>Ga0209287_10000863_pt1 | contig 16576 bp, 16 predicted proteins | sample PPLLak3cmMay2015_2_FD_187255 | JGI IMG/M metagenome (GOLD analysis project Ga0209287, IMG submission 187255) | Freshwater sediment microbial communities from Prairie Pothole Lake near Jamestown, North Dakota, USA - PPLs Lake P8 Core (1) Depth... | ecosystem: Environmental > Aquatic > Freshwater... | reverse complement strand
TCCTGTAATCTTCGAGATTCGAAGATTACTCATTCTGGATTTGCAGCTCTGAAGGCAAAGGATGCCATTGTCGATACGATACGGGACTCATTCGGCCGCAGACCTGATGTGGACACCCGGTCGCCCGGTCTCCTGATTAATCTGCACCTTGTCCGTAATCACTGTACGGTCAGTCTCGATACCTCAGGGGCCAGTCTGGATAAGCGAGGGTATCGGCTAGATAAAAAGGAGGCACCTTTGCGGGAGACGCTTGCAGCAGCCATGATAGAACTGTCTGGTTGGGATGGAAGTATTCCCCTGCTGGACCCCATGTGTGGTTCGGGTACAATTCCTGTCGAGGCAGCGTTAAAAGCTTCTCGGCGGGCCCCAGGGCTCACGAGACCTGCTTTTGGCTTTCAGCGATGGTCGTCCTTTGATCCGGTTTTATGGAATGCTGTTCTGAAAGAAGCACAGGAGCAATCACTCGAATCTCTGCCAGTTGCGATTCATGGCGCTGATATGTCCGCCAGTGCCTTGGACATGGCAAGGAAAAACGCTGATCGAGCAGGGGTCGGCGGTCTTGTGTCATTCTCGCGGGCAGGAATTGGCGAGTCTGTTCCTTCACAGCCTCCCGGGATTCTATTGTGCAATCCCCCATACGGTGTACGCTTGGGAGACGAGGAATCGCTGAAGTTGCTGTATAAAAAACTGGGCGATACCATGAAGAAATCCTTTCAAGGTTATACAGCGTATGTCTTGACCGGAAATCCAGTGCTGGCCTCATGTGTCGGGCTCAGACCGTCCCGTCGTATTGTGCTTTTTAACGGCCCAATAGAATGCCGTTTGCTTAAGTACGAAATTTATTGAGAGAAAAGTTCTGGCCGATTCACGCTCTTCGTAAGGGGATTGCTTCAAAAAACAGATCCTGCCCCGTTCCAGATGATTTTAGGTTAGGTAAATTCTCGATGGATCGAAATTCGCGGTATTAATTTTGCGGAACAGCACAGGCGTTTGTGCTAAAACTGTTCTATAATAGAAAAATGTTCTGAAAGTTAACATTGCGGCAATAGTTGTGTGACGGTAGTATAAAAAGTAGTTTTACCGGAAAGTGCAAAAAAGCCCCCTATAATATATACCAATCGACCTTGCGTCCCGTTCTCTCCTCGCAGTGAAAACAGTTTCTTCTTGGCACCTAAATTGCTACAAAACAAACAATGTTTTGATTGATCCGGTTGGCATAGTACGCTTTTGGCCTTGATTCGCCTTGACCGTTGTTGTTATTGCCTGCTGGATGTGAAAATCATCGGTACACTATTACAGAGAAAGGAGGGTCAGCGAGAAGGGCTTCAAAGGAGTACTTTTGTTTGTTTTGGTTTTCATGTAAAGGCTTTTGATTGGGGAAATTTAATTTTTTGAGGGAGGAAAAAAGATGACATTAGTACTGTTGATAGCAATTACCATGATGTGGTTTCCGGTCGGCTTGTTTTTCCTTGGTACTGGTGACGCGAAAACCTGTGGGATGATGACATTGTGCGTTGGTCTTCTGGTAACGCTAGGCGGTTTTGCCCAGGCAATCGTACCCCCGGTGAATCTTTGGGATGCAACAATATTGATCGCCTTCGGCCTTCTCTATCTTGTGATTGCCCATGCTTTGTTGTGGGGCGTAGAAAACATGAAGTCAGTTGGTAATGCTTCTTTGATGCTGGCAATCCTCTGTGCCATTTATTGCGTGGCTAATCTGAACGGTTATGTGGGTTTGGTCACTGTTGCTGCAACACCGTACCTTGCCTTCATGTTTGGTACGTTCACCGTGCTGCTGGTTACCGTTTGGGCTAACTGCTACGAAAAGGTTTCTGGAACAGTAGTCGGATGGATGCTGATCGTTCTGAACTTCATCTGCTTGGCTCTGCCCGTATTTGACCTTTTCCTTTTCGGTAAACTGCCCTTCTAGAATGACAAGTTGAGCGCAGGAAAAGAATAACCGCCTGTCCCGGATCCGGGGTGGGCGGTTTTCGTTTCAAGTGGATGTGAGGTATTTTTCAGTATTGGGCGCTCAGTTTTTAATGAGAAAAATGGTTTGCATTTTATGGGTTGCCTGATACAATCACACATGCAGAAAAAGGCAACTTCACATTTCCGTAACGAAAAGGAGTAGGCAATGCCGAAGTACGTTATCGAGAGAGAAATTCCAGGTGCAGGGAATATAGGCCCTGAGGACATGCAGGGAATTTCCCAGAAGTCCTGCAGCGTTCTCAAAGAGCTTGGTCCCGAGGTGCAGTGGGTACAGAGTTATGTGACTGAAGACAAAATTTACTGCGTTTACATTGCCCCGAATAAAGAAATGGTGCTGGAGCATGCAAAGCGTGGCGGTTTCCCGGCAAACAGTGTTTCCGAAGTGAAGCGGATGATAGATCCCACGACAGCAGAATAGTTCCAAGGAAAAACAATGTAATGCCATGTTGCTCCACGGCTGAAGCTAAAATAAAGGGTCTGTGCCTATCGTGTACAGGCCCTTTTTTGTTATGCGGGATCTTTTTCCCTTCTCTGTTGACAAAGTGGCGGTAGTTAAGCTAGCTTTTAACGGGGTGGAGATGAGGTGGTTTCCCGTTTGTCCCTGCCGTTTTGTGATTGGTGCTGTCGAATTGCTGTCCTGCAGGGTGTTTGTTGAGTTTATTGAATCCAGATTCTGGTGCTTCTTCTCTGCGCCTGGTTTTTGGAGAGATTACTTCGGTGTGGATTGTCGTCGGAGATGTTGGGAGATATTATGCGTGGACCGGAGCACGGGGCAGACTGCCTCAGAGAAGTAAAAATTACTCGAAACTATACAAAATATGCCGAAGGCTCTGTTTTGGTGGAATTCGGCAATACCAAGGTTATTTGTACTGCTTCTGTTGAAGATGGAGTCCCTTCTTTTTTGCGGGGGAAAGGGTCCGGGTGGTTGACCGCGGAATATTCCATGTTGCCTCGTGCTACGCAAACTCGTTCTTCACGGGAGTCTTCCCGGGGGAAAGTGGGTGGTCGAACTCACGAGATTCAACGACTTATCGGACGTTCGTTGCGAGCGGTAACTGATTTGGCAATTCTTGGGGAGCGGACGATCTTTATTGACTGTGATGTGATCCAGGCCGATGGCGGGACTCGAACCGCCTCAATCACCGGCGCTTATGTGGCATTGGCCGATGCAGTGCAGAAACTATGTTCTGCGAAAGTTTTGTTGCTAAACCCCCTGATAGAAGCAGTTGCCGCAGTCAGTGTCGGAATCGTTGGTGGAGTGGTTTTACTTGACCTGAATTATGAAGAGGATTCTTCGGCAGAAGTCGATATGAATTATGTCATGACCTCCTCAAATCGTTTTGTCGAAGTTCAGGGTACTGCGGAAACAAAGCCCTTTGGCATTGAGGAGATGGATGCAATGCGCTCCTTTGCTGTGTCAGGGATTCAGCGTTTGTTTGAAATCCAGATCGAGACGCTCAGTCAATGAAAGAACTGCTTGTAGCCACAGGGAACAAGGGAAAGATGAACGAAATTCGACAAATTCTTGCCGGTTGTGTCGATCGTCTGTATTGTCTTGCGGATTTTCCCGATCTTCCTGAGGTAATTGAGGATGGGCTCACTTTTGAAGAGAATGCCTGCAAGAAAGCCATGACTGCTGCGCGAGCAACAGGAATTCCGTCAATTGCTGATGATTCCGGTCTTGTTGTTACCGCTCTCGGAGGGCACCCGGGAATTCTCTCGGCAAGATATTCGGGAATTGGAGCCAGTGATGCGGAAAATAATCAGAAGCTTCTTAAGGAAATGGCAGGCTTTACGGCCCGGCAGAGATCTTGTTTTTTTTACTGTGCTGTTGCACTTTGTTTCCCTGATGGCACATGCAGAACTTTTTGTGGTACGTTGAACGGAACGCTGCTCGATTCCCCCCGGGGGGGCGGAGGGTTTGGCTATGATCCACTTTTTTTGCTTCCTGAATACGGGAAAACATTGGCGGAACTGGGCGATGAAGTCAAAAACGGAATCAGCCACAGGGGTATGGCTTTGTTGAAATTACGGGACTTTTTTTCTCGCAGCAATGATGGATAAAAAAAGTCTTGCGCTCCTCCTGATTCCATGCTATAAATATGCTCTTTTTATCGGGGTGTAGCGCAGCCTGGCTAGCGCACCTGCCTTGGGAGCAGGGGGCCGGAGGTTCGAATCCTCTCACCCCGACCATTTTGCGCCTGTAGCTCAGTTGGATAGAGCAACGGACTTCTAATCCGTAGGTCAGAGGTTCGAATCCTCTCAGGCGTGCCAATTGAATAATCTTTATGGTGGCTGTGGTGAAGCGGTTAACACAAACGACTGTGACTCGTTCATTCGTGGGTTCAAATCCCATCAGCCACCCCATTTAAAATAGGCCCCGTAGTCACGGGGCTTATTCATATTATCGAAATTAATTGCGAGAGTGGCGGAACTGGCAGACGCACTGGACTTAGGATCCAGCGCCGAAAGGCTTAGGGGTTCAACTCCCCTCTCTCGCACCAAATTATCCGCACAATTGCGGAAAAATTCCTGCCGAAATCCCGATTCCAACTAGAATATTCTTCTAAGAATTCGAATAGAGAAACTGAGTGAGGTAATTCCATGCTTGTCAATGTCGAGAATCTTAGCCCGATTAAAAAGAAAATATCCTTTGAAATCCCTTCCGAGCGTGTTTCCAAAGAAATCGAGAAGGTGTATGAAGAAATCAAGAAAACCGTTACCATCAAGGGTTTCAGAAAAGGCAAGGTGCCCAGGGCCATTATAGAAAAACACTATAGTGAAAGAATGCATGCAGATGCTCTGAAGAACCTCATCAACGATACCTACTTTAAAGCCTTGATTGATAAGAAAATACTGCCTGTTTCACAACCAGAGTTTGAAAGTGATCCATTGAAGCCGGGAGAATCCTTTCAATATGCAGCAGTCTTCGAGACTGCCCCGGAAATTGAGTTGAAAGAATATCTCGGCATCAAGGTTGAGAAACGGAAGCTGGTTGCTGATGAGAAAGTTGTCGACGCGAGAATCGTGGAACTCCAGGAGGGTATGGGGCAGTTAAAGGCTGTGGAAGACGCCCGACCCGCGAAGGATGGCGACTTCGTATCCATCGATTTCAAGGGATTCCTTGACGGGGTACCCTTTGAAAGAGGCGAGGCTCAGGATTATCAGCTTCAGTTGGGATCAAACACCTTTATCCCGGGATTTGAGGCTCAGGTTGTCGGCATGTCTCCCGGTGATGCCCGGGATGTGAAAGTTACTTTTCCCGCGGATTATGGAAATGCCGAGTTGGCTGGCAAAGATGTTACCTTTGATGTGAAACTTAAAGAGATCAAAGCCAAAGAACTTCCTCCCCTAGATGATGAGTTTGCAAAACAGCTTGGTTCGTTTGAAAGCATTGGCGAACTCAGGGCACGGATATCCGAGGTGTTTGAAAAAGAAGAAGTCCAGAAAATCGAAAACGAAGTGCGTGACAACCTCGTAAAGGCTTTAATCGAAAAACACGAATTCGAAGTTCCAGAAGCGATGGTCGAAAAGCAACTCAACGTTCTGATCGAAAATATGAAGAGCAACCTTGCCGGCCAAAATATGTCCTTTGAACAGCTTGGAACCAGTGAAGAAAAAATACGAGAGCAGTCACGAAGTGTTGCGGTTAACCAGGTGAAAGGTTCTTTACTTCTTGCTGCAATTGCCGAAAAGGAAGAAATTGCCGTCGAAGACGCTGAAATAGAAGAAAAGATTAGAGACATTGCCGCCCGGGCAAACAAGGACTTCGAGATTGTCTTCGGGATTTACCAGTCAAATCCTTACGCAAAAGATACTCTTATCATGCAGATGAGAGAAGACAAGGTTATTGATTTCCTTCTGAGCCAGGCTACTGTGTCAGAGGTTGAGAAGCAGTCGGAGTAATTTTCTTTTCTTGTGGGAAGATCGAAAGAGGCACACGTCACAGGAGGCGGTATGCTGGTACCAATTGTTGTCGAGCAGAGCGGGAGAGGCGAGCGGTCGTATGATATTTATTCCAGGCTACTGAAGGACAGGATTATCTTCCTTGGCGGCGCCATTGACGACCAAATCGCAAACCTTATCATCGCCCAGCTTCTATTTCTTGAGGCTGAGGATCCGGACAAGGATATTCACCTCTACATTAATTCGCCGGGTGGTGTGGTTACCTCAGGAATGGCAATCTATGATACTATGCAGTATATCAAAGCGCCTGTCTCAACCATATGTGTTGGTCAGGCAGCTTCTATGGCGGCGCTATTACTTGCTGCAGGAGAAAAAAGTAAACGATATAGCCTGAAAAACTCCAGGATAATGATTCATCAGCCACTTGGTGGCTTTCAGGGTCAAGCGACGGATATCCACATTCATGCGCGGGAGATCTTGCGGATGAAGGAGATATTAAGCCAGCTTTTGGCCGATCACTCCGGTCAGCCTATCGAGAAGGTGGCAAACGACACCGAGCGTGATTACTTTATGTCTGGTGAAGATGCGAAAAGTTATGGTATTATAGATGAAATAATATCGAGGAATATCATAGCGGGAGGCCAAAAATGAACAGACGAGATGACAGATCGAATAATCTGACATGCTCGTTCTGCGGTAAGAGTCAGGACGAGGTGAAGAAGCTCATCGCCGGTCCTACGGTGTATATTTGTGACGAGTGCATAGAGTTATGCAACGACATAATTGCCGAAGAGACCAAGCTTGAAGAGGCAATGGGGCCGGATATCAAGAAACTTCCCAAGCCTTTGGAGATCAAGGAAGTTCTTGACGAGTACGTAATCGGACAGGAGCGAGCTAAGAAAATTCTTGCCGTAGCAGTCTATAATCACTACAAGAGAATTGAGATGGTAAAAAAACCGGGTGAAGTCGAGATGCAGAAGAGCAATATTCTTCTCCTCGGTCCGACCGGTTCAGGGAAGACCCTCTTGGCTCAAACCCTCGCGAGGATCCTCAAGGTTCCCTTTGCAATGGCGGATGCAACGAACCTCACTGAAGCAGGTTATGTCGGTGAGGATGTGGAAAACATTATCCTGAATCTCCTGCAGGCTGCCGATTATGATGTGGAAAAGGCCCAGAAGGGCATTATCTATATCGATGAAATAGACAAGATCGCACGAAAATCAGATTCTCCCTCTATTACCAGGGATGTTTCCGGTGAGGGTGTCCAGCAGGCCCTTCTGAAAATTATTGAGGGGACGGTAGCCAGTGTGCCGCCTAAGGGGGGCAGGAAGCACCCTCAGCAGGAGTTTCTGAAAGTTGATACTACCGAGATCCTCTTTATCTGTGGTGGGGCCTTTTCTGGTCTTGATAATGTAATTCAGCAGAGAATTGGCGTGAAGACGCTTGGGTTCGGTGCTGATGTTAAGAAAAAGATAGAAAAAAGAGCTGGAGAGCTTCTTTCTGAAGCCACACCGGAAGATCTTCTCAGATTTGGGTTCATCCCTGAATTCATTGGACGTCTCCCGGTGCTTGCAACCCTCAGTGAACTTGATGAGGAGGCAATGGTTCAGATCCTTAAGGAGCCGAAAAATGCTCTGGTGAAGCAGTATCAGAAGTTGTTTGATCTTGAACATGTTAAACTCAAGTTTACCGATGGTTCTCTCGTTGCCATTGCAAAAGAAGCATTGAAGCGTAAGACAGGAGCTCGCGGTCTTCGTTCAATTCTCGAAAATGCTATGCTTGATGTGATGTATGACATCCCTTCCCAAAACTTGGTCAAGGAAGTGGTGATTCACGAGGATGTGATTTACAATAAAGAAAAACCGATAATCGTTTATGAAAATGTGGCGGAATCCGCCTGATTGTAAGGTGTTGAATTGTTGCAAAATATCAGCTAAGGGTAGCAAAAGAGCGAATCATGCAAGATTCGCTCTTTTGTCCTAACGTTAATTTTGGTTTTTCGTAAAAGTGATCTTAAAAGAGCAAAAAAAGGTTCTCAGTGATCTTTTTGAAGACTTCTTCGCAGGGATATCCAATCATCTTATCGGTCATCTAGATGAGATTTTAGGTCTGGGACTATACAAAGACAATTTCTTGCTGAACAGTTTTTGCCAAGCGGTGAAAAGGCAGTGTTAGTTGAAACTTTCGAAATAAACCATTGAACACGAATTTAGTTTTTTGTTACTTATATCAGCATGATAAAAACACTTGACACTCAATGTGCCCCTTGCTATAAATAGGCTTCTTTTTTTGCAGTGTTTCTTTCTTGTGTGTTAGGAGGTTCAAGTGACAAAAGCTGAATTAATTAGCGCAATAGCAGCAGATGCCGAACTGACAAAAACTGATGCTGATAAAGCTCTCAAATGCCTGATTGAAGCAGTGACTGATTGCTTGAAAAAGGGTGACAAACTCAGCCTTGTCGGATTTGGTACCTTCAGCACGGTGCAAAGAGTTGCACGAAAAGGCCTGAATCCTCAAACTGGCAAGAAAATTGACATACCTGCTTCGATATCTCCAAGGTTTAAGCCGGGAAAAGGGTTGAAGGATTCAGTAAATTCTAAGAAGAAAAAATAAGCTAATGAGGCACTTGCCTCATATATTGCACCTGCGAGACTGTTCTCTGCAGGGTAGTTATTTGGGGTCGTAGTTAAGTTGGTTATAACGCCGGCCTGTCACGCCGGAGGCCGCGGGTTCGAGTCCCGTCGACCCCGCCAATAAAAATTCGGGCGAATAGCTCAGCTGGGAGAGCGCCAGCCTTACAAGCTGGATGTCACAGGTTCGATCCCTGTTTCGCCCACCAATTTAATCTTAACTTGTTATCGTAGTAGTTTTCAGTGAGTAGTGCTTGCGGGGTTGTAGTTAAGTCGGTTATAACGCCGGCCTGTCACGCCGGAGGCCGCGGGTTCGAGTCCCGTCGACCCCGCCAGATTTACAGAAGGTCATGCATTTGCATGACCTTTTTTTATGATGTATCATACCTCCTTTGCCCATTCTACTTTCTCCCTTTCCCTTGACTTGCAAGGGGAAAAAACTTATTCTGCATCTATCCAAGCTATTATATTAAGTTTTATTGATTTATGACTCACGTGCGTGAGTTCAGAAGTCAGCTGTTGACCTTTTTATATTATATTTGCCCGTTTTTTATGGGATGCAAGGTTGTGTCAATTGAAAGTGCTGATTGTAATTCCGACGTATAACGAACGCGAGAACATTCTCAGAATAATCCCGGAAATCCTTGCACAGGACCCAAGGATCTCCATTCTCGTCGTTGATGACAACTCTCCCGATGGGACAGGTGACGTCGTCGAGAAAATGTCAAAAACTGATACGCGAGTTCTCCTGCTTCGACGGGCAGCCAAGCTTGGTTTGGGCTCGGCATATCGGGAAGGTTTTCGAATCGCACTGCTGAAAGGGGCCTCTCATATTATAGAAATGGATGCCGATTTTTCGCATGATCCGAAGAGCATTCCCTCCTTGCTGAAAGAGTCGGAATCTTATGATCTTGTTATTGGCTCTCGTTACAAGACGGGAGTAAGCGTTGTTAATTGGCCTATCCGAAGACTTCTCCTTAGTTACTGTGCGACAATCTATACAAGGACAGTAACCGGATTGAAGGTTTCTGACTGTACCAGTGGTTTTAAATGTTTCAGGCGCGAAGTTCTGGAAACCATCAACCTAGATAAAGTTTGCTCAGATGGTTATTCATTTCAAATCGAGATGAATTTCCTCTGCATGGAAAAAGGCTTTCGAATCGGCGAGGTCCCGATTATTTTTATTGATCGCCATGCAGGGACTTCCAAGATGTCTAAAAAGATTGTTCGTGAAGCGGTCCTTATGGTATGGAAACTGAGAATCGGCTCATTGTTTAGGCGATTATTCAACTCGGGAGATGCTAGTGACAAACGAAACCTGCGCACTGTTCTCTGAAATTGCCTTTTGGGGATGGGTGTTCTCATGCGCAGGTTTTACGTTTTACTCTTTTCCCTCCCGAGGTATTTTTGTGAAAAAATCTGCCGTGGCTTGGGGCGGCATTTTTCTGCTTTGCTATGCTGTCTGGGGTTTTACCATGGTTTGTTTCTGATCTTCAGTTACATTAAAAATCATAATGAAACGGTGAAACAAAAGGTACCAGCGGCCAGTTCCCACCGTTGTTTCCTGACAGTATTGTGTTGTATTGCGCGCTGCTATTTCACCGGGGCCTTCTGGTTTTGTCCCCTTACCTCTCTTTCCACGCAATCAAATACGTAGATTTCTCCCGGAGTGTTTTCAATGATTCAACTTCACAATGTTTTCATGTCGTATCAGGGTGATGGCGCCGCTCTGAGCAATGTGACTCTGAAAATTAACAAGGGTGAATTCATTTTCTTGACGGGTGTTTCTGGGGCAGGCAAGTCGACTCTGATGAAACTACTGTACGGTGCTTTGAGACCGACGCGGGGGCAGGTTGTTATCGATGGTATCAATGTTACCAAGCTTCCATCATCCCAGTTACCCTTCCTCAGACGGAAAATTGGCATTGTTTTCCAGGATTTCAAGCTCCTGCCCTCGCGGACCGTGTTGGAGAATGTGGCACTGACTCTTGAGGTCATGGGGTGGGGTAAAAAGGATATCAATAAACGCGTCTACCATGTTCTCAAGCAAATGGGAATGGAACATAAAATCAATTCAACACCTCTCCGGCTATCTGGGGGAGAGCAGCAACGTATAGCTTTGGCCCGTGCTCTGGTTAACGAACCAAAGATTATTCTGGCGGATGAGCCAACAGGCAATCTCGATGAGGAATCCAGGGAAAAGGTTCTTGCTATTCTGAAAGAAGCGAATGTCAGGGGAAGTACCGTGGTCGTCGCAACACATGACAAGCGACTTATCGAGAATTGTCACAAACGGCTTATTGTTCTCGATAATGGCCGTATAGTGGAGGATTCCGATGTCGCGTAAAAAGGCTGCAAAAAGGCCGAAACTGGCCAGAGAAGGATTTGCTGGGCGCATCCATTATTTTGTGGAAAGGGCGTTCATTAATATCCGGCAGAATCTTCTTGTCACCCTTTTAACTATCGGAACGATTACGCTTGCCTTTTTGATTCTCTCCCTTTCGTTGCTGATCTATGTGAATCTAGAACGTGTCACGGAAAACTGGAGTGATAGGGTGCAGGTGACAGCCTATTTTGAAAATGATCTTTCTCCGGGGGATCTCGCGACTCTGAAGTCGAAAATTCGAGCACTTGAAGGAACAGGCGACATGCGCTATGTTTCCCAAGAAGAAGCGCTTCGGACCTTCTATGGGCGTCTCAAGGGCCAGGAAGCGCTATTGGAGGGTGTCTCTTCCGATATTCTTCCTTCTTCTCTTGAGATTCACCTGAAAAAGGACAGCCGTGACAGTAAATCGATTGCCCTCTATGTGGAGCGACTCAAGAAATTACCGATGATCACAGAAGTTCAGTACGGTGAAGAATGGGTAAAACGCTTCAGTCATTTCATGAATCTTGTCCGTTTTGCCGGAATTCTGGTGGCCGGATTTATTGTGCTTGCAGTAGTTTTTATCGTTGCCAATACCATCAAGCTGACAATATATGCTCGTAAAGACGAGTTGGAATTGATGGGCCTTGTTGGAGCGACCCGTTTGTTTATCAAGGTTCCTTTCCTCATCGAAGGGATCGTGCAGGGTTTTGTTGGTGCTGCTCTTGCGATTCTAGTTCTCTCAGGAGTCTACCTGGCTTTCTTGCATAATGCCGACTTCTTTTTCAGCTTTAACACTATGGAGGCCGGACTTCTTTTTCTTCCCGTGACTTACCTTATTGCCCTGCTTTTCGGTGGGGCTGCTCTAGGTTTTCTTGGAAGCCTGGCATCCCTGAAACGCTTTATCAGTTTGTGATCATGCTACTAAAATTACTCATACTTCTGCTCCTTATCTCTTGTTTCGCAACTCCCGCATGGTCCGCAGATGCCAAAAAGCAACTGCAGGGGATCAAGCAGGAGATACGGGAGAAGAAACGACTGATCACTAAGACAACACAGGTCGAAAGTGCTGTTACCAAGGAGTTGGCGAAAATAGACATGAGTCTTCGGAGTAAGGAACGGAGCCTTTCAGATCTCAATCGGGACTTGAAATCTGTCGAGAAGGGCCTCGAGAAGACGCGATCCGAGATCGACACTGTCGTAAAGGACGTCGAGAGAAGAAAGAAGTTGATACAGAATCGCCTCGTCGCTGTTTATAAGGCAGGGGAAGTCGGTACTATTCGTTTTCTCTTTTCCTCAGAGTCATTGCCGAAGATGCAGGAAAACCTCCGTTATATGAAAGCCCTTTTGGAAAATGATCGCCAATTGGTGGCAGAATACAATGAGCGGATCGGAAAGCTCAAGGAACTGAAGGCAAGTTTGGAGCAGGACGTTGGCCGCAAAGAGAATTTCAAGCAGAGTATCGTGCTGACAAAACAGGAAATTGAGCTGGAAAAGCAGAACAAAGCTTCATTTCTTCTTAAAGTTCGCGAGGATAAAAAGTCGTATATCGCGTCACTGCAGGCGCTTGAGGCAAACTCCAGACGTTTGCAGTCAATCATAGAAAAACTTGAAGCAGCCAGTAGAAAGAGATATACTGCAAAAAAGCGTAGAAAATCTGTTCAGACAGGCAGTAAAGAGGGCACTACCTTTGTCCCGCCATCCACTTCCACCGGTTTCGGCGCCCAAAAAGGCCGACTTTCCTTACCCACGCAAGGACGGATTGTTGGTTCCTTCGGCAGACATAAGCACCCTGAGTTTAATTCATACACGATTAGTAACGGAATATCCATTGCCGTGCCAACTGGCGCAGAGGTACGTTCTATCTACTCTGGCACAATTGTCTTCTCCAATTATTTCAAGGGCTATGGGAATATGGTTATTGTCGACCATGGCGACGGATTCTTCAGTTTGTATGCCCACAACTCCAAAGTGTTCAAGCGGGTCGGTTCGAATGTTGCGAAAAATGAGCTTTTGGCGAGTACTGGGGACGTCGATTCCCCACGAGGGTCGATTCTCTATTTTGAAATCAGATACCAAGGGAAGCCGATAGACCCTGCTCCCTGGGTTCGATAGTTGATACTAGTTAGAAAATTAGTTCGGTTTTGGAGGAAAAATGGTAACCAAGAGAAAAGGAAGAAAGATTGCTCTGTTTATTGTTGGCATTTCTGCCTTGGTTGTAGTCATCGGATTTGGGCTGCAGCACCGATGTGCAGCAGAAGGCGGGAATGACTATGAATCCATAGAGCTCTTTACCGATGTGCTTAAGATTGTTCAGAAAAATTATGTGGACGAGGTTGACACAAAGAAACTTGTCTATGGCGCAATCAACGGAATGCTCTCGTCGCTCGATCCCCACAGTTCCTTCCTGCCTCCTGATATGTACAAGGAGTTGAAAATTGAAACAAAAGGGTCATTCGGTGGCCTGGGAATCGAAATAACGGTAAAGGACGGCTATCTGACCGTTATCTCTCCCATAGAAGATACGCCGGCTTTTCGAGCCGGCATCAAGACCGGGGACCAGATTCTGAAGATTGAAGACAAACTTACCAAGGATATGACGATCATTGACGCGGTAAAACGCATGAGAGGGCCAAAAGGCAGCAAGGTAACCATCACGATTATCCGGGAAGGTTTTGATAAACCGAAAGAATTTACCCTCGTTCGAGACGTTATTCAGGTCAAGAGCATCAAATTCAAGACTCTCGACGATGGCTATGGCTATGTCAGAATTGCCCAGTTCCAGGAAAAGACCGACGAGGATCTAATAAAAGCACTGCAAACACTGAAAGAGGAAAATGGTGGCTCTCTGAAAGGCCTAATTCTGGATATGCGCAATGATCCCGGCGGACTTCTTGATCAGGCTGTCAGGGTGGCGGACCACTTCATAGCTGAAGGTGAGTTGCTTGTCTACACGGAAGGGCGAGACCCGGACTCCAAAATGAGATTTACAGCTCGTAAAGGGAAAAAAGAAGTTGGCTACCCAATGGTGGTTCTCATAAATGGTGGCAGTGCCAGTGCCTCGGAGATCGTGGCCGGTGCCCTTCAGGACCATACCCGGGCCGTGATTCTGGGAACCCAGAGTTTCGGGAAAGGTTCCGTGCAGACGATTATTCCTCTTTCTGAGGATTCCGGCCTGAGACTCACGACAGCCAAGTATTATACTCCGAAAGGGCGTTCTATTCAGGCAAAGGGAATCACTCCGGACATCGTCGTAGAAAGTCTGGAAATTACCGCTGCTGAGAAGAAAGACGTCTTGAGCATTCGGGAAAAAGATCTTGATAATCACATCGCAACGGAAGGAAGTGAGGAAAAGATCGATAAGAAGGATCAAAAACAGCCTGCCTACAAGATGGATGAGCAGTTCAAGGGCGATTATCAGATTCTCCGGGCCCTGGATCTTCTGAAAGGGTGGGAAATACTGAAGAGCATGCAGAAGACGGGGTAGAGTGGAAACCTGTTGGGAAAAAATAAACGTCTGGACCCCACTGCAGTTTTAGTATCCGTCGCGGGGTTCAGACGTTTGTTAGATAAAGGTGCCTCAGGATTTTTTCTTGGCTGTACGGCCCGGCTTTTTCGGAGCCTCTTTCTCTGCCTTCAATTTGGCGGCTCTTACTGCGCGTGCTTTTGCAAGGTTTTCAGCCAACCCTCTATCTTGAGCCATTTTTTTCCGACCTTCGGAGAAATTCCTTGCAGTCAGAGGTTGGCTTGATGGAATATTGAACTGCTTGCGGTATTCGCCTGGTTTCAAGCCGTGTGCTTGAGCAAGGTGACGGGCAAGGGTCTTCATTCCGCCTCTTCCACAGACCAAGCAAAAGACTTGATCTGCCTGGAATGCTTTTTTGAGGCTCATTGTGGGAACTTTTTTCTCTGATTCAGCAGGTGAATCGAGAGTTGTTCCTGATACCTCAAGTTGTTGGAGCGCAGCATAAACCTTCTGTATCTCTTGCAGAAGCTCCTCTGTCGTCATTTCATTAACAGAGGCATGCGATGAGACAATATTTGCAGCAAGTTCTACCAGTGTTGCGGGCATTCGATATCCCTCCTTAAATAATTTTAGTCTGATATTCTCTTATTTAAACGCAAAAATGCTTAAAATCAAGCGAAATACATTTGATAAATAAAAAGATACTGACTCGACCTCAGTTGTTTTATGCTTTTTTCAGTGAAATTCTTTGGTAATACTACTTTCTACTGTAAGGGAACTGATATGCCTAAAATTGAGATTGATGAACTGAGGTGCAAAGGGTGTGGGTTATGTACCATAGCCTGCCCGAAAAAATGTATTGTCTTAAGTCTGCAGATAAATAATTATGGATATACGCCAGCAATGCTGGGTGAAGCAAAAAATAAATGTACCGGTTGTGCTTTGTGCGCAGAAATGTGTCCAGATCTGGCAATTTTGGTGTTCAAGTAGCCTTATTTTGAGTGAATTTGTGGAAGCAAAGCTTTTGATAAGAGATTTGAGTTGTCGATAATCTCATCACCTGTTGCGTCAGGAAGAGTCATCGCCGCGACTCTGTTGAAAAATAAGCGAATAGCTGCGATGATTTAAGCCCACAGGAGGATATCTTGCCGAATCGTTTGCTGGTAAAAGGTAATGAGGCCATATGTATGGGGGCCATTGAGGCTGGCTGCCGCTACTATTTTGGGTATCCCATCACACCACAGAATGATATCCCGGAATTTATGTCCCGTGAGATGCCAGGGCTGAATGGGGAGTTTATTCAGGCTGAGAGTGAAATTGCCGCGATCAACATGGTGATGGGGGCTGCTGCGACCGGTGTCCGGGCCATGACTTCTTCATCCAGTCCGGGGATATCCCTGAAGTTGGAAGCAATTTCCTACATGGCAGGAATGGAACTCCCGTGCCTGATTGTCAATATCTCCCGTTCAGGCCCGGGGCTCGGAGGAATTGATGCTTCGCAGGGAGATTATTTTCAGGCAGTCAAAGGTGGCGGACATGGCGGGTATCATATTGTTGTGATAGCTCCCGCATCAATTCAGGAAATGTATGATATGACGATGCATGCTTTTGACCTTGCGGAGATATACCGTACACCGGTAATGATCCTTGGCGACGCAGTGGTTGGTCAGATGAAAGAACCCCTTATTCCGCACCCGAGGCCGAAGACTGAGCTTCCTGCCAAGGATTGGGCGCTTCGAGGAACGGGGGGCGGGGCACAGCGGATCGTTAAATCGCTTTTTCTGGGTGATGGAGAGTTGGAGGCACACAACTGGAAGCTCCATGCTAAATATCAGCAGCTGCAAGAGAAAGAATCCCGCTGGGAAGAGTATGAGACATCCGACGCGACCCTTATTGTGACAGGGTTTGGTTCGGCTGCCAGAATTGCCAAGACGGCGGTGATGATGGCAAGGGAGGAAGGCCTGAAGGTTGGGCTTTTACGCCCGATAACACTCTTCCCTTTTCCGGCGGAGGCATTTTCCGTAGTAACCGAACACTGCAAGATGATCTTGGATATTGAACTCAATACCGGACAAATGGTGGAGGACGTTCGCCTCTCGGTCGCTCGTGATGTGGAGGTCTTCTTCTACGGCAGACCCTCGGGAACAGGTTCTCTTCCTACACCGGAAGAGCTTCTTGGACAGATCAAAAGGTATCTATGATAACATTGTCATGGGC
>Ga0209287_10000861_pt1 | contig 16617 bp, 10 predicted proteins | sample PPLLak3cmMay2015_2_FD_187255 | JGI IMG/M metagenome (GOLD analysis project Ga0209287, IMG submission 187255) | Freshwater sediment microbial communities from Prairie Pothole Lake near Jamestown, North Dakota, USA - PPLs Lake P8 Core (1) Depth... | ecosystem: Environmental > Aquatic > Freshwater... | reverse complement strand
TTTTCTTTGCGATAATTGAAAAATATTAAACTCTTTGTCGTAAATATGCCATCCTCAGACCGTTAAATTGGTAATTACGCGAGTTTTTTTCTACCTAAATTTCTATAGGGACTTTTTCAGTGCCCTCAAAGTTCATTGGGATTTTTTTTGTTAGAATTAGCCTAGAAAAATGAGATTAATAGAATTACAATCAATTAGCGCGCAAAGGGAAAAAACGAATACGTTTTTTCTTTCTTTGCGGACCCTGCCTACCCTGCCTACCGGCAGGCAGGCGGCAGGCAGGTTTGCGACCCCGCCTGCCTTAGTACCTAAGTACGGCGGGCAGGTTTGCGAGAGACGAAAGCGAGTAATAGTCTTTATAGCTGTAGTTTACATTTGCCCATGAAAGAAAATGGTTATCTGAAAATGTACCTGAGTAGTTACTGAGATTGTAATGAAGCAAAAAACTGCTTAATCTATATTAATGTCTATTAATAATAAGAATCTTATAGGTTTTATATAAAACTTTTTTTAAATTGAGATTTTCAATATTGTTTTAATTCGCAGCGTAATTAAAAGAATATCAATATGATGAAAAACAGGTTTGTGCCGATTGCCTATAAACTTTATTTTCTTGTTTCGTTCATCCTAATTGTGGTGCTAATGACCATTGGATGGATTAGCTATTCAAGAATATCAACATTTGGCAACAAGTTCAACGGTGAGCACACACGAACAGTGGTTGTATTTGCCCAAAATTCGGTGAATGGCGATTCGTTAGAGGTTTTGATTAAAGACAAAGACGATTCATCGCCATATGCAATATATATAAGGAATGAGCTGAAGCGCATTCGCGATCTTGCGAAGATGAAATACCTTTATACCTTCTATTTCGATGGGAGTAAATCGTTCTATGCCATTGAAGGGGGCGACCCAACAGCAAAGGATTACTCGGCTTTTGGCTCAGAGGCGAATTGGACTGATAAAGATATGCTATCTATAAATGGTTGCATTAACAGTAGGTCAATCACCTCATCGAAGCTTACCCTCAGTAAAAACTATGGTTGGATGGTTACCAGCTATGCGCCCATCGTTAACTCTAGGGGTAAGGTAGTTGCTGTGCTTGGATGTGATTTTGACGCAGAATCGTTGGTTGGCGAGATTAGGAGCTATAGAATTCTAATAATCCTAAGTGGAGTTGGACTGCTTATCGTTGCCCTGATTGCTATTTATTTGACCATGACCAAATCGTTGAGAATTATTACAAAAATATCTTTCATATCAGGACAAGTAGCTAGGGGAGTTCTAAAAGAGAAGGTTGATATTGTTACAAATGATGAGTTTGGCTTGATGTCGAATTCGGTTAATCAGATGATCGATCATTTAAGTAATATTGTTATTAACATCGATAGGGAGTCGTCTAGCTTTGTACAGGAGAGCCAGGATGTCCGTAAATTATCAAAAAACCTTGCTGAGGTCGCCAATAGTCAGGCATCATTGGCCGAGGAGGTTTCATCATCAATTGTGCAAATAGTTTCAAATATTGAGGAGAATACCTCAAACGCACGAAAGGCCGAATCGATAAACATTATGGTGAATACAACTCTTCAGGAAGTTGTTAATAGCTCTGCCAAGAGCATAAGCAGTATAAAGCTGATTGCCGAAAAGATTACGATTATCGAAGAAATAGCGCGTCAAACGAATATTCTTGCTCTGAATGCTGCCATTGAAGCCGCTAGGGCAGGAGAGTCGGGTAGAGGTTTTGCCGTTGTTGCAGGTGAGGTTAAGAAACTTGCCGAACGGAGTAGTGCTGCGGCCAAGGAGATAAGTGGTTTTTCAGCTGAAAGCGTAAACCTAACCAGCGTTGCGCAGCGTAAAATAGAAGAACTTGTTCCTGAAATTGAGCAAACCTTGGCTATGGTTAAACAGATTGTAACCCTGAGCATTGAGCAGCAGGAGGGCACGCATCAGGTAAGCAATGCGGTTAACCAGCTGAACGATATAACCCAGCAGAACGTCCATTCGTCCGATGAGCTCGCCGAGGCATCTGACAAGTTAGCCCAACAGTCTGAGAATCTAAAGGATATCATTTCATTCTTTAAAACATAGATTTTTTGCATTTCTCTTTATCTATCTTGAAGTACTATTCAAATCATTATTGCCCTTGCTAGAGCTACTTTTTGTTTTACTAATCAATCTACTTGAAAAAAGTTGACAAGTAGGGGATAACGAATCCAAAACTCAGCTACATTTGCGGGTCTTTTTTTACAACCTATTTATGCAACCCGCCGAAAATCAGCGATTCAACAAAAGCATATCATTTGCAGGTCTTCTAATAACATTAGGGATTGTTTATGGTGATATTGGAACATCACCATTATACGTTATGAAAGCCATTATAGGTGAGGGTGTAAGAGAAAACTCTTTGATTATCGGTGCTATTTCTTGTATAATTTGGACGCTAACCATTCAAACGACTATCAAGTACATTTGGATAACCCTTAAAGCTGATAACAAAGGGGAGGGTGGAATATTAGCTCTCTTTGCATTACTTCGAAAGAAAAGACGGTTTGTTATAATTATTGCAATGGTTGGTGCATCTACACTACTTGCTGATGGGGTTATAACACCTTCCATTACTGTTGTCTCGGCAATTGAAGGACTCAATATTATTTATCCAAATATTTATGTAATTCCGATCGTTTTAGTAATACTTGCCTTTATTTTTATATTTCAGCAATTTGGTACGGAGTTAATAGGAAAGTCGTTTGGGCCTATTATGGTGTTATGGTTTCTAACCCTTGCTATTTTAGGTTTTAGCCAACTATTATTTTACCCGAAAATTCTTTTAGCCTTTAACCCTTACTATGCAGTAAAACTCTTAATCGAGCATCCTGGTGGTATTTTAATCCTTGGAGCTGTGTTCCTTTGTACAACAGGAGCCGAAGCCATGTACTCCGATTTAGGTCATTGTGGGGTAAAAAATATTAGGATTAGCTGGATTTTTGTTAAAACCTCATTAATTCTTAACTACTTAGGTCAGGGTGCTTGGGTTATTATAAATAGTGATAAACCCGATATACAAAATCCTTTTTTCGGAATAATGCCTCAGTGGTTTTTACTTCCAGGTGTTTTACTGGCAACTGCTGCGGCAGTGATTGCGAGCCAAGCATTAATTTCAGGTTCGTTTACCATTGTAAGCGAGGCAATAACGTTAAATTTATGGCCTAAGGTTAAATTGAAATATCCAAGTAGGCTAAAAGGTCAAATGTATGTTCCTAGTGTAAATTGGCTACTGTTCTTTGCTTGTGTTTTTGTGGTTCTGTTCTTTGAAAACTCATCGAATATGGAGGCAGCGTATGGCCTTTCCATAACCTTGACAATGATCATGACCAGCTTTTTGATGTTAGGTTATCTTCAGATTCGAAGAACCCCATTGATATTAGTAATTTTATTTGTAATAACATACGCATTAATTGAAGGAATCTTTCTTGTAGCAAACTTACATAAGTTCTCAAGAGGAGGTTGGTTTACATTGATGCTTGCTGGATTGTTGTTTTTTGTGATGTTTGTATGGAATCGTGGTCGTATGACAAAAAAACGATTCACCCAGTTTTATCCAATTTCAGATTTCAAGGAGCTATTTATAGATATAAAAAAGGATAATACTCTTCCACGATATGCTTCTAACCTTGTATATATTACTCGTGCAGACCAGTCAGCTGACGTTGAGCGAAAAATTATCTATTCCATTTTTAATAAACAGCCTAAAAGAGCCGATAGGTATTGGTTTTTGCATATCAATATTACCGATGAACCATACACCAAAGAGTACAAGGTAAGCCAATTGATCCCAGAGGTTCTATATCGAATTGATTTTAATATAGGGTTTAAGATTAACCCTAGAATTAATCGATTTTTCAATCATGTGCTATCGGATATGGTCAAAAATGGGGAAGTTGATATTACAAGTAAATTCCAATCATTAGCAAAACATAATATACCAGGCGATTTTAGATTTATTATTATTGATAGAGTTTTAACAATTGATACTGAACTTTCAACCTATGAAAAGTTTATCATGAATGCATACGATGTAGTAAAGTATTTTTCGTTAAGCAGTATTAAAGCATATGGCTTAGATACATCCAACGTAATATCAGAAAAAGTGCCTTTAGGTATTGTTCCAATACAAGAATCTAGCTTCAAAAGACTTTGAAAGCTATCTGAATTCTCAGCTTATTTTGAAAAAATAAAACTATTTATCGTATTAGGTCGAAAACTCGTCTAAATTTGCAAGTTGTTATAATTACGGTTTGTATTTATGCATATTACTGACAATCAAAATATTTACAAGAAACTTTCCTTTTCAGGTCTTCTGGTAACCCTTGGAATTGTTTATGGCGACATAGGCACCTCTCCTCTTTACGTTATGAAAGCAATAATAGGTGAAGGGGTTAGAGACTCTAACTTTATTATAGGAGCCATATCATGTATTATATGGACGCTAACTCTACAAACAACGATTAAATACATTTGGATAACCCTAAAAGCGGATAATAAGGGTGAGGGAGGAATTCTTTCGCTATTCGCTTTACTGAGAAAGAAAAGAAGATATGTTTATATCATTGCCATGGTTGGTGCCTCAACGCTGCTTGCCGATGGTATTATTACGCCATCAATTACTGTTGTATCGGCTGTTGAAGGTTTGGGTATATTGTATCCACATATCTCAGTAATTCCAATTGTAGTGGTTATTCTCGCATTCCTATTCCTTTTTCAGCAATTTGGAACAGAGCTAATCGGAAGATCGTATGGACCAATTATGGTAATCTGGTTTTCGACCCTGGCTATTCTAGGTTTTTCACAGCTTATTCACTACCCTCAAGTTTTAGCCGCCTTTAATCCATACTATGCAGTTAAGCTGTTGATTGAGTATCCTGGAGGAATTCTAATTTTGGGTGCTGTATTCCTTTGCACAACGGGTGCCGATGCTCTTTACTCCGATTTAGGTCATTGTGGGGTTAAGAATATTCGGGTGAGCTGGATTTTTGTTAAAATTTCCCTGATAATAAACTATTTAGGTCAAGGTGCTTGGATTATCATAAATAGCGATAAGGCTTCCCTTCCTAACCCTTTCTTTGCAATAATGCCACAATGGTTCGTTTTACCTGGGGTTATTTTAGCTACAATGGCCGCTATTATTGCAAGTCAAGCGATGATTACGAGTTCATATACGATTATAAGCGAGGCGATTACATTAAATATTTGGCCAAAGGTCAAGATAAAGTATCCAGGTCCAATTAAAGGGCAGATGTATATTCCAAGTACAAACTGGGTGCTATTTTTTTCGTGCATTTTCGTTGTCTCGTTTTTTCAAACTTCATCGAACATGGAGGCTATGTACGGCTTGACAATTAATATTACTATGCTAATGACTAGCCTTTTGATGCTTGGCTATTTACAGCTTAAAAGAACGAAGATGCCTTTAATTATTCTTTTTATAACTACATATCTTACCATTGAAGGGGCATTCTTATACGCTAATCTACATAAATTTCATTTAGGTGGTTGGTTTACTGTATTCCTAGCGGGGTTAATCTTTTTTATAATGTTTATCTGGAATCGAGGGCGTTTAACCAAAAAGCAGTTCACCCAATTTTATCCTATATCCGATTTTACCGACCTGTTCAAGGATATCCAAAAGGATAATACGCTGCCCCGCTATGCTACTAATTTGGTTTATATCACCCGTGCCGAACAGGCTACCGATGTTGAGCGAAAAATTATCTACTCAATTTTTAACAAACAGCCCAAGAGAGCAGAACGGTATTGGTTTTTACATATTAATATTACCGATGAGCCATATACTAAGGAGTATCGGGTACGACAGCTAATCCCCGATGTGCTTTACCGTATCGATTTTAATATTGGTTTCAAGGTAAACCCGCGAATTAATCGATTCTTCAACCACGTAATCTCCGATTTGGTGAAGAGCGGTGAGGTGGATATAACAAGCAAGTACTACTCCCTTTCGAAGCATAACGTACCAAGCGATTTCCGTTTTATAATAATCGATAGGGTACTAACCGTTGACACTGAGCTCACTACCGCTGAGAGGTTTGTTATGAACGCCTACGATGTGGTGAAAAAGTTCTCTATGAGCAGCGTTAATGCTTATGGCCTTGACACCTCAAACGTAATGATAGAGCAGGTTCCCCTTGGTATTGTTCCTTTAACCGAAAATGGCTTTAAGCGATTGTAAAGCATTACTACCTATTGTTAAAGAGAGTGTCTCAAAAGTCTAATAACAGTTCTCTTTTCTCTCTGTGCATCTCTGTGACTTCTCAGTGATCCTTTGTGTAACAATATTTTAAAAATTCCACAGAGTTCCACAAAGGACTTTTTAGTTCTCCTTTTTTTATCCATCGATCAATGTCTTGTTTATAAATATTAAAAAGAATGTAACCATTCACCACGGAGGCACAGACCTGCCGGTAGGCAGGGAACACGGAGATTTCTTCTATTCATTCGCGAGACTTATCTATTGTTTCGTTCTTCTCCATCAATGAAAAACCTTAAATTAAACGTTTAACCCGCTTTATTGACTTCGTCGAGTTCCGATACGCTCCAGTTCATACCTAAACGAAGTAAAAGGTTTGAATATGTGATGGATTTTGCGATGCAAGCGGTAAATCCCGATTTAGGCGCATCCATTTTTAGGAAGTGATAACGCTCCCAAAACTGAGGTGGGACTTAATCGTCAGAATTATTATGAATAATTCGGGTTAAGATTTTGTTAACAGCAACTATATTTATAAGCATTAGACATTATACAGATTAAGTATCAGCTGTTGTATCTATACTGCTTACCCAAAGCGTTATAGCCCTCGGAAAGGGGATTGTTCTAATAACTCCGCCTTTTAAGGCGGAGATAATGATCTAATTCAGCCCTTGACTTTCTATGCCAGCTGCTATATACTTTCTATTAAGCAACGTAGAAACAATTCTACTCTTTAAACCGTACATTACGCTTTTGGCTAAAGCCGAGGATTCTTCTTTATCTTGACTCCGCCTTAAAAGGCGGAGTTATTGATTTTTGGTTTAAAAAATACTGTAACTATCATATTATGAGATTTTAACGAAGCGCAAAACTGCTTAATCTATATAATGTATAATATGTTATTTTAGTTTTTTATAGTATCTAGGGCGTAATGGATCTCGCTAACGACATTGCTATCCTTTTCGTTTAACAGAGCATTCTGCAAAATATTTATTGAATCTTTTCCTCCAATTCTCCCTAGTGCCCAAATTGAATATGCTCTTATTTGAGGGTTTTTATTCGCAACTGTTTGCTTTAGAGCGGGTGCCGATGAGCTATCGCCAATGTTACCCAAGGCTATTATAGCATTCCCCAGTATTGCTTCTTCCCCTGCGCAAAGAGGAAACGATGCTATAGTTTTCTTAAAGTATTTTTTGTCCGCCGTTAATAGAGGAATCAGGTCGGGGTTATCACTTAAACTTTCTATTTTAGTCGGGTATTCTGCTCTCGATTTAAGTTTTTTGTTTTTAGGACAGGCTTTTACGCACTCTCCACAACCGAAAAGACGATTTTCTTGTTTTTCTCTCAGATGAATAGGAACGAAATCCCCCCAAAGCCATGCGGTAATACACAAATCCCTATTTACCTTAAAAGGAGCATATATTGCACCTGTTGGACAAGATTTTATGCAAATATCGCATTTGCCGCAATCGGTTTCATTTATCGAGAACTCTTCGTATTCCAATGGCGCATTTGTTACCATGGTTACGAACATGATGAAGGAACCAAATTTTTGAGTAATAACCAATGAATTTTTGCCATACTTTCCTAAGCCTGCACGAATTGCGGCCATCTTATCTGGTATTTTATGATTTTTATGGTTCTTTTTATGAATATTATTGGTTGTTACTGAATATCCTTCATTTTCAAGGAAACTGCTAATTGTTTTAGTATGATGCTTTTCCATTGGCGTAAAGGCTTTTACATCGTATGCATTATATCTACCCTTGAGACTATTGGATTCGGTCAAGGTTGTTTTGTCTTTTTCGTTGATGTAAAAGCCTGTTACAATAACTGCTTTAGCATCTTTTAGTATATCTTTTGGATTGACAAAAGCCTCCCTTTTCCTTTGCACTATAAATGGGTTGGCTGATGTTATCCCAATTAAATCTATTCCATTATTAATTGCATACTGCTTTAACCTGGATGATAAGTCACCTTTATTCATGGTTCAATTTTTCTTGCAAAGGAAGAGAAAGGGGAGGATTATATTTAAATCAAAATGATTTTATTATTGTCATTTTGAAAACTCTAGCCGAAATTGACTAGGGGTTAAGGAGGTCATTTTTTTAAAAAATCGGATAAAATTTGCTGGCTCAGAAAAGTTTAGATCGTAGGCTATTTCAGATATCGATAGATTTGAGTAGTGTAGTTCTTTTTTAGCTTCCCTTAAGAGCCTTGCTTTTATCAGATCGGATGCGGTGGTGCCAAGTGATTTTAACTTCTTGTTCAGGTATGTTTTGCTAATACCAAGCATTTGGGTGTAATCCTCTACAAGATGCTTTTCTTTAAAGTTCTTATCAATAAGCTGAATGAATTTAAGCACTTCAATGTTTTGAAAAAGATCTCCTTTAATATGATGTTGATCGATATATTTTCTGTTAAGCGTTATAAGCAGATAGTAGAATATTGACCGTAAAAGGTGTTCGCTATCATTTAATAGGTTACTTATTTCAGTTTTAATCTCGACAACTTTTTCGATGTATGATTTAAACTCGTTGGGAGTTGTTGATATGTGAAACGAGGTATTATTGCTATAAAAATATTGAAATCGGTAAACGAATAAGCTATCATTAAAAAATTGGTTAATAAACTCATCCTCAAAAAGAATGCAGTATGCATCTGTTTCACGTTCCGCATTCCACTCCCTTCTTCGGTATGGGGGTATAAATATGATAGTTCCCTTTCGGTATGGGATTGTTGTATCCTCGATAAAAAAGGTTCCGTTACCTTTGATGATAAAGTAGATTTCATAGAAAAGCATTACCGAAGGTCTTCTGTTTACCAGAAAATCTTCAGTCTCTGATATTTTAAGGCAATCGATAAGGAGTTCTTTGCCATATTTGGTTTTATGAAACTCAAGCTCTTTCATCGCTGGTAAATTACATGAAATATTGGGTGTTTAAATAACTAATCTAATACATATCATTGCTCCACATCTTTCATCGAAAGTTGAATTCTCGTCCGTTGAACATCCACCTTTGTAATTTTTACCTTTACATGTTGGTGGAGCTTAACTACGTCGTTGGCCCTGATGATTAAAGGTCTTATTCCAACTATAGAAGCTCTTAACTTCGAATAAAATCTCCAACGGCATACATTGGTACTACATCAATATTTTGGTACGTTGAGTAGTTTTCGAGCGAAATCCGAACGCCTTTCTCAACATGCTTCTCTTTTAAGAAAAGGAATAAACTCTGCATTGAGCCTTTAGTGCCAGACTTAACCTCTACGGGGATAATTTTGTTGTCTTTTTGAACTAAATAATCCACCTCGGCATTGCTGTTTAGGGCTTCGCGTTGCCAGTAGTAGAGTTCATTTCGTTCATAAGGCGATTCGGCTTTAAGTATTTCAAGGCCAACAAAAAGTTCAGCAATACTGCCTTTGTTGATAAATTCAATATCGCTGGAGGTTATTATGCTTTTAATATCTAACCTAGCCAGACGAAGGACAAGCCCTGTATCGAGCAGAAGTATTTTTCGATAGTTTGGTTTTATCTGAGCCCCTAAAGGGATTCCATTGGCTAAGCAATTGGTTGCTGGAATTACCAGACCCGCTTTAATTAGAAGTTCAAGAGCCATTTTAACCTGATAGTGGTTTAATTCGGGGGCTGATCTGGAATAAACAAACTTACCTCCAAGTTGCTGACTAACTGAGATAAAAACAGCATTTATACGATTGGCAGGGACATGTTCATTGTATTTCGCGAAATCATCAATATACGATAGTAATAAGTCGTCCAGTATTCGTTGGCACTCAATTATACTCTCGCCTACTACGTAGTTTCTTACTACCTCAGGCATTCCCCCTAAAATGATAAACTTTTTCAAGTAGCGTATTAGTTTTTCATGCAATACGCTGTTGGTTGGATTACTAATGCCATGTTTTTGTTTTTGCTTAATTAATGATTCTTCTCCCAGTGCTAATAGGAATTCATCGAAAGACATGGGGTGCATAAATATTGATCGAATGCGCCCTACTCCAAAGGAGGGAATGGTTTGAAGAGCAAATTCGAGCAAAGAGCCAGCAGCCACAATATGGAGGTTGGGTAGTTTTTCATAAAAAAACCTTAACGACGACATTGCGCCCTTGCAGCCTTGAATCTCATCGAGAAAAATTAAGGTTTTGGATTCGATAATGGGCGTGTTGTAGTAGAGCGAAATATTCTCGATAATTTCACTTGGGGTTAAATTCTTACTAAAGAACTCATGGACATCCCTATGCTCCTCAAAGTTTATTTCGATATAGGTGTCAAATTTTTCGGAAAGTTTACGAATGGCTGTTGTTTTCCCGACCTGACGTGCTCCTCTTAGCAGAAGGGGTTTGTGATTTGGGCTGGCAGCCCATTTCTCCAGCTCTAAGTCAATGAAACGAGACATGTATTTTGTTGCCATTCGATAGAAATTTAAAATATCAAAGGCAATAATACGTATTTTATTTAAAATATCAAAGGCAATAATGATATATTATTTAAAGGAATCAAAGCCAAATGACGATGACAGGCTAACGTACATCATTGTATAATATTTGCTTAGCAGAGAATATTATACATTCTTTGCGTCTTAGCGACCCCGCCTGCCTTAGTTAAGTAAGGCGGGCAGGTTTGCGGTTAAATTATTATCCCTGTTCAATATCCTTCATCGTTAGCTGAATCCTTTTCCTTGCCACATCCACCTCAGTTACCTTTACTTTTACATGTTGATGTAGTTTAACCACATCATTGGGATTGGAGATGTATTTGTTGGCTAATTGAGATATATGTACCAATCCATCCTGCTTTACACCAACATCAACAAAAGCACCAAAATTGGTAATATTGGTTACTATTCCTGGAAGAACCATACCCGCAACCAAATCATCGATTTTATATATTCCTTCAGCAAAATCGAACACCTTAATCGTTTTTCGTGGGTCGCGACCGGGTTTTGATAGCTCCTGCATGATATCGTTTAGCGTGGGAAGTCCAATTTTTTCGGTTACATACTTTTCGAGTTTGATTTTGTTCCGAAGGGTTTCATCTTTCATCAGATCCATAACTTCACATCCAGCATCTTTTGCCATTTTTTCAACTACATGGTAGCTCTCAGGATGAACGGCGCTATTGTCTAATGGGTTTTTTGCATCGGGAATACGAAGAAATCCTGCACTCTGCTCAAATGCTTTATCGCCAAGTCGAGGTATCTTCTTTAGTTCAGTGCGGCTTTGGAACATACCATTCTCTTTACGGTAATCAACAATGTTTTTAGCCAGCTGTGGGCCTAATCCCGAAACGTAGGTCAGGAGGTGTTTGCTTGCTGTATTCAGATTAACTCCAACCTTGTTAACGCAGCTCTCAACAACTCCGTCTAGCCCTGTTTTGAGCTTCGTTTGGTCAACATCGTGTTGGTACTGCCCAACGCCAATCGATTTAGGATCGATTTTTACCAATTCAGCCAATGGATCGAGCAGTCTTCGCCCAATAGAAACTGATCCACGAACGGTTACGTCAAATTCAGGAAATTCCTCCCTTGCAACAGCTGATGCGGAGTAAATCGATGCCCCATCCTCGCTAACAACGTAAACTCTTACCTCACGATTGAATCGGATATGCTTTATAAAGTTTTCTGTTTCACGACTTGCTGTTCCGTTGCCAATGGCAATGGCATCAATCTTATAGGTATCCACAAGACTTGAAACTTTGCTCATGGCCTTACCCGATTCGCTTTGCGGTGGGTGAGGGTAGATGGTTTCGTTATGCAGGAGATTGCCCTGCTGATCGAGGCAAACCAGCTTACATCCACTTTTATACCCTGGGTCGAGTGCTAGCACCATCTTGGGTCCTAATGGTGCGGAGAGCAAGAGTTGACGAAGATTTTCGGCAAAAACTCTGATTGCTTCCTCGTCAGCTTTCTCTTTTAGTTCAGCTGTATATTCATTTTCGATGGAAGGCTCAAGAAGTCGCTTGTAGCAATCCTTGATGGCCATTGCAACCTGTGTTTGTGGTTCACCCGAACCCTTAACCATAAACCTTTCAATCTCTTCAATCAGATTCTCTTCGGGAGGAGTGATGCTTACTTTAAGGAATCCCTCATCCTGTCCACGGCGCATAGCCAAGAATCGATGCGATGCACAACGGCGAACCTCTTCCTCAAAGCTGAAATAGTCGGTATATTTTATACCTTCGGTTTCCTTATTTTTTACAACCTTTGATTTGATAATTGCACCACGCTTAAAGTGCCTGCGAGCAACATTACGGGCTTTCTCGTTCTCATTAACCCACTCGGCAATAATATCCCTTGCCCCCTGAAGTGCTTCATCGGCATCGACGACCTGATCGTTAATGTACTTTTCAGCCTTACCATAGATGTCACGATCCTGCTGTCGCATGATTAGCTCAGCCAATGGTTCTAAGCCCTTTTCCTTGGCAATAGTTGCCTTTGTTCTGCGCTTAGGTTTATAGGGTAGGTAGATATCCTCCAGTTCTGTTAAATCGTAGCATTCTACAATCCTTTTCTTTAGCTCATCGGTTAACTTTCCTTGCTCCTCAATGGTTGTCAATACCGTTTCTTTTCTTTTGTCGAGTTCGGCATACTTAACCGCCAAATCGCGGATTGAAGTTATCTGAACCTCATCCAAATCACCTGTCTGCTCCTTTCTATAGCGGCTGATAAAGGGTATTGTTCCTCCCTCATCGAGCAGTTTAATGGTATTTGAAACTTGGCGGGAGCTGATCGAGAGCTCCTTCGAAATCAGATCGATATGTTTATTGACGTTAACTAAATCCATTGGTAAATTATTTGAGGATACAAAAGAACAAAAAAGGGGGGGATTTTTCACGCAAACGCCAAGTTTTTGCAAAGTACATTATTCATTATTTCAACGCTTTGCTATCTTAGCATCTTTTCTTAACGGATTTTGCGAGAACTAATTTTGACTTTTTTAGACATCAATTTAGTGGGAGGTGAATTTAATATTAATGCAAATGATTAATCTCGGGGCTCTGGCCTAGAGTTATTCATTATTAACTTATTTTATAAATTTTTTACTGGCAATATAATCTTCGATATTCTTTAGCACATCTGTTAAATGAGCACAAGCACTATCCTTATATTTAATCATATCATTAACTGAAAACTCTTTACCTATCTCTCCAAAAGTAAATTCACCGTGTGCAAGGTGATTTCTTTTTTTCTTAATTGTGTCTAATAAACTACCATCCTTTGACTGCTCAAAACCAATTTTGGCAGCAATTTCTCTAATACTTCTCGCATCAATATTGCCACTTATTCTAACACATTCAGTTTTCAACTGCATTATTTGGTTATCAATAATACTGTTTGCCACATTCTCTAAAAGACTTCTAATTTTATCATAGGTAACTGCATCAATACCCTCCTTTAATGGAAGTGCTTTTTGATTAATCCATAATTTTTTAAGTTTATCTGACAATTGTTGAAATGTCAAATTTTCCAAATGGATAGCCGAAAAGATTGCTTCTATGGATTTACGAATTGTTGCTTCAATTAAATTGTACAGAAGAAGAAAACCATTTGCTTTTAGAATCTTGATTAATTCAATATCAATTGGTTCAACATTTTCCCCTCCATCAATTGCTTTGCAATGAATATGGCAACTGCCTTTGTCGATCGTAGTTAGTAATTGGAAATAGATGTTGATTTCTTCAATTCGTTTATCGAATTCCACTTTTGTGTTATTCATAATGCAAGGTATCTTTTGTTATTTTATTTAACAGACAATCACGAACAAATTCGATTCTTCCTTTTAATTTGCCCGGATTATTACTTGCATCTGTAGTAGTATGAAACTTAAACTCATCCGAATCCAACCATTCCATGTATGTAGGCTTTAGATTTGGATTTTCCTTTAATGCAAAATAAACACCTACTGAAATAGCCTCAAATCTAACACGAGGAGTCGCATTATCTCTGCCTTTACGAGCAAAATACGGAGGATTAAAATATTTCTCAACAAAAGCCAGAACATCATTAAGTTCTTTTTCCTTTTCAACTAGATTGAACCCTGATTTATTTCTTTCTTTTAAATATTCATCAAGAAATGGAGAAACGTCATGTTTGAAATTCAAATATTTTTCAGAGTATGTAAAAAAACGTAAAAGTAGCTCCTCATATTCACCTCTTTTTGCTTTTTGCTCTGGGATTGGACATAATTTTTGAAGTAGTTTTGATTTTGAAAAGGCTAAGATAAAATCATAGAAACCTCCTTGGAAAGCACCTTTTCTTACTTCACTATAGCTAAGTTTTTTAGAACTTGTATTTACCCTATCAAAAATATCAGCACGAATCTCAGGCAAAGCCTTGTCTGTAACAACATGAAACCTAAAGTCACGTAATAAAAATTTATTTCTTATTACTGTTGACAATTGACTAAATGTTGTACCATTTAAGTTCTCTAATTTTTTTAAATCTCGCAATTTAAATCCGTCTTGCACATAATCAACTAAAGTTCTTATTCTTTGAGAGCCATCAATGATTTCTAATTCAGCCTCTTCACCTGCAACAGAGACAAGCATTGGCATTATTGGTACTCCTAAAAATACAGATTCAATAAATCGTGATTTTTGCTTATTGTCCCAAACAAATTCACGTTGATAAAGTGGTACAAATATTTGGTCTTTTTCATATTTGGAAACCAATACCTCTACAGGGTATTCCTTAGTATCATAAACATATGGGATACTTTCTTCCTTTATCTGATTTTCAATTTTACCAATTTGATCAATTGTTAATTTTTTAGCCATAGATTAGATTTTTTTAAACTCTTTCAAGTGTTTTTTGATGCTTACAGCAATGACCCTACCCAATTCAGGAGGTACCGCATTTCCTATTTGACGAGAAATTACTGAGGGATTATATGCTTTTGTTTCATCAATAAAGGAATAATCTTTAGGAAAAGTTTGAAACAAAGCGGCTTCTCGCAATGTAATGGCTCTGTCCTGTTCGGGATGACCAAAACGTCCATTACCTAAACCAGTACAATGGGTTGTCATTGTAGGGGCAGGTTCAGTCCATTTCATTCTGCCATAAACACTACTGTATGATTTGCCAGATTTTTTTCTATGACATTCTAATTTCAATGTTTCCGGCCAATCTTTCCAACTACCTCCTTCTTTTGTAGCTTTAATTCGTTTTAGATTCAAAGGTGTTAATGCCCTTGCCCGATGCAGTGAATCATTTTTATCTGTTTCGCCAGCTTTTACACTTGGTAAATCAGCAATAACATCCTTTACTGTAACGTAGTTTTCTGGAGTATGAGTCTTATCAATTATTCTAATATCACCTAAAAGCGATGCAATTAAAACTAATCTAGTTCTTCTTTGAGGAATCCCATAATCAGGACAGAATATCTCTTTATAGTCAATAAAGTACCCAATTTTCCGAAGTCTATCACAGAAGTCGGAAAAAACAGGCGCTTTTTTGAAATGCAGAAGAAGGGGTACGTTCTCCATTGAAACAATCGTTGGCTTGGTCTCCTCTATTAAACGAGCAAACTCATAAAGCAACTTCCATTTACTTTCATCTTTCTCTTTTTGTCGAAAACTATAAGAAGAAAATGGCTGACAAGGAGCACATCCAACTAATATTTTAACCCTATCTTCATTTCCAAATAATTCATCAATATCCTTACCATTGATATTATTAACATCTTTAGTAATAAATTTTGAGTTGTTGTTCGTTTCAAAACTGTACTTACAACTTGTATCGTTATCTATGCCTGCGACTATGTCAAAACCCTCTGAAACAAAACCATACGACAATCCTCCTATTCCACAGAATAAGTCAACTACTGCTGGTTGTTTTCTTTTACTCATCTTAAATTAACTCTCTATTAATTTTTCATAAAATTAGCGTTCCTTATGGAAATCTAATACTCTTTTTGTTGGATTTTACAAATATTTTTCAACAAAACTATCAACAAGGAAAATGCGGTGGCAAGAAAGCAAGTGTTTGGTTGCGAAGTGATGTTTGCAGGTATGGATTAAACAACTGCTTTGCAAGGCAGACCTCTGTTTTTTATCGCTTGTCAATCAGACGAAACCTTTTACTGGAGCAATTTCAGGGTTACACATAACTATAAAATACAAGTTTCTGAACCAATTCATATTACGTAACTATTCAGCAGTAATCGAATTGAACAAAAACCACGGAGACACGCCTGCCTGCCGGTAGGCAGGGAGAGCACGGAGAACCACAACTTGTCCCGATTTATCGGGAGAGGCAATTATAAAAAAACGACTGAGTATCAAAATGCAAAAGAATCACTAACACGAAAAACATAAATATTTTCTCTGTGAAACT
>Ga0209287_10000859_pt1 | contig 16622 bp, 14 predicted proteins | sample PPLLak3cmMay2015_2_FD_187255 | JGI IMG/M metagenome (GOLD analysis project Ga0209287, IMG submission 187255) | Freshwater sediment microbial communities from Prairie Pothole Lake near Jamestown, North Dakota, USA - PPLs Lake P8 Core (1) Depth... | ecosystem: Environmental > Aquatic > Freshwater... | reverse complement strand
GAAGAAACCACAAATACCTATTATGAAACATTTGAACATATGGATTTTGCCGTCTTTAATCGTTCACGCAAATGGCGACCGAATAAAATACTATCACTCTGTAATGTTATTTAAGACGTTAGCTATAGTTGAAACAAACAAAGGAATAAGCAGTCTCAACCTTGGGCTTGATAAATTCGTTAAGGATATGAACGAAACACTCGCGACCCAAGAAGATTCTTTTAAAAACACATCCAACGAAATTCGAAATAGCTTTAAGACAACCTCAGATCAAGTTTTTTCCCAATACGAAAAATTCAATAACGATATCAACAAAATTTCTGAAAGCTTTCAGGATATTTCACAAAAATTTTCTCTAATACTTTCTGACGGTCACAAATCATTTAAAGACCAGGTTGATGAATTTAAGAAAATGCTTATATACCAACGCAAGCTCTCTTTCGAATCATTTACTGAAATACGAAAACTCAACAAAGAAAGCATGGACAGTATTATCAAGACAACTAAGGACACACTTGAAGATGCTGTTAATAAAACGAGAGATGCAGCTGTAGCAATGATCGAACAGGCTAAGGCCGATATCAAACAAATGGGGGAGAATTTCCGCACGATTTCCGATGATTTTACCAACATGATCACTCAGGGGAATGAATCCTTCCGGCAGCAGATGAACGGCTTTCAAAACATGCTCTCAGACCAACGCAAGCTCTCTATCGAAACATTTACTGAAATACGAAAACTCAACAAAGAAAGCCTTGAAGGCATTGTCAAAACTACCAAGGATACGCTCGAAGATGCAATCAACAAGACTAGAGACAGTGCAATTGCTTTAATTGAACAGGCAAGCGTGTCATTTGAAAGTGTTGTTAATGAAACCAACCAGAAACTCCAAGACACACTCAGTGGTGTTGGAGATGAACTAGTCAATACTAGTGCAAGGGTCCAGGATGAATTAAGGAAATTCCGCGAAGACTATACCGTTTCGCTAACAAGCTTCTTCGATCAGCAAAAGGCTGTGCTTGAGAATATATTAACTGCAAATGTTGACCAACTGAAGGAACTAACAGACAAACTCCGTAAGGCTTTTGAGGATGAATATAAGCTCAAGACTGATCTGATTAGCAGATTAGACATAGTAGTATCAAAGGGTACAGTCTTAACTGAAATGCAGAAAGAAAGTATTCGTGAACTAGCAACTGAAACGGTTGCAGCAAACAAACAAATTGCTATTTCATTTAAACAGTCCAACCAAAAAGTTGAAGCTATCAATGAATCACTCAAAGAGATTGCAACGGCTGTAAGCAAGGAGGTTGCGCAGCAAATCGAAGCTTTTGGTAAGAAACAGAATGAAATTATCTCACAATTTCAAACTAATGTAGATAAGCATCTTGAAACAATTTTCAAGCAGTTATTGTTTCATGCCGAGACCCTCGCATCTGCAGCTCTTGCTGACAGGGAAAACAAATGAAGAGAACAAGAATATTATCAAAGTCTGAGGAAAACCCTTTCTGGTTATCAATCAGCGATCTTATGTCTGTTCTTATGCTACTTTTTGTGTTTTTTACTTCAGCGGCCCTGCTTCTCTATAGTGAAAATACCACTCAGAGCAAAATTTTCGCACTATTAATTGAAGAGTTAAAACAGGTTAACATTGAAGTTGAGATCAATCCGGAACACGGCACAATATCTATTGCTGATAAAATTCTATTTAACACCGATAAAGACATATTAAAGCCTGAAGGTAAAGACTTTCTCGATAAATTCATCCCAATCTTGTCTAAAGTAATATTCTTCAGTGAAGAGGTATCAAACGAGATTGTATCCGTTGATATAGAGGGCCATACAAGTCAAAACCTCATGGATACTAAGTTCAGGGGTAGAATGATGGAACTCAGTCTTGGCCGTGCAGAAAGTGTTTGGATTTATATTAACAACTTTGACAGCCTGACCAACCAAGAAGAATTCCTGAAAAAAATAAAAGTATGTGGTTGGGGCAACATGAAGGCAAATTCCTCGCTTGATGATCCCGCTGACAGAAAAGTTATTTTTCAGCTCCAGTTTAAGGGTCAACTTGAAAAATTGAAGGAAATGTTGGTGAATCTTGCCAGTTAAAAATCCGAGAGGCAAAACATAGTTTGCCATGATACCTGACCTGCCTTTACCGAAATATCGTGAACCGGTCCGTTTAAAGCGATTAGCTAAGAAGCTCTCATCTGATGGCAGAAAACCATCGGAAGGCTTTGATCCTATCAAATTCCCTCCGAAGATGATGGATGAAATCTTCATGGCATATGCTTTGGAAATGACAGAGGAGCTCCACGCTATTGATCACTTTCGATTGGTTTATGCAATGCATTCAAACCTAATAACAATAATGAAAGGCAGAGAAGAAATATACAAGGACCTTGTTCAAGAATATATCGCCAATGATGGGTTTGTAAAATCAGTATATAACAGCAGCAAGGCTAACGATCGATTCCGGACTTTCCTTCAATACGTTTACCTGCAGAAGCTATTTATAAGACATCAGATAGTTAGAAAGCCTCACCTTGACTTTATGGATAAATTCCATGCTATTGCAAAAAAAGACAAGAAAATTAACGAAATGCTAAAGGTGCTCGTTAGTATTAGAGATAACAAGGAAGGTTTTATCAGTCAATTTGCCAATAATTGTATACAAGCAAATAAAGAACCTACTTTGTACTGGTATGACGACTACGGTTTTGATAAAGATGACTATGTTAAAGAAAATTATTTAGACCCAACAGAAGAAGAAATCTTTAAACTCTTATTAAGTCCCAGCACGCAAACAGATCAAAAGAAAATTAAGAGTTCATTAGAATATCTAATAAGATTTTCTTCAGAGAATAAAGCTCAACTAACTAAACGAGTTGAAAAAGCGATAGATGCTGCTGAATCTAACACAAACTTACAAATACCGGTGCTTGAGCATCTCGAAGAAAACCTCAGAAACCCACCTGATTGGGATCTTGTTCCAGGAATTAGCGAAAAAGCCAGAAAAACATACGAAAGACTGCAAGGGTTAGTTGAATTTCGATATTTCGAACTTCTTGCCGAGGTGATCTATAACGAATTTATTGAAGAAGACCCGACTCAAAGCTTTACAGACAAAAAACGACTACGAAGCAGAACCGTTTTCTGGATGAACTATCGAGATCAGATTGATAGTATCAAAATATTTATAAATTCAAACGTATACCAATTAATTGAAAAGAATATTAACAAACTAAAGAAGAAATACAATATTACTGAGAAATTGTTAGATAATATTGGTATTACTGAAATAGAATCAGAGATAGTTTTTATTCTCCTCGGAGATATATTGTTTATAGAATTTTTTAGAGGCACTAACGAAAGGAACACATGTATTATTCGGAATGGAGAAAAATATTTTAACACAATAATTAAGTCTTCAAAAATTAGGAGCGATGATTTAGAAAATTTTATAGATAAATCAGAATATAAAGTTAGACATCGGCATCTATGGCAGATTGCATTATTTAATGTATTACAAGATGAATATGGTATCCGTATTACTAAGGATTATGTATTTTCTGCGAGATATGGAACTAATGATTTCAAACCGGAGGAAAAACCAAAAGAATGGGGAATGAATAAAAATTCTACCAAAGTAATTGAAGAATACGGTGATTATAAAGGGTTATTAAACAAGACTATTATCAAACCTGGTCAATATAATAACTGGTATTAAACTGTCAGCGGTCGGATTTTAATTTGCCAGGATGGTCGGGATACTGGAACAAAGTCATGTTTCTTTAACTCTGCACCGATTTTCCACGGCTTTTTGTTTATCTGAAAGATTTATTTGATGATAATAAAGGTTTTTTCCAGCTGTTTTAATTGGTTTTGTTTTCACAAAATTTGGATTTATGGATAATCTGTTTTTATTAGAGAGGATAGAGGGACATTGTTCATTAGAAGCGAAGTACAGATAGAAGTTTCGCACAACCTGCATATTTTCTTTCAGCCATCAACCTTCATGTGTCAAAGCTAAGATAGAGGATGGATTATAAGTGTTCTCAAATAATTTTTATATTCAATAAATTCTTTATCCGAGGGGTTAATAAAAAGAACGAAATTTACTTGACCTAATAAATGTTTCAAATAATTTTGTTTCTTGATTTTTATCCTATCCATGTGATTTTCAAGCCCGAATTTCTTTATATAGTAAATAGTTTGTCTTATTCCATTTCGCTTAACAAAGCATACTTGAGGTTTTTCGTTCACAACTATCCCAGTAACCGTCTGTCTGGTATTTGGAGTCATAACTTTAGTCTTATCATTATTTATTTTAAGATTTAGTTTCTCTATTTCAATATGCAGATATTTACAAAGCTCCTTATCATTAAACATACCAGAGAAAGTCAGATCATCGGCATACCGAGTATAGTGTATATTTCTTTCCAAGCAATATTCAGAGACGTCATCATCCAATGGCTTAAGATAAATGTTTGATAGGTATGGGCTCGTTGGGGCACCCTGAGGAAGTGATTCACCACGACAACAAAGTTTCGCTAATAAATTTGAAATTAAGTTGGAGTACCCTAACTCTTGAAATATTTTTTCAACATTGTTTTGCCTAATGGAAGGGAAGAAATTCTCGATATCAATTGCAAGAATAAGAGGTTTTCCTACATGATATTTCAAATTTTGTTTAAGGTTTACTTTGGGAATATATGCTTTTGCAAACTTACTTATTTTGACTTTGTAAAGAATATTCTCTAAAATCCATAATTGTATTTCCTTAAGACTAGGAAGTGGTTCAGATATTTGTCTTTTTTTCCCATTTTTCTTTAGAATTTCGAAATCTCTATAAAAATATGTGGTAAACAATGCTGCTTTTTTTAAATAGGATTTTCTATAGCCGACTAAACCGGAAAGATGAGAAGTGTTATAGATTACAGGAACTTTATTAGAAAATAGTCTTTCTGCATAAACAAGACAACGATCAATATTTTGTTGAGAATAACCTGATTTAAAAGCCTCAGCAGTAAATTTTCTTTTATACTGAGTAAATGTCACTTTTAGTTCCTGAATTGAGAGTGAGGGTTGCCACTACCCATCACTCTCAATTTCGAATAGGGGCGTAAAGTTGGCTCAAATTAAAAATTTGAGTTAACTTTACGCCCAAAGCTTGAAAAAGCATTCACTTACAGAACAGTGACTCACTGCTCCGACACCAACAGAAGTCAGTGTAAGATCTTTATATTTTATATAGACTAAAATGTCAACTTATTCTGATCTGGCAAATATATAAAATTCTTATCCAATTTCGGAATTTTACTCTTAAGGTCTTTCTCTATCCATTCCTCCTTATTAATTTTTTTAAATTTTACTCCCAATTCTTGCATTTTCTCAAGACCTTTTTGGGAAAGTTCAATTTTGTCATTCGCCTGAATTACGAACTCAGCAATTATTGCTTCATTGGTGAGCTCGGCTATTTTTGAAAATGATAAGCCCTCTCTTATAAGAATATTAATATTCGCATTTTTATATATAACTCTAAGAAGCGTATATAGATGTTTTTCGTTCATAGGTTAAATTGAACTCTAGCAAAGGGTGCCTCAAATTTTATACCGTTCTTTTTATACTCTTTCCAAAAAATTGGAAAAGTATTGTCGGGAGTTCTTATTAATGTAATCAATGCTTCTGAATTTCTATAACCAAAACTAAAGTGATTCCCTGTTATTAATTTTTCAATTTCTAACATAATAGTTATATTCTCTTCAAGGAGAGGCGAAGAGTAATAATCTGAAATACCTTTTTTTGAGAAATGGTCTGTATATACTGAAATACCTAAGCTATTAATGAAATCCAACGACTCTTTTTGGGCTGAAATAGAAATAATATATAAATTGTCTCTACGTATATTGCTATTCGTTAATATTTTATCTATTGTTGCTTTAATAGTTTCATTAGACCCTAAATAGTCATCTATCAAAAAAATTGCTACATCTTCACTAATTGTAAAGCTATTAGATGTAATTTTGTCATATTCTTCTATTTTACCGAAAGTTATGTGCTTGTATCCTATAAGAAACGGTATTATACCTTGAATCAAATATAAAACCGCATGGCCACTCTTGGTTACAGCCTCATCCTCAGGTTTCATTACCGGAAATAACACAATACGCTTTAGTGCCTGCAGTTTATCATTCTCAATACTATTGAAAACTTTAATGAGCCTATAGATAAATTCGTTATATGACATCCAAGTATAACGATCAGTTAATTCAAGAATTAAGTTCCTTTGTTGTTCTGAAAGATTATCCAATAACCTGCAAAATTTATCAAACACAATATTACTACCGTATATTTCAGTCCACTTTTTCCCTTGGAAGATGGTAGAAAGCCTTGCGAATGGTAACATTTCCATGTTTTCTATTAAGCCTTCACACTAACTTACTATATTAACTCCATTCTTTTTCAATTTACTTCTTCGCACAACATATATATTAAATCACTTCTCCTATATACGCGAGAGCATCAATTTTTAAAACTAAACGACCACCGTCTGGAAGACGGAGGGTTCGTTGGTCGGTTGAAACCGACTAAAGGTTAAAGGAATATGGTCTAATTTGCCTTGGCTCATGGCCTTCGGCCATATCGCCGTATTATTCTTCGCCTTAAGGCAGGGGTTTCAACCATCCCCGATGGGGACACTAAAAATGAAACTAAGATCTATTATACTGTACATTTAAATGATCATAAAATATTTTATAGATGATATAATTAAAAAATGCAATATTATGAGTTGCATGACCTATGATGCTTATTGAAATTAATTAATTGCGTAATAATGTGGTGTGGGAATTAGTGTGGGACTTTTTTCCGAAATTTGCTAAAACAAGAAAAATTCTGACAAAGCATGAAAATTGTATTTATAATCATATCAAATAAATATCAAGATTTGAGGAAGTTAAGAAGCTCGGTTTTGGCCTCTCTTAATTCGCCTGTGTTCCTGGTTAATTACGATAATTTTAATCGGCGCGCTAAAATCTTCACATTGTTAAAGTTCCTCAATAATCAGAATAACTGTAGAGAAAGAGAAGAGAAACGGCTTCAACAGAATACATTCCGGTAAGTGAAAATGAACCAAATTAAAAACATACACTATTCCCTACGGTCGCAGATTTCCCAATGCTTACAACGGGGAGCTTCAACAACGGTGTTTCTAACATCTTTCCCCAGCCTTTCTCTTATGGCTTTTATATTCTGAAAAAAATCGTGAGGGACGGGTATGTCAGCGGTCGGATTAAACTCTGCCAGGGGTGGTCGGGATACTGGAACAATGCCCGATCTGTTTCTTCTCTGCGTCGATTTGCTATAACTTTTCTTTATCAGAAAGATTTATTGCTGGTAATAAAGGCTTTTACAGTTGTTTTATGGGGTTTTGTTTTCACGTGATCTGGATTTATGGATATGCGGTTTTTATGATATGGGACAGAGGGACGGATACTAAATCGTTTACTAAATGAACATGTTACTACTATACTATTACGATCTGACTGGAATGGGAGAACGTTTGTAATTACAGTTCTGCGGGTAGCTGAAGCGCGCGCTTTTCCTATTGTTATTCCGGAACACTTTTCAGCGAATACTTGGAAGGCTGTTTGATGATATGACCATTATGGGAGTTCGTGAACAAAACACGCTTGTAAATATCCGGGACACCGGCAAAAGGCCAGTTGCAGTATGGATAAATCAGATGCGCAACGTACCTGTTGCTGCTTCAGAAACTTGTTTTGCTAATGTCTTCGCCCTTAATGTCCCATGCCGTTGGAAGTATTCTCCAACCTCCCTGATGATTCGAAACTGAAAATCACCTTTACATAACTCTGAATAATAATCAAATGGAATGACGGCAACTATTTCTTTCAACACAAGTCGGTCTTCGGCAAATATTACAATGCCGTTGTCATCCCCTGGGTTTCCATAACCATGAAAGCCATATTGGATCAGCATGCTTCGGAAGGATCGAAAGACTCGAAGATTATCCAGATGCCTTTTCCATCTGCAGTAAGCGTTTCGATCCCTGCCGGAATACTTTTCCCAAATGTGATAGTAGTGGTAACGAAACAGACTGATCAATTCCTGGAGCTGAAGTTTCTTGTTCTTTGGGAGAACTTTCCGTGGAGACTTCCTAAGAATCTCACGACCAAACTCCCTCTGAAGTGAATCGATGATCTTACCATCTGGAGGCAAAGCTGAATTCAGCAGTCGAGTACCAGGATGGATTGCTACACGAAGAAGAGTAGACCCAAATAACAAAGCAATCTTCCAATTGCAGGTGATATAAAGTCCAATGCCGAGATTACCCCCACCAGCATAGCGTCCCATCTCATCGTCTTTGAACCACACACAGAAACCACGCTGGGCTATGGACTCTGCAGCCTTAAAAGTTGTCCCGTGGTAGAAGACGTGCTTCTCAAAATTTAAAAGAATATCGCTGTCCATTATCATATGTCATAACAACAAATATACTGATCTGGTCAAGTAAATATGGACACCAGTTAAACTGCTTTTGCCAACATAAAATTCTTTTCAAATTCATTCGGATTCTGATCAATTCCAAGTAAGAATGCAGACGATTACTGTTATAAGATATCTTGATGTACCGGATCACATCACTTCTCGTATCGCTTCTGGTATGATAAATGATTTCGACAGTCGATTTGATCATCGACAATTATAATCCTCGCTGTTAACAATAATCATGCTGAACATTCTTAAGCCAGTTCGAAACTAAACAACTTGTCATTTGAGAGACATCTCTGTTTTTCCGACCTTTCAGCTCATCGACTATGAAATAACCATTTTCATTTACGATGCTTAATGTAGCTCTCTCAGGCTTTATCACCTTATATATGTAAATCTGTCCTTCTTCATCAAGTACATAATTGACATAGTCGATTATGCAGTTTTCCTGCTCAATAGACTCTTCAGCGAGGCTTCGGGAGCAGGTCAACGGTTCTACAACTAATGACTCTCCTACAAAAGCCGGAAATGGTGGCGGGCAAAAATTTATGTCTCTGTCCATAATAAGACATATCCGGCATTCATGATCAGCCAGTTCGCCCCAGATTTTTTGCAAATGTGTTAAAGATTTAAATTTGACGTTTCTATTGACTGGGAGCATTTCAATCGTGCGCTTCAGCTTATAGGCGACCCTTGGTATTATTTCACTCTCTTTGTTATAGGATACTTCATCAAGAAAATCAGGCGTAACATATCTAACTAAAGCAGGATCTGTTACTATCCTGAAAATGTCAGTATTTATTCGTTCCAAAAAAAACATCATTTTAGTAATGTTTGGTTGCTCATTCATAATGGATCTAAGACGCCAAAAGTCTTGAATATGCCTTATGGCAAAAGGATTTATTTTTATAAAAATATTCACAATACCCTGCTTTTTACTATCCGAAAAACCCATCCATCCGATTATTTCTCTTTGTCTCTTATGGAGAAGCGCTCTCAATGAGCGATAAAAGTTATTATTACCCGATCCAAGGTATCTGGCCAAAGCTAAGGCAAACGCTAATGTCGGATTACTGTTATAAAGATCCAAGGCTGCTGCCCCGCAACTTCCAAGCATCTTTAAAATATGCCACCTGCCGAAGCGGTACTCTCTGAGTATTTCTCTTTCAACAACCGGTATAGTATTAAAAAATTGGCTTAGTTTTTCAATTTTTTTTCTTCCAAAGGGCAAGCAAAGTTGCGTGCCTCCTTTTGTTACCTTCAGAGATCTCTTCCGCCTGCGATATGTTCTAAAATAGAGATTGCAAAGGATGTCAAATTGGTTTGGAAAACCGACCCGCCAACCTTGCAAGCTATCGTATTGCCAGGATCGGACCGGGTTCCATGCTCTTATAACCGAGATGCCATCTTCCCAGAAAGTGTACCACTTTCCGTTCCTGTAGCCGTATCCCGGGCGAATATTACCTTTATTCGATTCTGGGAGATTCATGTTGCACACTTATTTTATCATTGTTCACCAGATAGATTTTGTTTCTTCCTGGGTTGTAAGAACCAACGCAATGATTATGATACAATTTTTTGTTGAACCCCTTTAGGCTGCGGTTATGATTTTGGGGCGGTTTGGATAGGGCACTTTTATCGGAACCGCACTATCCCCCGGAGGGTCCTTTGCCGGCGGAGGATTGCATGTGTCTTTACCGATTCCTTCGAATGAGCCCTGATTCCAAAGACCAGTGAGGCTACCACCGTTCGGTAAGGTGGCGGTTCCCCAACCGTGCCACTCGTCATCCTTCCATTCACCTTTATAGCGGATACCGTCGGCGCGAATCTCTTTGCCCTGGCCATACATCTTTCCCCGACGATATTGTCCTTCTTTGCGTGAACCATCGGGCTCGACCGAAACGGCAAAGCCCTCAATGAAGCCTTCAACGAACTCCCCGTCTATCCAGTTGCCATCGGGGAAAACAATCTTTCCTCTTCCATGGAACTGTCCCTTTGCGTTCAACTGACCTTCATAATAGGCCCCTTCCATTGAAGGATCCTCCACCAAAGCTTCCCCCGTTAAGTAGAAACGAAATATTCCCGATTTCCAAGTTTTCTCGATGTTGAGACCCCGATTTCGCAACGCTGCGATCTTTTTTTCGCTCGGACGGTACTTGACCGAAGACCAAGACCACTGAAAAATAATCAACAGCAACGCCGTGAGAGTGATTAGGATGCATGATATAGCTCCGAATATCTTTTTCTGGTTCATGGATTCCCTCCCAATCAATCATAAAATGTTTTTTATAAACTGATCCTCGTAGGCCAGTGAATCAAGGTCATTCTTTATAATTTCAAGATGGCTCATTATATTTTCCAGGATTGCAGTCGTTTGCGCATAGTACGTTGTGCAAGTATTCTTTCAGATTGATACCAAGATCGCACGAAAGAACCCTTTCCGTATGAAAATAATTTAACATCATTTGAATGTTTCATATAGACGAAATTTTCGAAATATTATTACAGAAGCTGCCTTTGATTAAAAAAAAGGAGCTTAATAGCTCTAAAATATTTTCAAAAATTACATTTTCTATGGACATTTTGTTATTTTTAGTGCTAAAAAAACACAATTTGTTCAATAGGCTTATTTTTTATTTCCACTAATTTGAAATTATTTCTGGCGAATTGTATGGTTCTATACAAATTATGTGGTACTCATTCTAAGATTCGAAAACAAAATTCAAAAGAGCCTCATTTACAGATCCTGTCAAATCCAAAGCCGCAAAACAGTCAAACAGTCGTAAAAAATCTGACCGACGTGGAACTGATCCGCTGTTGTGTTGAAAACGGTTCATCCGATATTTATTGGAAGGCATTTTACCAGCGTTTTAACAGGCTGATAGACAAGCGGATATTAAAAACTCTTCTATACGTTGGAATTCCCCTTAATGCCGTCACGCAGGATCTCACAGATGAAATAAGCTTCATTTTGATAGAAAAAATCCATGGGAAAAAACTTTTTAAAAAAGCCCTTAACCATACTAATTTCCGCGCCTGGCTTCTCACCGTTGTGAGAAATGTTGTTCTGGACTGGAATAGGGCTAAAAAATCACAAAAGAACGCTTTTGCTTATGCGATGGAAATCGGCAAAAAATCGTTGGAAGAACCGATCGGAAGCGATGAAAAATCCGCCCGTTTGGTTGACACGATTTCAGCGCCGGAAGAGTTTGACCTGCCGGACGGCAAGATTCAAAAAACACATCATTATGATACCCTGCTTCGGGCAGTCAAAAATCTGCCTGACATTCAACGCCTTGTATTGAAGGTCAAGATGATGTTCTACATCTCTCTGGAGAAAGAAGAGATCCTGGAAATCGCATCAATGCGCTCCGTATCGCCCTTAAAGATCAGTAGGGAGGTGGATGCGATTCTATCTTCTCTGGAAAAGAAAAATGAAAAGTATGAACATCAGCAGAACATGATTGCCATCAAATTCACTTTTTTAGAAAGGCTTCATTATAAATTTTATGAAATGGAGAAAAACCTGAACACTTCTCCGAATAAATTGAAAGAACTTAAAAAAGAAATAGCCGAAAAGACAAAGCAACTTGAAAAAATGAGAAATATGTCTCAAAAGATTAATGTTTATCCCACTGCCGGCGAAATTGCTCAATTATTGGGTATTGCAAAAGCAAAACAAAAGAATATTGGCATCTGGTTATATCGGGCCAGAAAAACTCTTAACCATATAGAATTGTAATAAATGATAAAATAAATCGTTATGTAATATTGAACAAAGGCAAAAGAATGCCCGGAATTAATAAGAAAAAACGCGAAAAAACTATGCGAAAAAAATTAATAAAATCGGATAGGTGCGCCCTTTATGCTCCTGATCGAAACAGAAATATTTACGACGATTATGTTGAAGATATTCTTTTGCATGCCGAGAAGAAGACCTTTGAAAAACATCTTGAAATCTGCCCGATTTGTTCCGGAGAAATCGTAGCGGCTATGCGCCGTGAGGAAATTGCTAAAAGATCATATTTGTTGAGTGAAATCGGACAGAAAAAATCTCTGAACAGAAAATTGAACTACCTGGATTCAATTAACAATCACGATGTTGTGCATGAGGAATATATTGCGCTTGCCGCCTCCCCGCCGCGCAGACTGGATGAGCATGGCGTAGCTTATGGCGTGGCCGTAGATCGGGAAACCGGCCATGGAGCATTGCTGGAATGCATTGCAGTTATCAGCGATGCGGTAAGAGGTCGTAGCAAACTGGAAATCCGGGCGATGGAACTCTTGGGGTTGAAAAGAAGCGGCGTCGAAGAAAGAATCACGACGCCGACGGATTATCTGGAAGATATTTTGGGTGATATGTTTGTATCATCGCCATTCCTTGCGCCCTTCCGGCTCTGGGAAAAAGCAATTCGCGTGGAAGTTAATTACAAAGCAGGCAGCGGGTATATTTATGAATCCGACAGTGTTGCTCTGGCCGTGCTGGTTGCTATTATTTCCGCTGTGACCGGCAAGCCGGTTGACAACGACATATTCTTTTCGGCAGGTATCAAGCTAAACGGCTATCTTGAAGGTGTGGGCGATTTGGAACACAAAATCAAAATCGCCAAAGACCAGCATATGAAAGCCTGTTTTACCGCCGACGAAACCCGGCCAATTTGTGCAGACAAAATAATTAAAAAATCCCTCATCGCACTGTATTATTTCGAAAAGATAGAGGAAGTTTTGATGCGGCTTGGATTAATAGAGAGGAAATCTGGTAAAGGCTCAACAAAAAAAACAAATAATAAATAGATCAAAGAAAAAATAGGCAATATTGCTGTTTATGGTCCGATGCATTTTGCTAAAATGTTTTAGGTATCACACAGAGGGCATCGAAGCATAGTGGTGAGAGATACATTTGAACTTAATAATTATGAAATCATATTGATATTACTGGTAATATTTATAAAAAGAAACAATGCTGATACAAGTAAAGTTTTAATCTTACAAGTTTATTTACATCCTGAAATAGCCCTCATGAGCGGCCTTTGTGCCAATCTGCGGAATTTCTTTTGCGACAGACTATCTCATGTGTCGCCTATCAATTCATTGATTTCATGGAACTTCCACCACATTGCTGATTCGTTTATTTGATCTATGTTTCCGGATGGATACCGATTGACTTACCAAATATATTGCTGAAAAACGAACCAACAGTATCAAATATGATATTTATTGTTTCATTTATGAATATTGTTCTATATTGATACATCTATAATATGATATAAATCATATTATAAAAGCATGTTTTCTGCAGAATAATTGTTGGCATATTTATTGCTTCGTTAATATTCAATATGTGTTAACATATGCATAATATATTCGATTTATTGCATACCGCATATGCTAATTTACACAAATAGCTTTAAAGGGATTTAAGATGGCTAACCAGAAAACATACAAAAAAACAGGTCCCATGAAGCTTCCAAGCCGGCTCGGCAAAGGGACATTTGATTTATACGTATATCAGTTCGCTTTGGATCGTAGATATTTTGTTTTACAGCGCGGGCCTGTTCGTGGGCGTTCAAACATTTTAACGCGCGTTGAATCCAACTGTGTATGGGCTCATGTCTTTGGATCTGCTCGATGTGATTGCGCTGAGCAGACGCATGATGCTATGCGGCGTATCATTAAGGAAGGAGAGGGCCTTCTCATTCACGCCTACGATCAAGATGGTCGTGGTATATCTCTTCAAGATCATGTGCGGGTTTATATGTTTCAGGATCAGGGATTTGATTCGGTCGAAGCAGATAAACAAGCCGGCTTTCAGCATTACGATCGTAGAGACCACAAGGATATTATAGAAATCATGCACGATTATTCTCTGTCAAGCATTCGACTACTCAGCAATAATCCGGATCGAATCAACACCCTGTCAAAACATTTCGAGGTTACTCGCATTCCTCTCGAATCAGTCCCGTTGGACAAATGGAACGCCGCGCAACTTTACGCAAAGAAAGCAAAAATGGGCCATATATTCTCTTTCGACCTGGAAGATGAAGCGGTAAAGAATTTAGCCGAATATTCAGTCAAAGAGGGTTCCCGATCTGAATATGAAGAAGGTATGGAGTAATCACCCAATGACTGCCATCGCCGTATACGGAAGTGCCGTTGAACCTGGTCATGTATTAAAGCAGATCGCAAGAAGAACTGGGCAATTGATTGCTGAAGCCGGTCATGAAGTTTTAACTGGCGCTTGCCCCGGAGTCAGTCATCAAGTAGCTATTGGTGCTTATGAAGCTGGCGGCACGGTTATTGGGTATTCACCAGCTATAAACTTGGAAGAACATACCGTTCTTAATCAGGATCCAGCTGATGTCTATTCCAAGATCTTGTTTGTGCCCGATACCTATGAATACCGGGCAAACTTACAGGCATGCTATAAGTACAGAAATATCAAATCAGCCATGGCATGTAATGCAGCCATTATTATTAATGGTCGGATGGGAACCCTAAATGAATTTACGCTTGCCTATGATTTTGGCAAGACTATCGCTGTATTAGAAGGAACGGGAGGCGTCGCCGACGCCATTCGTGATTTGCTGACTAGCCTAAAGCCATCATACCCCGATACTCCAATTATATTCAGTCGCGACCCAGTTGAATTGATTGATGAATTAACACAGAGGCTGAAATGAATATAAATGGTGCACCTGTCATAAAGCTTAATGAGCTTAACCTTTCATATGCTAATGGAAAGAACATTTTCCCCGTACTGGAAGGAATCGATCTTTCTGTCCAGAAGGAAGAGTTAATTTCGATCCTTGGACCATCGGGCTGCGGCAAAACCACATTGTTACGTGCCATTGCCGGGCTTATGCCTTTTACATCGGGGACAATCAGTGTTGACGATCGTTCTCCCGAAGAAGCCCGCCGCGATCGCCTATTTGGTATTGTTTTCCAGGAAACAGCCTTGTACCCATGGCGCACAGTCCTGGAAAATGTGCTTCTCCCATTCGAGGTGGGGGAAAATCATATTGACAAGCAGGAAGCACTCAAAGAGGCGTTGAATACTTTACAGACTGTTGGACTATTGGGTTTTGACAACGCTTATCCAAGTCAGTTGTCGGGCGGAATGCTGTCACGCGTTTCTATTGCAAGAGCTCTTGTTTACAAACCTGAAGTATTGTTAATGGATGAACCTTTCGGGGATTTGGATGAAATGACCAGAACCTGGATGAATATGGAACTTTTGCGTATAAAGTCTGAAGTAAAATGTACGATAATCTTTGTAACTCATTCCTTGCAGGAGGCGGTTCTCCTGTCCGATCGCGTCATAATACTTGGCGCGCGTCCAACCAGAATCGTTAACGAGTTTAATATAAATCTGTCCGAGCGATCCGAGTCTTCAGTCGATATGAGAGAATTCCGCGAGCAGGTGGAAAAAATCCGCAAAGCGCTTACAGATAAGTGGTGGCAGTAATGGCTTCGGAACCAAAGACCATATTTATGGATAACGGGAAAAGTTGGATAACCGGCCGGCTATTGCCGTCAATCACACTTGCTGATCTGCGCGAGTGGTTGTTGCCCATCACGTCCCTGGTTGTCGTATTGGCAATCTGGCAACTCATATGCACTCTTTTGTCAGTTCCCGAATTCGTACTGCCCTCACCAGCCAGAATTCTTGCTGAGATATCAACCTCGTATGGATATCTTTTTAAACATACGGCTATAACATTAGGCGAGGCAGGCGCCGGTTTTATCATTGCAAACATGCTTTCCTTTGTATTTGCTCTGGCTTTCTGTTATTCTCCATTTTTTGAAAAAAGTGGCTACCCATACATGATTGCTTTTCAGTCAATCCCGCTGGTTGCCTTAACGCCATTGATAAACCTATGGTTCGGCGAAGGTGTAATAAGTAAAATCGTCATGGCCGGGCTAATAACTTTTTTCCCCATGGTGGTAAATGCCACGCATGGGTTAAAGGCAGTTCCTCCACTTTCTCTCGATGTAATGAAATCGCTGTCGGCGACGGAATTGCAGATTCTCAGTAAACTGCGCATACCGACAGCACTGCCCTATATCCTATCGGCGCTAAGGATCTCTGCCCCGCTGGCGGT
>Ga0209287_10000855_pt1 | contig 16667 bp, 15 predicted proteins | sample PPLLak3cmMay2015_2_FD_187255 | JGI IMG/M metagenome (GOLD analysis project Ga0209287, IMG submission 187255) | Freshwater sediment microbial communities from Prairie Pothole Lake near Jamestown, North Dakota, USA - PPLs Lake P8 Core (1) Depth... | ecosystem: Environmental > Aquatic > Freshwater... | reverse complement strand
AGGTGATGATGGATACGACGCTGCCGGAAACGGACTTCACCAGCGTGGGAACATCCATCTCCAAGCTAGCTTTGCCGACCCCGGGCGCCGCCGGCGAATTCTCCGGGACCGGATTCTTTTTGGTGATTTGGGCCATTGCCTTCTCGGCCGGCTTGTCCTTCTTCCCGACCAGAAAGACGATGACGAACAGAAAACAGAGACCCGCGGCCATAGACAGAATAGCGATCGGTTGCGCCTGCCGTTGCGGCTTTTTTCTGGTAAATTTCATGGTTTCCCTTCTTATTGGCTATCATTCAATTGTATCACAAGATGAAAACCCGGCATGATCGCCCTTCCACATTCGCCGGGGCAGTGCCTAAAACAAGCTCAGAGTGTTCCAGAGCGCCACCCAGGCCGGCAACAGGAAAACGGCAGTCAGGTAACTGAGCAGCATCAACCCGCCGATCTTTTCCTCGTCGCCCCCGTAACTGCGCACCTGGAGAATGATCCCCACGGCCGGGGCGGAGGCGGCCTGGATCATGAAGAATCTGGCCAGCAGCGGATCGCTGTGCTGCAACCCGATCTGCAGCAGCAGGAGCGCAGTCGCCACCGGGAGAATGATCTGTTTGATCAGGATGACCCGCCAGGCATCCCCGACCAGTGAGCGGAATCGCCAGGGGATCGTTCCCAGGACGGCCCCCAGCACGAAGGTGGCTACGGGAACGGCGGCATCGCCGAGCATCTTGCAGGTGTGCAGCAGCGGGCGTGGGATCACTCGGGTCACTCCGGCCAGGACAACTGCCACGGCGAGAAAATTGGCTACAAAGGGAGGGGTGAAGAATCCTTTGATTCCACCTTTGCCGGTGCCGGTGGCGAGAATTTTACCGATGCTCCAGAGGACCGGATTGAAACCCAGGATGAACAGAAACGTGTACAGGGCGAACCGGTCGAAATCGGCTGAATAGAGGGCCAATCCCACCGGCAGGACCAGATACCCGGCATTCTGCAGGCTGGCCAGGGGAAGCAGGTTTTTCTTTTCCTTCAGCCGGGTGAAAAAAAAGATCCAGGCGATCCCGAGCCCCAGCATGGCCATGGCGACAGCGGCCAAGGGCAACACCCACCAGTAACTCATGGCGGAGGGATCGAGATTCTCCACGACATTGGCAAAGGTCATGGCCGGGAGAAAGACGTTCACCGTCACCTGGGAGAGGCCGCTGATATGCGCCTGGGTAATCAGTCCGCGACGCACCATCAGGCCGGCCAGGAGAACCACGAGAAATATCTCCAGGATGGAGACGAAGGTCGGAACGAAGGATTGGAAAAAAACCGCCGGCATGGGTATCACTCCCAAAAAGCCGATTATAGCAAAAAACGGGATGAGCCACCACCTTCACCGACCAAATTTCCATGGTGGCCACTTCCTTGTGCAAGGAAGTGGGAGGGCTGTCATCGGGTCCGCAGCGGCGGCATCGACATTGGTTTGAAATAATACCGGTAGAGAACCCGGGCGGCCAGGTTGAATATGTAGATATCGTTTTTCCGGAAAGAACGGGGATTTTCCTGCTTGATTTGAAACCAGAAGAGGCACAGTTGCTGCAGGATCCGCAACTGCGACTCGAGGGAATCGCGGTATCCCAGATCGGCGGTTCTCGCGAACCAGGCCGACAGGTCGCCATGCTTTTCGAGGATCCGCTCCTGGAATCGGCCCAATTGTTCCAGTGAAAAGCGCCCCAGGCAGCGATACTCCTCGATGATCATCTCGAGAACATCACTCTCCACAATCAGCTCGATCTCGAATCCGACCAAGCAGCGAAACTGGAGATAGGGATCCACACCTTCCCAATGTTCCCGGATCGGGTCGGGAAGATACTCGGAAAAGCTGATCAGGTACTGCATGATCAATTCGCTATTGATCTCCCGTTCCCGTTCCCGAAAGTAATAAGCCAATTCGTGGTCGTCCACCACCGTCTCCCGCTTTCCTGTTTCTTCAGCTACCTGTCTGCGGTTCTGGCGGCAATGAAACAGATACTCTTTCACCTCCCGGGCAAAAACGGTGAAACGATCAGTCCGGGAGATGGTATCGTTCGAAATGAAGGCACTCGTTTCCATGTCCTTTCCTCCAAGGCCGATATTGAAAAGCATGGTTGATGCCAAATCGAGCATCCGGTCACTACCGCTCCTTCTGGTCATTTTCGTGGAATGACCCCGGCAAAGTGACCTTTACTGACATGTAAAGTGACTTTTTTTTGTACATCAGGTGAAGGAATATCCGACAAGGTCAGGTATTTTGACTGTGTGCCGGGCTTGTTCCAAAATGGGACAAAGGTAAAATTCTGGTTATATTCCCTTTCCCGTCAGCAGTCCCGCTTGTTTCAGTATCTGTAGTATCCGCATCATCTCGGCTATCGACGGGGTGAGATCGTACTGGGCTTCGGCCATCCAGAGAAGGTCCAATAGGGTGTTGCGGCCGTCGATCGCCGCCAGAAAATCGTTCAGATAGGGCAGCCGCATTTGGGTGATCGTCATCCGCTCCGCTTCCGGGAGGGAGACGAACAGGTCAATCTCCTCTTTTGGCTGACTCTGGAAAAACAAGGGAGTCATTTGTGGTATGATGCCCAACGCCCGTTTTTCCTCAGCGCTCAATCTCTCCACGGGTGGCGGGACGGAAAGCGCCCGCGCCTTGTTCCGCAGATAGGTATCCAGCATGGCGTACTGGATCCGGGCGGCCTTTGCCACAGCGACTTTCCAGGAAGCCACTGCCTCACTTAGGTTCCGATCGGCGGGCGCCAGTTCTCGGACCGTTTCCAGTGTATTGGTTTCATTCTTCTGAGCGGCGGCGATATAAATCCGAGCGCGATGGGCATCGGCCACCAACGTGCTGGCATTGGCCTGATCGATCCGCTGCAGAGCCCGGGAAAGCTGCCAGGCCAATCGGCGTCCGGCATTGGCGGCGATTTCTCCGGCGATCCGCACCGCCTCGTTCCCGCCGGCGGCTGCGATGGTGTAGGCGGCGGCCGCCCCGATTATCGCGACCCGTTTCAATTGGGTCGGATCGGATTTATCGGGGAGATCGGAAGAGGTGTGATACCAGGGGTCAGGCCAGGCCGCCATAGAGACCCCGGGCACCCGGATCAACCAATCGTTGAAGACTTCGTGATCAGAGCCGCCGGTGTGGGTTTCGATGGCATAATAAAACGGTTCATCGGCTCCCGTCGGCGCCAATATCCGTCGCGAAGTGCCTCCGTAGCGGTTGCGCGTCATTTCGCCGACATACCGATAATAGTTTTCCATGACATCGTTGATGTAATGGGGGTGGGCATAGGTCGTTCGGGAAAGGGTCATCAGGCTCCCCGACCGGGTCAACCACTCCCCCACCATGTCCATGTTGATGTTGCAGAGCGTTTTTTGCAACTGGATGCGGTTGGCCCTGACCCAGGGTTCGGTTCCGGCAAACTCGGGCCCCCAGAGGAAACGGATGGTCCGCTTCGGCCTGGGCAACCGCCCATCGGAGATCAATCGCTGTAAGGTCCGGCCGACCTCGAGAATGGCCGCAGAACCCGAGGCATTATCGTTGGCGCTCTGTTTGAGCAACCCTTCGAACAGATGTGCCGAAAAGATGATATCACCGGCATCCGGATCGGAGCCGGGAATATGGGCGATCACATTCTGATACTCATTGGGCATCATCACCGCTTTGACACGTGCCCGGACCGTTATTCTTTCCTTCTTTGACAACCGCTCCCGCAAAATCGATGATTCCCTTGGCGTGATCAGAAACGCGAATTTCGGTTCCGGCCCGGTCGCGGCACCGCGTCTCGATCCCAGGCTAAGCCAGGGCAGGCGGGCTCCATCGTCATAATCGGGGGAGTGACCGAGCCAGATCACCCCCAGCGCCCCTTTTTCCGCACAAGCCCGGTTGTGAACCTGACGGAGATCACCGTCGCTGACGACGATTTTTCCGGTCACGTCCACTCCCTGGAAATCGGAAACATTTCCCCGCCCTACCCAGGCGAGTTCGGCAGTGACATCAGCATCGCGGCTGCCGGAGGCGAGCATGGCAGTCATATCCTGGTAGGAAGCGAGCTTCTGCCGGTTCGGCGAGAGCTCCCAGAGCTCACCCATCACACCGTCCCAGGTTGGATCAGCGGGAAACCGGACGATTTCAACCCCGGCGAGCCCGGCGCGCCGGGCCGCCTCGCTGATGATCTTCGTCTCGAAAAACAGATCGCGATATTCCGGTTCCAGCCGATCGCGGCTGTAGGCGGCGAGATCGGCGATGGTCCGCCAGGCGCTCTCCCCCGACGCCTCGCCGATAATCTCATCCATCCAGGCGGCGGGGATCAATGTCCAGTTGACCCAGGGGGGCAATTGCGCATAAGCCGCAGCCACAATAATCAACGGAATAATCCCGAAAACACGCGATCCTTTTCTCATCGATAACCTCCTGATGGCGATCCAAGCGGCACAGAAAAGCTATACCATACAACCAATACGATTCTCAACCCCGGGAATCGAATCATCGGCAATCACGCCAAGTCTCCCATCCAAGGGATTGAATCACCGAAAAGGGAGATTGGAAAGATTCTAGTGCTTCCCAGAATTGCCCAAAACCATATTCGATAAAAGCTTTTTTCTCTTCGGGATAGAGATGGCATGAATAGTGCCTCCGACACCGCGATGATACCGATTCAATCACTTCATACATGGTCAGCAACCCTGACCCGGTATCTTCAATTCCCAATATGCCTGGAGGGTTCGAGGGGCTCTCCAGCATTGAGTTTCAAAATCCCCAAAAAAAAGGAGAACTTGCATGTCAAAAAACTTCGAAAAAAAACTGAGGATTCACAAGGAGACCCTTTCCAATTTGAACAGCGATCAATTGGAAACAATCCAAGGAGGCTCTGGCCAGATGACGAGTTGCCTCCCCTGCACCGAGTCCATTCCCCTGATTGAATGTCAAATTCCAGTTCCCATCAGGCCTACACGAAGAAACACGTGTGCGAACACCTGCCTCTATACTTGCGACGACATGACTTGTCGCCAGAAAACATGTGAGACCTGTGGCGGAATTTGCAATTGACCGCAACTGGATTCAGGTTTCTTTGAGTTAAAAAGCGCACCCCTCCCGGGAGGTTCCGTCTGGGAACCTCCCTTTCTTTTTTGGTGAACCAGCCACAGTTTTGTGTCACAGTTTTGTTGACACCTCTCCTTCATTTTCATACAATAGGTTTTATTCAATTCCCCCAAGGAGAATCCAATGGCCAGAATAGAACCATTCCAGGGGCTGAGAGCGAAAAAAGACCTGGCGGAGAAAATCGCCGCGCCGCCCTACGATGTTCTCAATTCCGAGGAAGCCCGCCAGATGGCAGCAAAAAATCCCTATTCCTTCCTGCACATCGGCAAGCCCGAAATCGACCTCCCCCCCGGGACCGACATCTACGCCCCCGAAGTTTACGCCAAGGGCAAGGAAAACTTCGATCGGTTCATCCACGATGGAGTTCTCGCCCAGGACCAGCGAAAATGCTTCTATATTTACAAGCAGATTTGGGGCGACCACGTCCAGATCGGCCTGGTCGCCGGCGCCTCCTGCCAGGATTACCTGGACGATGTCATTAAAAAACACGAATTGACCCGGGAAGACAAGGAAAAAGACCGGATGCGCCACATCGAGACTCTCCAGGCGCAGACGGGACCGGTGTTTCTCACCTACCCGAAACAGGCTGAAATCGACCAACTCATGGACGAGGGGATGAAAATCGCCCCTGAATACGATATCACCACTCCCGATGGCGTCCGGCATATTTTCTATGTGGTCGGCCAGGCCGAACTGATCGACCGTATCCGAGACGAATTCTCCCGAATGCCTCACCTGTACGTGGCGGACGGGCATCACCGCTCCGCCGCCGCGACCAACATCAAGATCAAGCGTCAGAAGGAAAATCCCCATCATACCGGCAACGAGGAGTACAATTTTTTTCTGGCGGTCATCTTCCCCCATGACCAGATGAAGATCCTCCCCTACAACCGCGTGGTCAAGGATCTGAACGGCATGTGCAAGGCGGAGTTCTTCGGCAAAGTAGCCGAATCGTTCTCCTACGAGGATACCGATCTCAAGGATCCGACTCATTCGCGCCAGTTCTGTCTCTATATCGAGGGGAAATGGTACCAGCTCACCCCCCTGCCCGGCACCTTCGACGAAACCGATCCCATCGCTTCACTCGACGTATCCATATTACAGAACAACCTCTTGGCGCCGATTTTGGGCATCACCAATCCCCGTACCGACAAACGGATCGACTTCGTCGGCGGCATCCGCGGCACCCGCGAACTGGAAAAACGGATCGACTCCGGAGAAATGAAAATCGCCTTTTCTCTGAAGGCGACCACGATCGAACAGTTGTTCGCGGTCGCAGACGCGGGCAAGATCATGCCCCCCAAATCGACCTGGTTCGAGCCCAAACTCAAGGACGGTCTGGTTTCCCACCTGATCGATTGAGCCGTTTTTCGTCCCACAGGCCTGTCGAAGTGACAGGTGGCTTCGACAGGCTCAGCCACCGGGTCTCGACAAACCGATTCACTCCTCACTAGAAACCGATAACGCAATTCCGATAAACATCTTCAATTATGCCACCAATCTTGTTGACATTTCGAATTGTTTATACTACCATAATGTTAGTTAGCGCTAACTAACAGGAGGTGGCTATGAGTGACTTGAATCGGCGGCAGAGCGAGATCGTCAATGCCGCCCTGGAAATCATCGCCACCAGTGGCGTTCAGGAGTTGACCATGAAGAACGTGGGCCGTCGGCTGGACATGACCGATGCCGCTTTGTACCGGCACTTCTCCGGTAAACAGGACATCTTGCTGGCCATCACCGATCTCTTCGAGGTGAGTTCCACCCGGCTCCTGGAGAGGATCACAGCCAGCCCTGCCACCGGCCTGACTCAGGTCAAGATGTTTTTCCTGGACCGATGCCGCGAATTCGCCGCCAACCGGGGTCTCGCCCTGGTGATGTTTTCCGACGAACTGTTCCGCAGCGATAAAAAGGTCAGCAACCGGTTCTTTGAAATCATGAGCCGCCACCGGGACCTGTTGCTGAATGCGGTCATCCAGGCGCAACAGAACGGGGAGATCAATCGCACCCCTCCGCCCGACCACCTCTTCATGATCGTGATGGGCGCGTTGCGGTTACTGGTCACCCGCTGGCGCAGTTCGAAGTTTTCCTTCGACCTGGATGCCGAGGGGAGCCGGTTGTGGTTGTCACTGGAAGATTTACTCAAGGAGAAAAAAAATGAAACGACCGATCATTGAAATCGACGAAGCGAAATGCACCGGCTGCGGTCAGTGCATCCCCAACTGCCCCGAAGGAGCCCTGCAGATCATCGACGGCAAAGTCCGCATGATCAGCGACCTTTTTTGTGACGGGCTGGGCGCCTGTATCGGGCATTGTCCGGAAGGGGCGATCCGCACGGTGGAGCGGGAAGCGGAACCCTACGACGAACGGCAGGTGATGGAGAACATCGTCAAAGGCGGGGAAAACGTGATCAACGCCCATCTGACACACCTGCGGGAACATGGCCAGAATGATTACCTGCAGCAGGCGCTCGCCTATCTGAAGGAACCGGGGATCACCTGGAACCCCCCGGCCGCTGAGCATGAAGCCCACCATCAAGGGCCTGGCTGCGGCTGCCCCGGTGCTCAAACCATCGACATGACCCAAAAGGCAAAACCAGAGGATTCGGGATACGCAGGGAAATTGGCCAGTGAATTGCGCAACTGGCCGGTGCAACTCCAACTGATCAATCCCATGGCCGCCTACTTCGCCGGCGCCGATTTGCTGATCAGCGCCGACTGCGTCCCCTATGCCTTTGCCGATTTTCACCGCCGTTTTCTCAAGGACAAAGTGCTGATCACTTTCTGCCCGAAACTGGACCCGACCATCCCCCACTATATCGAAAAACTGGCAACAATCTTCACCCAGCACCGGATCCGCTCGCTGACCGTTCTGCACATGGAGGTCCCCTGCTGTTCCGGAGTGCTGCAAATCGTCGACCAGGCACTGCAAAAATCGGGGAAACACATTCCGGTACGGGAGTATACCATCGCCATCGCCGGTGAGATCATCTGACCGGTACAGCGAAAATTTCGAAAAAGGAGGAACCATGTTCTGTTACCAATGTCAGGAAGCTCTGAACAATACCGGGTGCACCAAGGCGGGAGTGTGTGGAAAACCTGCCGATGTAGCCGAACTGCAGGATCTGCTGATCTATCTCACCAAAGGGATTTCCTTCTGGGCCGTCGAAGCGGCCACCTTGGGAATACGGGACCAGGACACCGACGCCTTCGTCATCCGTTCGCTGTTTTCCACCATCACCAACGTCAACTTCGACGTGGAGCGGTTCGAGTCGTTGATCGCCGAAGGGATCCGGGTCCGCGACCGGATTCACGAATTGTTTCAGCAAGCCTATATGGAGAAACATGGGAGCCGTTTCGAAGAAAAAATCCCCGCGGCGGCTCTGTGGAGGGATGGCGACGGTCGGGCCGCCATGCTCGCCCAGGCGCGGCAGGTGAGCGTGATGAGTACAGGCGACGAAGACCTCCGATCGCTTCGTGAATTTCTGGTGTACGGATTGAAAGGGATCGGCGCCTACGCCGATCATGCCATGGTGCTTGGTTTCCGGGAAAGTCCGATCGTCGATTTTCTTCATCAGGCGCTGGCCGCCACCCTCGACAATGACATCGGGACGGAAAAGCTTCTGGAATTCATCCTGGAGGCCGGGAAGCAGGCGGTGGCGGTGATGGCTCTGCTCGACCGTGCCAATACCGAAACCTACGGCGACCCGGAACCGACCGAGGTATACACGGGAACGATCGCCGGGCCGGCCATCCTGGTCAGCGGCCACGATCTCAAGGACCTGGCCGAATTGCTCGATCAGACAGCCGGCACCGGCGTGAATGTCTACACCCACGGTGAGATGCTGCCTGCCAATGCCTATCCGGCGCTGAAAAAACACCGCCACCTCATCGGCAATTTCGGCACCTCCTGGTACAACCAGCAGGCCGAGTTCCCGCTGTTCACAGGGGCCATCCTCTTCACCACCAACTGCCTGCAAAAACCCACCCCCGGCTATGCCGACCGGGTTTTCACCACCGGCTTGGCCGGCTGGCCCGGCCTGGCCCATATCCCCGACCGCACCGATAGTAAAAGTAAGGATTTCTCCCCGGTCATCCGCAAAGCTCTAAGCCTGGGTGGATTGGCTGCCCAAGAGGGAAAACGGATTCCCATCGGCTTTGCCCGCAACACCCTTGCGTCCGCCTTGGAAAAAATCACCGGAGCGGTGAAAAGTGGCACTATCAAGCGTTTCATTGTTATGGCCGGTTGCGATGGACGCCAGAAAGAACGTCAATATTTCACCGACCTGGCCCGCGCTCTCCCGGAGGATACCATCATCCTCACCGCCGGCTGTGCCAAGTTCCGCTACAATTCACTGGATCTGGGAACCATCGACGGACTCCCCCGAGTGATCGATGCCGGGCAATGCAACGATTCCTATTCGCTGGCGGTGACCGCCCTGAAACTCGCCGAAGCTTTCGGCGCCGAAACCCTCAATCAATTGCCGATCTCCTTTGCGATCGCCTGGTACGAGCAGAAAGCGGTAACGGTGCTGCTGGCGCTCCTTCACCTGGGAGTCAAGGGAATCCGCCTGGGGCCGACGCTACCGGCCTTCCTGACGGAAAAAACGGCAAAAATCGTACGGGACGCCTTCGGGTTGAAACCGATCGGCGCTGTCCATGCCGACCTGCAGCAGATGCTCGCGGGGGGCTGAACCGGACCGAAAGCCGGCCACGGTCAATAGACGCGGGATTTTTCCTGGGTATCCCAGCGGATTTTCCACTCCTTCTTTTTTTCCAGCGGGATGGCCGGGCATTTGACGATCACCTGCAGGAGCGGCAACAGAACGGGTGAATTCCGTCTCTCCTTCAGGCGCACCGCCAGGTCTCCCAACCGTTCGAGTAGGATCGGGGCGCTGGCAGAGGCGTCGATCTCACCCCGGAAACTGTAGAGGATCATCTCCGCTTCATCCAGGTCGCTTCGCTCCACGAACTCCTCGGCCAGCTTAAGGCGGAAATCGGAATTCACCAAGGGAAGCGTCTGCGGACCGACGAAACGGCGGAAATGGTCATAGAGCGCACTCCAATCGTTTCTTTCCCGATCAGCCTCCAGGAGGCGGCCCACATAGCGGGCACCTTCGACGGCCCGGTTCAGTTCCAGGCAGAGGGCAATGAACAATTCCACATTTTCGCTGAAACCAGGGTCGCGGTTCAACTGGGCGCGTACCAGTTCCAGGGCTTCGCCTTTCTGCCCCAATGCGACCAGTGACTGGGCGCGTTCATAGGCGGCATAGCTGGGATTCACATAGGAGATCTCCGCCTGGATCTTGGGGTGAATGACCTGTTCCTCGATCTTGGTCGCCCGGATCAACAAGGCACCAGCGATGCCGAAGAGAAAACCCCCGACATGAGCCCAATAGGCCACGTCACCGCCTTCACCGTTGGTGAGCGAATCCATCGCTCTGGCGTTTACATACTCATTGATCAGCCAGAGCGGCAGCATCACCCAGGAGGGAGCAGCGAAGCGCCGGATCTTTATGAATATGATGAAGATGTAATTGATCCTGGTCTTCCAGAAGCGGATCAGGAAAGCCCCCATCATGCCGGCCACGGCTCCCGAAGCGCCGATCATGGGGACCGTGCTTCCGGGATACTTCAGAGCGAAAAAAATGGCGGCGGCGAATCCTGCCAGAATATAGAAAAGCGGAAAGATAACTCGTCCCCAGACATCTTCCAGAAAGGGAGCGAAGAGGAAAAGGAAATACATATTGAAGAGCAGGTGCCACCAATCGCCGTGCAGGAACATGTGGGAAACAAGGGTCGCCAGGGAAGAGTTGGCGGGGGTGTACCCCCAGCGCCTGGACGGATTCGCGTCGATGATCTTCAGGAATTCGGATACCAGGTTATTCAGATAAAACTGGCGGCCTTCGCGGCTTTGCAGTTGAAGCCCTTCCTGGTTCGGGTCCGCCCGGAAAAATCGGCGCAGGTCGTCGATCGAACTGCGGTCGATGGGAATCTCTTTTCCCCGATAGGGCTCCAGTTCCCCGGGAGAAAAATACTTCTGCGCTTCGCGAGGGATTTCCAGGTCCGTATAGCTGATGTAATAGGTGACGATCCGTTCGGCATATTTGGGAAGCTGGGACTCCTGTGGTTTGATATAAAAAATATGAACGGCCAGATGGATCAGAAAACACAACCCCATGATTCCGTAGGAGAACCAGGGAGTGCGGCGGACCGTGTTGCTCTCATGCCCGACCGGAAGCAGCATGGAAACCCTCCTGAAATGCGATTATACTGAGTTCTCGGCCAGGGTGCAATCAAACGGGCGGTTTATGTTAAAATGGATGTCAAGGAGGCTCCAGATGACTGCTTTGGACGGCCCCCGTATCATCTCTTTATTGCAGCAGGAATTGTCCGGCAAAGCCGAGCAATTGAAAAAGAAATATGGGCGGGCTCCCGGCCTGGCCCTCATCCTGGTGGGGAAAAATCCCGCCTCGAAAGCATATATCGCCGCGAAAAAAAAGCTGGCCGAACAGATCGGCCTTTATCCCCGCCTCGTTTCCCTTCCCGAGGATACCGGCAGGAGTGAACTCATCGAGCGGATCCTGGCCTTGAACGACGCTCCCGAGATCGACGCCATCTCTCTCCAGATGCCCCTCCCCGACCATGTCGATGCAGCTGAGATGATCGAACAGATTCACCCCGGCAAGGACGCCGACTGCCTGCACCCCTACAACCAGGGCAAATTGTTCCTGGGCCGGAGCTTGTTCTTTCCCTGCATGCCGTCCGGAATCCTTCATCTCCTCGACACCTACAAGATCACCATCGCCGGCCTGAACGCAGCGGTCATCGGCCGCAGCTCCCTGGTCGGAAAGCCCCTCAGCGTCATGCTCGCCAACCGCCATGCCACCGTTACTCTCTGCCATACCCATACCCGGAACCTGGGGGAGATCGTCCGCCGTTCCGACCTGATCATCGCCGCCGCCGGCTCACCCGGCCTGGTCACGGCCGACATGGTCCGGGAAGGAGCTGTGCTGATCGATATCGGGTTGAACCGCATCGAAACCGAAGAGGAGGTCAGGCGGTTGGCCGCACCCGACCAGATGCTGAAATTCACCGAAACCGGTTATGTCGTGGTGGGAGACATCCACTACCACGCCTATCCATCCGCCTCTTACTACACACCGGTTCCGGGCGGCGTCGGGCCCATGAGTGTGGTCATGCTGATACGCAATGCCATCCACCTTTTCCTGCAGCAGATCGAATTCTCCCGGTGAAAAGAGTTCAAAGTTACTGGTTCAAAGTTGAGAGATGTGAGGCATTTTCAGAGCTTCCCACTTGGAACCGGCAACATTCTGCCTGGAACTCAGTTCTTCTAGATATTGAAATAATTGTTTTTCGATAATTATTAGTTGACATATAAATATTTATTCATTATATTTATCTTATGAACACACTCACTGAAATTACAAAAAACGGAAGACTTTGGAAAGGAAGGGAACGGATCGGATTCGTCATCGCCGCTCTCCTGATGATCGTCTCGACTACTGCCTGGGCAAATCAGGCCGGCCAACCGGAAAAAAACCGGATCTGTATCTGGGGGGGATTCGGACTGCAGAAGAGCACCATTCTCAACCCCGATTACCGGAACGATGTCTCGCTGGTCGGCATGCCGTTGACCTTGTCCCTGAGCCGATACCGCCAGCTTCTCACCCTGCGCTGGTCCGGGCACGGAACCCTCTGGGATCAAGGCGAAGAATTCAGGGAATTGAGCCTGCTCTACGGCTATGTCCGCAAGCAAAAGCTCTTCCTCTATTCCGCAGCAGCCGGGATCGGCGCCATCAGGGGGTGGCTGCAACGAAACGATCCCGACCGTATCTATCCCGGTATCCCCGCCGAACTCCAGGCAATTTTTCACTTCGGGCTTCCGGTCGGCCTCTGTTTCCGGCTCCATGGATTCTTTTCCAATTACTTGCAGGTCGGCTGGTCAGTGGGGCTTCAGTTCGGAAGATTCCACTGAGCGGACGAGGTTTTCAGGCGGAGCGGATCAGGCTTTCGTAGAGGAAGATGGCCAGGTTGTGGAGGAAATGGAAGATCATGCCGGGGTATAAAGACCGACTCTCCTGACGCACCCAGCCCAAAAACCACCCCAGTGCGCATAGGTAAGGGATGGCGATGACGGACCGGTGGATGAAGGCGAAGAGGACCGCCTGGGCGAACATCGCCTCGCGGGGATCGAATAGGGATTGGAGCTTCTCCTGGATGATGCCGCGGAAGGCGACCTCCTCCGACAAGGCCGGTAAAATACAGATGGTGATAAGCGAGAGCAGAACCGAACCCCCATCCATTGTTTCCGACTTGGGGGTGATCCCCAACAGGGAAGTGAGTACGGCATGGTAGGAAACATTGACCAGCAAAAGCGCCAGGAGGACCAGAGACCAGAAGGCCATCCGTTCCCAGCGCAGGCGCGGCGGCCGCAGCAGCCAGCGTAAAGATATCCGGCTCAGGCGCCAGAACACCAGGATGATGGGAATGTCGATCAGGGAGACGATGAGAAGTGCGACGGGTAGTTTTTTTGGTTCGACCCAGGCCAGGGGCAGGATCGTCCCCAGGTAGACCACGTAGAAGACGATCAGAAATCGGAGACCGTTCCAGAGACGCCTGGAGGTTGCGGCGACCGTTTGGCTGCGTTCCATCCGGCAATGGGGGCAACTCCTCTCTGCCTCCGGCACGGTTCGCCAGCAACCATCGCATAGCCAGAAGCCGGGGGGAACAGCGGGATCGGCCAGCGGTCTATCTCCCGGCGCCGCGCTTCTGCATAGTCTGGTACACCGATCCCACCTGGACGCCCCGGATCAGGAAGAGGATGACGGCAAAATCGACGACGACCGATACGGGATTCAACCTGCCGGAGACCAGGATCTCGCCGACGGCCAGGGAAATAAACAGGATCAGCGCGTACAGGAAGGCCTTCATTGGCTGCCGGTGGCTGTACATGGCCAGCAAGATGAAGAGGGCACCGAGCGCAGCGATCCCGATGATCGTCAGCCAGAGAGCCGGAATTTGTTCGGCGGTAAGCGGCTTCATCCGGTCGCCCACGATATCTTCATTGGTACCCAGGAAGAGCAGCCCCGCCGAGAACAGGAAGATGTATCCGACGATATAGAGGAGGACCCGGTAGATCCGCACGCTGCGGCGCTTCTGGTCCTCGGCCAGGGCCGCCCTGATCTGCCGGTCGACCATCTGCTGGGACGGGGGCGGTGGATAGGCGGCCGGTGGCGGCTGGGTCGGGTAGGCCGCCTGGTAGGAACCGGGTTGCCCGGGGGATTGACCGTAGAGCACTGTTTGACTTGGGTCGTTGGCAGGAGGGGTCGCCAGTCGCGGCGGCGGAGGGGGCGGCATGGTTGGTGCCGGAAGGGGACTGGCCGCGGGCACCGCCTCGCCGACCGCCCGTACCCGCTCGCCGCAGACCTTGCAGTAGTGCCGGTCGGCCGGCACCATGGCGCCGCACTTGGGACAGGGGTTGCCGCTGGGTACGGACGAATTCTCTTTGGCCATCTGGTTCTCCTATTCGCAGACTCGAACAGACACTCTTTATCAAAATCACAGAAAAAAGTCAATTTGGAAACATGCAGAACCATCCCCCCCCTTTTTCAACCTTCGATCGAGGGGGCTCAGCCAGCAAGGGATTCCTGACCCGAGTCAGCGGACGCGCAGGGTGCGGCCGCGCCAGGTGATTTTTCCGCGCCTGCGCAGGAAGAAAGCGCGCAACCCGCACCAGCTCACGATGACCATGGCCAGGGGAAACATCAGCGCCGGCAGGGGATGGAAGGAAAACTGCCCGCGGGTGATGAACAGGGAAGCGTATTGGACCAGGTAGACGCCCATCCCGACGGCAGCCAACAGCAGGTCGTGGCGGCCCAAGCCCAGGCCGACGAGGAAGAGGGGGTATCCGAAGAGCATGAAGGTAAAAAAGGGCAAAACCGGCGCCAGCCAGATACTTTCCTCGATCACCAGCAGGATGTTCTTGGTGGTCCCCGAAAAGGCCTCCCGGTTCGATTTGAACAATTCAAGAGTCATCAGTTGCGGTGCCAGGCGGTAACCGGCCCGGAACCCGGCCCGTTTCACCACCCGCGCCAGGGCGACGTCATCAGCCATATCCTCCTTGACCGCCGCCAGCCCGCCGACCTTGTCCAGAACCTCGCGCTGCACCAGGATCAGCGCCCCCGAAGCCACGGCATCGGGCCGCCCCGGATCCATCTGCCGTTTTTCCGGGACCAACTTGGCCATGCCGGAGATGAACATCGGCAGCATGGCGTGCTCCCAGAAGAGCCGGACCTGCAGGTGCGGCAGGGCGCTGACCAGGTCCAGGCGGCAGTGTCGAAGCTCGCGCAGGGCGGTGAGGAAACAACGGGGATGGTGGACGACATCGGCGTCGGTGAAAAGCACGTACTCCCCGGCGGCCAGATCGAGACCGGCCCGCATGGCATTGGCCTTGCCCAACCACCCTTCGGCCAGGATCGGATCATGGACCACCCGCAGGCGCGGGTCGGCGGCCGCCATCCGGTCGAGGATAGCGCCGGTATCGTCCGCGGAGTGGTCATTGACTGCGATCACCTCCAGGTCGACCCCCTCCTGGACCAGGATCGAGCGCAGGGCCGCCTGGATGTCCCTTTCCTCGTCCCGGGCCGGGACGATCACGGAAATGATTTCTTTGGCACCGGAACCTTCTTCGGAAGGGTCCAGGCGGGGAATCGTCCGCAGCCGGTGCAGAGCCATGGCGACATTGGCCAGCCAGATCAGAAGAAGGAAAACGGCCAAGGCGATCATTTCGGAACCGGCTTCTTGAGGATGGAGAGCAGCCCGGTGAAGGCGCGGACGTGGTAATCGATCACTTCCGGGAGATGGAAGCGGATCCCCCCCGCAGATATGCTCTCCTTGTCCTCCTCCAGGTAGATCCAGTCGTTTCCTTGCCAGACGATCCACTCTTTCGTCGTCGCATCCGATTCGAAGACCACGCTCTCGTAGAGATCCCGCTCCAGCAGAGGGAACAGGCGGGTCTGGACGCGCAGGTGCACGGTCCCCTGGCCGCCTGCATACGATCCCCGCGCTCGGAAGTAAACCCGGGCGATGCGACTCCGGTCGGGCGAGACCACTCTCTGAACACACTTCTCGGAGATGATCTCATAGGCGTTGAAGATCCCCCCCAGGGTAAACGGGGGGATGAGCAACAATGCTCCCAACAGGCAGAAGAGACCGCCGCCCAGGAGCGACGGGAGATGGGCGGCGCGGGAGATGCGCCATTCCCGGTCGGTGAGACGTCTGCGGTAGCGGATGCGGATGACGAGGGCGAAGAAAAAGACGAAGGGGGGGAAGAGGAGGTCGGAGATGGTTCCAGGCAGGGAGAGGTCGGTGGAGTCCAGGAGCCAGAACGACAGGCCCAGCCCCAAACTGATCCAGGTCAGCCGCCACGACGATTTTTCCCGTTTCGCCGTTTCCGCCACGGTTTCCACCTCCATCCTTAGCATTTATTATAGCCCGATTACCGCCGTCGTTTCAAGAACTGGTTGGGCATT
>Ga0209287_10000850_pt1 | contig 16741 bp, 13 predicted proteins | sample PPLLak3cmMay2015_2_FD_187255 | JGI IMG/M metagenome (GOLD analysis project Ga0209287, IMG submission 187255) | Freshwater sediment microbial communities from Prairie Pothole Lake near Jamestown, North Dakota, USA - PPLs Lake P8 Core (1) Depth... | ecosystem: Environmental > Aquatic > Freshwater... | reverse complement strand
CCGGAGCGATAGTAGGCGGAATAGCAATAGGCATAATGCAAAACTTCTGCGGCGCGTATCTTGATCAATACTTTCCGGGCGGCGTGAAGGAGATAGCGCCTTTTGCCTTTATGGCTGTTTTTCTCCTTTTCAAGCCTCATGGATTATGGGGCTGGGAGCGAATTGAAAGAGTTTAGTTTCTGAATTTTGCACTTAACGTGAAGTTGCCTGGAATCCTCATCCGGCGGTAAATAAAAAGATATACGGAGAATTATATGTCGACGACTTTTCTTCCCTGTGGAGTTTATCACGAAAACTACAAACAGGATCATGCATGGTGGCAGACGAAATTTATCAAATCGAAAATGTTTCTGCTCTTTATAACACTGTTTTTCATCATTCCATGGATATCCGATACTTACTGGCTGAGCATCTGCAACCAGATAGGATACACGATACTCGGAGCCCTTGGGGTACAGCTTCTTATAGGTTTTTGCGGACAGGTTACCCTCGGCCACGCAGCTTTTCTTGCGGTCGGCGCTTATGTGAGCACCCTGCTTGTCCTTGAATTTCCTTGGCCGGCTGTGTTTGTTGAACTGGGTCTGGCATATCCAATAAGCATATTTGTTGCCGCAATTACAGCGGGTGTCTGGTGCGTTTTGTTCGGGCTTCCATCGGCAAGAGTTAAGGGCTTTTACCTGATCCTTACAACCATGGCAGCGCAGTTCATTACCGTTGATTTTATAATAACCCAGTATGTGAGCCAGATAGGCGGAAGAGGGCAGGCATTTTCACTTCCTCCCGGAACGATAAAGGTCGGGCCCTGGGTTATCGACAGCGACATTAAAATTTATTACATGATGATCGTGTTGACAATAATATGCGTTGTCGGCGTGGTAAACCTGTTGCGTTCAAGAGTCGGACGGGCCTGGGTAGCCATAAGGGATAATGATATTTCAGCAGAGGTTATGGGTATAGATATCATTAAATACAAGCTTCTTGCATTTTTTGTCGCCGGTTTTATCGGGGGTATTGCAGGCGCAGTCTGGATCAGTAACCTTGCCGCAATCAGCCCCGAGCATTTTCCCTGGTTCTGGTCCCTGTGGCTTGTCGGTGTTATCCTTATAGGAGGAGTCGGATCGATTCACGGTACCATATTCGGGTCTATCTTCATGGTTGTTGTCATGGAACTTCTGCAAATGGCCGTGATGCCTCTTGCCGACACATACCCGAAACTTTTAATGGATTTTCTATTTATCAAGGAAGCTGCTTTCGGCCTTGCGATTTGTGTGTTCCTGATATTTGAACCTAACGGTCTTGCTTACCGCTGGTGGCAAGCCAAGAATTATTTCAACTTATGGCCATTTTCATATTAGCTTGGGAGGAGGTGATGGTCTCATAGAAAGTATTTCAGACGGCAAAGAAAGAAAGTCATTATGCAAGGCGCACTAATCTTGAAGAATAGAGCGAACTGTTAGGTACGCTGCAATGACGGAAGATGAAGTGCAACAAAGTGGAATGACTTTTTTACGAAGCTGACAAATGTCGTTTTGTTATGGAGTAATAACAGCCTGCTTTCCAATGAAAGGGGGAAATCATGAATCTTAAAAAAGTGTTGTTCGGATTTTGTGTATTATTTCTGTCTGTAGTGCTTGTTGGAGGATTAGTTTCTTCGGCAGCAGCAGCTGCCGCAACGATTAATGTCGGTGCGCTCAATGATATGACGGGGGCCACTTCAGACGTTGGAAAAGATTATGCTTTGGGGATTGCCGAAGCAATACATTATGTAAATGACACAGGCGGCATTAACGGGAAAATGATCAAGCTTCACCAGTTTGATTATGGCTATCGCGTTCCTGAGGCTCTTACCAAGTATAAACTGTTTCAAAGGCTTGGCTGTGTTGCTGTTCTTGGGTGGGGTACGGGAGATACGGAAGCCCTTTCGCCCACTGTAACAAAGGACAAGATGCCTTACATATCGGCCTCCTATTCGGGGCATCTTACCGATCCCAAGAAAACGCCATATAACCTTTTCTTTGCAACCGACTATTCGACTAATGCAAGGGCTTCAATTACTGCATGGTTCGACAAGAAATGGCCCAAACACAAAGATTTTGGGAAGAGAAAACCCAGATTTGCATGCTCTTACATGTTTGCTTCTCCGTATGCCAGTGCGCCGATCAAGGCCATAAAAGATCAGGCCGCTATTCTTGGTTTTGATATCGGACCCGACCAGGACGTATCTTTGTTTGCAATCGATACGAAGAGTCAGATGCTTGCCTTGAAAGAATTCAAGGCGGATCTGATATGGCATGGAAACACAACAATGTCGGTTTCGGCCACTATCAGGGATGCTTATTCCCTTGGAGTTGGCGCCGATCACATTATAAATTTATGGGGTCTTGACGAAAACCTGCCGAAACTCGCTGCAAAGGCTGCAGAAGGCGCCATGGGTGCTGCGGTTTGCGCATTTTTTGGTGAAAATGTTCCCGGAATGGACAAAATTGTTGCATATGCGAAGAAGTACAATCCTGGTATTCCGGCCGATAAAAGACTTATCAGAACTGTTCAGGCATGGGGTGATGTATTGATTCTCCGGGAAGCCCTGATTCGAGCCGATAAGGCAGGAAAGCTTGACGGCGAAAACATTTTGAAATTAGGATTTGAAACCTTAAAGAATTTTGAGATCGGCCTTGGCGCGCCTCCTGTTACTTTTACAGCGACGGACCACCGTGTTGCCGGAATTGTTCCTGTCTATGAAGTCAAGGACGGGAAATTCATACTTGTCGAAAAAGTCGATCTGAAAGGCAGATGGCCTGAAAAATGGGCAAAAGATTGGATCGGCTGGTAATTTAATTAAACCCCCAAGGAGGTCTTAAGGCTTTGTCTAAAGAAGAACCGATATTAAAGATAAATAACATAGAGGTTAAATACCACGAGGTCATACTTGTTATAAAAGGTGTTTCCATCGAAGTGCCGAAGGGAGGGATCGTTGCTCTTCTTGGCGCAAACGGAGCGGGGAAAAGCACTACGTTAAAGGCGATTTCAGGCCTTCTTAACCATGAAGACGGTAAAGTTACAGATGGATCTATTGAATTCATGGGGCAGCGGATAGATAAAATCAAGGCTGAAAAAATAGCCAAAATGGGCATAGTGCAGGTTATCGAAGGCCGCAGGGTCTTTGAGCATCTGACTGTTGAAGAAAATCTCAGAGTCGGCGCTCATATGCGGAAAGGTGGGAGGAATATTAAAGACAGCCTGGAGATGGTATATAATTATTTCCCCAGGCTAAGGGAGAAGAGAAATGAGACCGCCGGTTTTATCAGCGGAGGCGAACAGCAGATGACCGTTGTCGGACGCGCACTTATGACAAGCCCGGAGCTTATTCTGCTTGATGAACCCTCCATGGGTCTCGCTCCTCTCCTGATTCACGAAATCTTCAATATAATTACCCGCCTTAACAAGGAAGAAAATATTTCGATTCTTCTGGTGGAGCAGAATGCGAAACTTGCATTAAATGTTGCTCCATATGCCTACGTGATGGAGAATGGCCGTATTGTTATGGATGATACTTCAGAAAAACTGAAGCAGAATCCGGATATAAAGGATTTCTATCTTGGCCTGACCGATGTGGGGGGCCGGAAAAGTTTCAAGGATGTCAAGCACTATAAACGGAGAAAAAGGTGGATTACCTAACCCTTGAAAAGAGTAAGGGAGGTCAAAAATGCAAAAAAGATTAATTATATCAGTTTGTTTATGTGTTGTATTGGTTTTGAGCCTTGTTTCTTGTGCGTTATTTGAGGTCAAACCAAGTCAGCAAAGCTTTAAAGCTCCAGTTGTTACTTTAAGCAGAGTTGAAGTTGCTCACTACTGGGGATACTGGTTCTACGGTCCGAAAGTTGAGGTAACCCGCGGCAAGGCAGGAGCCAACGGAGCGCCGCTTGATCTCAATTTTATTTTTGATATCGAAAACCCGAATCCCTACCCTGTAGCAATGGAGAATTTTAACTTTACGGTCGCATTTGAAGATTTCGAGCTGAATTCAGTCGGATCTCAGGAAGTAATGTGGATTCCTGCCGGGAAAACAAACCAGCTAAGAGTCTCTGCTATGTTTGATGTCTGGCAGTCTTTTTTGAGTCTGGGTGTTGCAAGCGGTCTGAAGCTTCAGGAAAGAAAGATAGCCGCTCATGATCTGCTTGAAAAATGGTGGACAGGAATTCCGGATTTTACGTTTCCTGTCAATGTTAAAGAAGGTTCCGCCGTTTTTAAAGCAGATGGTGTAACAGGTGTTGCGGCATTCAGCGGCAAATATCCTGCTAAATAATTGTTCATTTTTTAACAACTGTATGTTTCAAAATAAATCTATTTAATATTTTGAACAGAAACAGCGCCCGCTATCCCGTTGTTTTGGGCGGGGATAGCGGGCGAATTATAAAAAACAGAAAAGAGTCCCTACCGCTGGAGCTGACCCGCTGCAAAAAACAGGGCAGCTTGAAGTACGTGGTACTGTTTCAATTATTGATGAACTCTAAAAGACACTGAATTATCAGGGCTATTTAGAGTCTATCCTGTTTTGTATCCTTATAAAAATACAACTATTACTACGAAGGTCGCAAAAATCGTTGAGGAAGGATTATCATGCATGGGCCTTTATGATTTTACAATATATGATCTTATCAGCCGTAATGCTTTTTGTTTTGGGAACAGACCGGCATGGTATGAGGCTGATGACGGAAGAACGCTTACGTTTTTGGAATACAGGAAAAAAGTCGATTATCTTGCCCGTGGCCTTCAATTGGATGGTGTCAAAAAAGGAGACAGAATAGGTGTTTTGGGGAAAAACAGCCTTGAATATTTTCTTCTTTACGGTGCGGCATCTGCGCTGGGCGCTGTTATGCTTCCCATAAACTGGAGGCTTTCTGCTGAAGAAATCCAGTTTAATATTAGTAACTGTGAACCTGTAATTCTTTTTGCAGATTATGAATATCAGGATTTGGTCAATGACATCAAAAACAAACTGCTTACAGTAAGGAAATATTATAATCTTAAACCACCCGGAGGAAACTTCCTTGAGTACAATTTACTTCTCGAAAACCAGGGTGATTTAACCCCGGCCGAAGTCGGTATGGATGATAGTTTTGTAATTATTCATACCGCCGCAGTAAAAGGGAGGCCCAGGGGAGCTATACTTAGTCATGGTAATGTTCTTTTTGCCGATATGCACTGGGACTGCTGTCTTAAGATGAGTTGTGAAGATGTTCATCTAAACCTTCTTCCTCTGTTTCATGTTGCGGGTCTTTTTATGGCTACAAACAGCTTCCATTCAGGGGCTCTCAATGTAAACATGAGTAAATTTGACGCTGCGAAGGCTGTCGAGTTGATTGAAGATAAGAGGGTTTCAGTACTTTTTGATTTTTCTCCGATATTGTCATCAATACTGGATCAGAATGAAAAAGCAAAAAAAAATATAAAAAGCTTAAGAGCCGTGACTGGGCTCGATAATCCTGAAACCATTGAGAGGTATCAGAGGGCAACAGGCGGAACATTTTATAGTATGTATGGACAGACTGAAACATCATGTGTTGCAGCATTCGGTCGTTATGATGAAAAACCAGGTTCGGCCGGAAGAATGATACATCTTGCCGAAGTCAGAGTCGTTGATGACTATGACCGGCCTGTACGGGCAGGACAGGTGGGTGAGATTGTAATGAAAGGTCCCATGGTTTTTAAAGGATACTGGAATCTTCCGGAAGAAAATAAACATATATTTCGGGAAGGATGGCATCATACCGGTGATCTTGGCCGTTTTGATGAAGATGGATTTTTATGGTATGCGGGACGAACTCCGGATAAAGAGCTGATAAAGCCCGGAGGAGAAAACGTATATCCGGCAGAGGTGGAAAAGATTATCCTGATGCATCCTGCAGTTGAAAAATGTATTGTCTTTGGTGTTCCAGATCCTAAATGGAAAGAAGGAATCAAGGCTGTTTGCCTGCTCAGAAAGGGTCAATCTCTTGAGTCAAAGGAACTTATCGGTTTTGTTGGTGAAAGAATCGCAAGTTATAAAAAACCACAATACGTTGAATTTGTAAGAGAATTGCCATTGACCGGAGATGGTTTTCCAGACAGGACAAAGGTAAAAGGGCTGTACGGGGGCAGTCACTATTGATGGACTCATAATAGACCCTCATGTCTCTGTGCAGGCAGCACTATGCAAGAAAATTCTATTTTTATAATAAGTCATGTTGCTTTATCTCTCGTATTCCTGTTTTTGACTTGAGCTTGCCCAAAATTACCGATTTCCAAATTGGAAACATGTATGTATCCAAATATAGTTTCAGGATGGATACAAGTTGCTTGATACTGTAACTCCGATCCGAAAGAAATTAATGATTTCAGTATATTATTAAGTATTCTTCTTTCTGTAAGACTCGTGCGTCTCGCCTGTACACTTTTTCCCCTTTTGAATATTAGCTTTACTATATCATCAGTATTGACAATATCGATATTTATCTCATATAGTTATTATCATACACGGGATAAAATGGTTTTTTACCGAATTATAAAAATATAATAAACTGGAGATCAATATGGTAAGAACTGAAATTTCTCTATTTCTGAAAAATGTGCCTGGAGAATTGGGCAAATTATCCTCTCTTCTCTCAAATCAGGGGATAAACATAGATGCGCTGACGATACAGGATGCGTCAAGTTATGTTCAGGAGCTTTTTCAGGCAAGGGGAAAGTCCTTAAAGAGAATTGCTTCAAGTGCAAGTTATAATTCTATAAGAAAAGATTCCTCTGAATTTGCCCTGATTAGAATTCTGGTTGATCAGACCGATAAGACAATAGATATACTATCAAAGAATGAATATATATATGATATAATGCCTGTTATTGCTATTAAACTTGAAAATAAACCAGGATCTCTTGCCGAAGTAACCACTAAATTCGGTAAGGAAGGAATCAATATAAATTATGTCTACGGATCAGTCTCATCTCCAAAAGAAAAATGCCTTTTTGTTTTTTGCCCTGAAGATATTGAGCTTGCAGCAAGTATTTTTAAGGAATGATAAGTCATATTTTTTCTAATTTAATAATTCTATCCCTTGCCGTTTAAAAATTGGTGCATATAGTTAAAAATGATTTTTCACATCTGATTCCGATAGCCTGAAATAATACGGAATTTTATTACAGGAATCTTGTTGACTAAATCCAATAAATAAAATATATAGTGATTTCTAAAATAAACCATATTCATAACAGGGCGGTTTAATGGGTATTCAAGAAAGGAAAGAGAGAGAAAGAGAGAGGAGGAGGCAGCAGATAATAGTTGCCGCGAAGAGGGTGTTCTCAGGCAAAGGCTTCAACAAGGCAACGATGGAGGATATAGCCAGTGAGGCCGAGCTTAGCCCCGGAACCCTGTATTTATATTTTAAAAACAAGGAAGAGCTGTATGCATCTTTATCCTTGAGGATACTCCAGTATCTTCTGATTCGTCTGGAACATGTAAACAGGGAAAAAGAATTAAACACTGAAGACAGGATGAAATTACTGATTGAGGCAATGTATGATGTTTATGAGTTTGATCCTCTCATCATAATAAACATGTTTCACCTTCAATCGAGTGAGACATTGAAAAACCTGTCTCCGCAGCTTTTATCGCAAATAAAGGACCTGTCACGCAAATCCCTCGGAACTATTGCTACAATATTCGAAGAGGGGGCTGAAAAAGGATCATATATTAAAAAGCATCCAGTCGCTCTTGCCGATATTTTCTGGGCTCTTTTTTCAGGTGTTATCCTCTGGGAATCAAGTAAAAAGATAATTAATGACGACAAGGATTATCTGAAGCAGACTCTTGAGCTAGCCTTCGAAATATTCAGCAGGGGACTAAGAAAAGGCTGATATTTCCCATTACCCGCCAGTTTCCTGTACCTGTAATACAATGTAATTCTAATCTCTCATATCAGGTGGGCATAATCGGATTTTATTATTTCAAAAAGATCATTCCCTATTGAAAGCCCGGTATCTATAAATCGTGGCCCATATTTCTTCCCGGTTCCTGTGCGGAATGTAAGTTTGATTTTAGAGAGGCCCTCCATTCCTTTAGGATAATGAGCTATAAATTCAGAAAAAGGAGGATTGCGATAAGAGACCATCTCCCAAAGTGTGCTGGTGAAATTATCCGGACCCCAGCGAAACTTGTCCGCATCGTAAAGGCAGTCGGAAAGAAGTTTTCCCTCGGTTGTCTTTGATTCAACCGTTGCCCTGAAAGCTTCGTGATTAAGTATCGCTGTGCAAATATCATCAAGTTCTTCAGGGGAAAAGGGGTAATCCTTCAGGGTTTCGCGCGCAAAAAAAGCGCCTTCTTCAGAATGGTTTTTTTTCTTTCGTTTCATGTCATGAAGAAGGCCGGCGCATTGCAGCAGGATGATCCTGCGTTTGTAAAAGTTCTCGTTATGTCCTGCATATCTGCTTTCAATAAGCAAAAGAGCTCCTGCATCCAATGTCACCTTCAGAGCGTGATCAAGGCCGTGTCCGAAGTCATCTTCAAGGTGTTCCGCCACAAACTGATAAAGTTTTACTGTAAGAGGATTTGTTTCAAAAACCAGTTTTGAATATTTAACTTCAGTATCATGGTCCTTGTAGAAATCAGGAAGGGAATGCCCGGAGGCTATCCGTCTTGCGATATTCTGTATATTAGAGTAGATAGACTCCATTTATTCGTAACTGCCCGCAGGGTAGAGTCCGATTATATAGGTAAATAACCGGACTCTTTTTTTTGATGGGATAAACTTTTATATTACTATAGCAAGGAAAAGGGTTTTCCGCAGACCTTCCATTTACCGTCTTCTTTAATTACGGTAATTGTATCTTCAACTTTTTGGATTTTACCCAATTGGAACAGTTTTGAAACAAGAGCGTATAAGGGATTGATTGCAACTATCCTGTCTGCTGATATTTTTAAGGTTATTTCTTTATCGGTTCTGCTTATTGTTTCAGTTTCGATGTTAAACAATCTGCTTTTCATGAAATCCGGACTCAGGCCTCGTTCAGCCGCTTCGTTTATGACTTTTTGTATATAGTTTTCAACAATGTTTCCATCTTCGGATGGGGCCAGAGTTTTGCAAAGATAACCGGCCATGGACTTGTCCAGGGTGAAGTATGCCTTTGTGAATTGCACCGCGATCTTGTTAGGAGTCTCTTTGGCTTCTCCAAACATGAAAATCGCCTGCAAGAAAATTCCAAACAGAATAACCATAGTAAGGTTCTGTATTTTATTGTCCTGCTCCATCTGACATTCCTCCTTATAAAAAACTTATATCCTGACTAAAAAGTATAAAGATACGGCCGAACTCTTTTGAGGGAAAAATATTTAGCCAAATAACATGGAATTGACTTTAATACAAGGAAATTTCATCCGCTCTCAAAAGGCTTCTTAAAATATTCGAAATGATGAAAACATATGGAAAACAACGTATGGCTGATGGCAGAAATTTTTGATGTATAATTGAAAACAAAAGAAAATATCTTTTTGAGGCCGGATGTTTACCCGGAAGGATAGTCAACATCCGGCAAATTTTCATGGTTCGTGATGCTGCCATAGAAACATAAGGGCTTTTTACGATATAATCAATATCAATATTTACAGGATTATTTCCGAGCGTTTGCGTAGCCGATTTTAACAAGCGCTTCTCTCATCTCATCTAAAATTACAGGATCGTCTATTGTCGCCGGTATCTTGAATTCCTTATTGTCTGCAATCTTCTGTATGGTTCCCCTCAGTATTTTACCTGAGCGTGTTTTGGGAAGGCGTTTCACAACAGTAGCCGTTTTAAAGGATGCGACTGCTCCGATCCTGTCTCTAACCATCTTGACGACTTCTTTTACTATCTCATCCTGGCTGCGAGTAACTCCGGCTTTGAGTACTATAAAGCCTATGGGAACCTGCCCTTTTAGCTGGTCATCGACTCCCAATACGGCGCATTCAGCCACATCAGGATGGTCTGAGAGTATTTCTTCCATACCGCCTGTTGAAAGACGATGGCCGGCGACATTGATTACGTCGTCTGTACGTGTCATTACGTAAACATACCCGTCTTCATCGATAAAACCGGCGTCTGCGGTCTTGTAGTATCCGGGGAATTCCTTAAGATATGAACTGATAAATCCATCATCATTGTTCCATAAAGTCGGTAAAGTACCGGGAGGAAGAGGCAGCTTAACGACCAGTGCTCCAATTTCTCCGGGCTTGACTATATTATTGTTGGGATCGACGACCTTTACATCCCACCCGGGAGCCGGTTTTGTAGGAGAACCCTGCTTGACAGTAAAATGGTGCAGGCCGACGCAGTTTGCTGCAATCGCCCAGCCCGTTTCAGTCTGCCACCAGTGATCAATTACGGGAACGCCGATACTCTTTTCTGCCCAGTGGAGTGTGTCCGGATCAAGCCTTTCACCTGCCAGAAATAAATATTTGAAGTTGGAGAGGTCATATTTTTTCATATGTTCAGCTTTCGGGTCCTCTCTTTTTATTGCCCTGAAAGCAGTTGGTGCCGTGAACATGGTTTTAACCTTGTGCTGGGATATAACACGCCAGAAGACGCCTGCATCAGGTGTGCCTACCGGTTTTCCTTCGAACAGGATTGTCGTGCAGCCTTTTAAAAGCGGGCCGTAAATTATATAGGAATGTCCTACAACCCATCCGACATCCGACGCTGCCCAGTAAACATCTCCGGCATCAACATTATAGATAGCTTTCATGGTCCATTTAAGCGCCACCATGTGTCCGCCATTATCTCTTACCACACCCTTTGGAACGCCTGTGGTTCCGGAAGTGTAGAGTATATAAAGCGGGTCAGTAGATGCTACTGGGACGCAGTCGTGCGGTTTGGCTTTTGACATGATATCATTCCAGTCAAGATCTCTGCCAGGAATAAGGTTCGCAGTTTCCATGGAACGCTGGTAAATTATGCAGTGATCCGGTTTTGATTTAGCCATTTCAATGGCTCCATCCAGGAGAGGCTTATAAGGTATCACTCTCTTAACTTCAATTCCACATGAGGCGGACACTATTACTTTAGGTTTTGCATCGTTTATACGGGTTGCAAGCTCATTTGATGCAAATCCTCCGAAAACAACCGAATGAACGGCGCCAAGACGGGCGCAAGCAAGCATTGCAATAGCTGCTTCAGGAATCATAGGCATATAAATAAGGACGCGATCCCCTTTGGAAACTCCAAGAGAGGAAAGAGCTCCTGCGAATTTTGCCACGAGGTCTCTTAACTCAATATAAGTGAACTTCTTTATTGTATCTGTTACAGGGCTATCATAAATAAGCGCATCCTGACTACCTCTGCCGTTTTCTACGTGAAAATCGAGTGCATTGTAACAGGTATTGACCAATCCGCCGGGAAACCAGCGGTAGAAATATGGCTTGCGGGAATCATCCAGAACTTTTTCCCATTTTTTGTACCAGTGACAGTTTTCTGCCTCTTCTCCCCAGAATCCTTCAGGGTCTTTAAGGGATCTTTCATAAGCTTGAAAATACGGATTTGTCATTGTAGTCCTCCTTTTTATGATAAAAGTGAGCAGGCTGTTTTTTTTAAATAGAAATTATAAGTATAACTGTCAAGTAAAAAAATGAATGACATACATAATTTGAACTTGATAAAGTTGAATTAAATGGGAAAAAAATGAACGTTATCATTAGAGAGGAAAAAGTAAATTATAAAATGAGAACTGAAACAGAAAGATCATTAAACGCTGCTTGCAGTGGAAGACGCGATAAATAGTGGGCATGTGTCCATTTGAAATCCGATTGTATCAGCGGATGATGCATTTTCCTACACAGCATTCTGCCACGGTTTTAATCTCAAGCATTTCATCTTCGCTGAATCCGCAATTTTCAACGGCGAAAAAATCCGGATCTAGCACGTTTTTATTTTGAAAATGCTGAAGAACATAAAGATTAGCACCATTAATAATAGATAAAATTTTTTCAATTACAGGGGTGTTTATAAATGGTTTAACGCATGTTGTTCTGAACTCGTAGTCAATAGCTGAATTCATAATGGTCTTAATGCTTGATAATATGTCTGAAGATTCACAACCGTATTTTATAAAAAAAGAATATAAGGCCGGGTCCGTTTTTATATCCATGGCAATATAATCAACAAGTCCTGAATCAATCAGTTTCTTTATCACCGATGGATTGCTACCATTGGTATCAAGTTTTACAGAATACCCTAGTGTCTTGATATTTTGACAAACAATTTCAATATCATAATGAATTGTCGGCTCTCCGCCTGAAATAACGGCTCCGTCCAGAAAATTCTTCCGATTTTCGAGAAAGGCATAAATTTCACCTTCTGTTATAGAAACAGACGGTTTATTTTTTGCGAGATCAGGATTGTGACAATAAGGACAGGCAAAATTGCATCCGGAGGTAAAAAGAACGCAACTTATCTTTCCGGGGTAATCAATAAGTGAATTCTTCTGAATGCCGCCAAAAATCAAAGTGCTCCTGCCTTCTTGGCTCTTCGAACAGGCTCAGTATCAAAAGAACACTCATCCCTTAATGTGTCTGTCTTGGAATTTATGGAATTTCTTAGGTCTGTTGATTCATCTGATGGTAGTTTATACGTTATTCTCATTCCGAATTCGGCCTGCTTGCCGTTATTCCATTGCTTTACCGGGCGCAAATATCCGACAACACGGGAATAGACTTCAGTTTCTGCATCACATACGGAGCATTTTTCCTGCTTGCCTTTAAGATACCCGTGAGACGGGCATACGCTGAATGTCGGAGTCAGCGTAAAATACGGAAGATGAAAATTTGTTGATATTTTTCTTATAAGCCCTTTTATAGTTGAAACATCCGTGATGAGCTCTCCCAAAAAAATATGTAAAACTGTGCCGCCGGTATATTTGGTCTGAAGGCTGTCCTGCAATCTCAAGGTTTCATATATATCATCAGTATAGTTGACGGGAAGCTGAGTTGAATTGGTATAATATGGTGCTGCTCCTTTTATATAATCTGCTTCATTGGCGCAGATTATATCCGGAAATTTCTGTTTGTCTTTCATTGACAGCCTGTAGGATGTTCCTTCTGCAGGAGTTGCTTCAAGGTTGTAAAGATCTCCCGTATCTTCTTGGGTTTCGGAAAGAATGTTGCGTATATAATCCATAACTTTCAAAGAAAAATCTGAGCCCTCCTTGCTTGCTATGTCTCTGCCGATATAATTAAGGCAGGCTTCATTCATGCCGATTATGCCTATTGTTGAAAAATGATTTTTCCAGTAAAGGCCTGATCCGTTTTTCACTTCCCGTAAATAAAATTTTGAATATGGATAGAGATTTTTATCGGTAAATCTTTCAAGAATCTTTCTTTTTATTGAAAGGCTTTTTGTTGCCAGATTGATTTTTTCCTTAAGATGAGTAAAAAACTCATCGTCACTTTTTGCAAGATAGCCGATCCGCGGCAGGTTTATGGTAACGACCCCGATTGATCCAGTAAGCGGGCTTGCTCCGAAAAGACCGCCGCCTCTTTTGAGAAGTTCCCTGTTGTCAAGGCGCAGCCTGCAACACATTGACCTTGTGTCTTCAGGAGAAAGATCTGAATTGACGAAGTTCGAAAAATAGGGAATTCCATACTTGCCGGTCATCTTCCAGACAGTCTCAAGATTCGGATTATCCCAGTCAAAATCTGCAGTTATGCTGTAGGTCGGTATCGGGAATGTAAAGACTCTTCCTCTTGCGTCTCCTTCCATCATAACCTCGGCGAAAGCCCTGTTTATCATATCCATTTCTGGCTGAAATTCAGAGTATGTCTCAGGGTTCTCTTTACCGCCGATAATTACAGGGTGGTCTTTCAGTATAGACGGAACATACAGGTCCATGGTTATATTCGTAAAGGGAGTTTGAAAGCCGACACGTGTCGGGATATTGATGTTGAATACGAACTCCTGTAAAGCCTGTTTAACTTCACTGTATTTAAGCCGGTCGAATCGGACGAAGGGCGCAAGAAGAGTGTCAAAATTTGAAATAGCCTGCGCACCGGCAGCTTCACCCTGAAGCGTATAGAAAAAATTCACTATTTGTCCAAGAGCGGATCTTAAATGTTTGGGTGGAGCGCTTTCGACTTTTCCTTCAACGCCCATGAAACCCTTTGTAAGAAGGTCTTTTAAATCCCATCCTACACAATAAACGGACAGAAGACTTAGGTCATGTATGTGGATCTCTCCTTTTTTGTGGGCGTCTCTGACTTCAGGTGGATAGATTCGGTTAAGCCAGTATTCGGAGGTCACATCTGATGAAATATAATTGTTAAGCCCCTGTAGGGAATAGCACATGTTGCTGTTTTCCTTGATTTTCCAGTCGAGCTTCTGAATATAGTGTTCAACAAGATCGATATTGGCATTGGTTGCTATGCTTCTGATCTGGGCATGCTGTTCCCTGTAGATAATATATGCTTTTGCGGTTTTATAAAAAGGCGAATCGAGAAGCACCCTTTCCACAATATCCTGAACTCCTTCAACATCAGGCACTGATCCAAGTCGGAGTTCATGAGCAAGGGTCAGAACCCGAAGGGTAAGTTTTCTTGCTTCTCTTTCATCAAATTCACCTGTTGCTTTTCCGGCCTTTGCGATTGCAGCGGTAATCTTTGATGAATCAAACTCAACAACCCTTCCGTCACGTTTTTTTATGTCCTCAAACACTTGTGCCACCTCTTCATGTTTTGTCGGTTCAAAATAAAAAAGTCTCTGTATTAATCAGAGATGAAAATTACCTGCTCAGTTTAAAGAAAAAAGAAAGCACATGATCATGTATTCCGGTGAATTTTGACGATTAGTAAAAAATAGAACTGAGGATTAACAGCAAAAAAATGCATGATTTGTTCCAATATCCAATATATAGTTATTTGTCAAGATTTTTATTCAACATATGGTAGTTATACCGGAGGAAGGAAACTATTTTAAAGAACTGCAAAATAAAGCGTAGATTGACAAATTGATCCTGTTCTGAGTAATAGTCAATCAAAATACTTTTATAAAAAATCGTGAAAAAGTAATCATTTTATAAAACAACGAAGAACATGAAGGACACGAAGTTGACAATATTATACATTCTGTTTCATTTTCCGTGCTCTTTGCGGCCTTCGTAGAAAAGAACTTCCTACGTGACGTGCTTTGTAAATTAGCCTGGAAGGTGAAAAGAGGGTCAAAAGGATAATAAAAATATGAAAAAGATTACATGCAAAGGATTTTTATTATCAGGTGTTGCATCCGGTCTAAAGAAAAATGGTCAAAAAGATCTGGGGCTCATCTGTTCCGAAGTAACAGCCAGCGTTGCCGGGGTATTTACCAAAAATAAAGTGCAGGCGGCACCGGTTCTTGTTGACAGGAAGAGAATTAAAAAAGGCTTTTGCCGTGCTGTTATTATAAACACAGGAAGTGCAAACTGCTGCACCGGCGATCAGGGTATTCAAGATGCATTATATGAAGCAAAACTTGCGGCGGATAGACTGAATATATCTGAAGATCTGGTTCTTGTAGCATCGACGGGTGTTATCGGAAAACCGCTTGCCATGGACAAGATAGAGTTTGCCGTTCCTGAACTTGTGAAATTGCTTTCCCCCGGAGGTATAAATGATTTTGCACAAGCCATTATGACAACCGATACTGTCCCGAAGATTGTTTCAAGAAAAGGTAATATTGGCAGGTCCGGTTTCAATATTACAGGAGTTGCAAAGGGAGCAGGAATGATATGCCCTGATATGGCTACGATGCTCTGTTTCGTATGTACTGATGCAGAAGCTTCGCCCGATTTTCTTAAACAATCTTTGGCATCTTCCGTGGAGAAATCATTTAACAGGATAACAATCGACGGAGATACAAGCACAAATGATACGGTTATTATAATGGCAAACGGCATGTCAGGTACGAGTGTAAAAAGCCAATCTGAAAAAGAATACTTCCGGAGACTCCTTGACAAAATTCTTATGGAACTTGCCAGGAAGGTAGTCAAAGACGGTGAGGGAGCGACAAAACTGGTTGAAGTTATAGTGAAAGGGGCGAAAAGTGTAAACGATGCCGAAAAAATCGCAAAGACTGTGGCGAATTCAAATCTGGTCAAGACTGCATTGTTCGGCGAAGATGCGAACTGGGGAAGAATTCTTGCCGCTGCCGGAAGAGCAGGTGTTGTATTCGATCCGGGACTTGTGAATATCAGTTTCGATGATGTGTTGATGGTAAAGAGAGGTATGGGTTGCGGTGATGCCGCCGAAAAGGAAGCTACGAAAGTGCTGAAGAAGCCCGAGTTCTCGATAACGGTCGATTTGAAAACCGGCGATGGGAAGTCGTCCGTCCTTACCTGCGATTTTTCGATAAATTATGTTAAGATAAATGCCGATTATAGATCATGACGGCTGCGTAAAAAGTCATTATGCTTTGTTGCGCTTCATCCCGTAGTGATGAGGCGTACTATAAGGTACGCCTCATCACACGTGATTCGCGACGCCTTGCATAATGAGCTTTTTACTTTGCCGTCTGAACTTTGATTTCCAGAGAACTTGTCAATTTTTATGAACCAGTTGGAAGTCATATGCGAACGGATTTGAGATTTTTGGGAAATGGATTTTTATATTACTTAAGTGATGAGTGCCACAACATCGTGGACGGATTTATGTGCCACGACATCGTGGACAACCATATGTTTATTTTAATTGATAATCGAGCTCTTCGACCTGGATTCTGTC
>Ga0209287_10000848_pt1 | contig 16803 bp, 20 predicted proteins | sample PPLLak3cmMay2015_2_FD_187255 | JGI IMG/M metagenome (GOLD analysis project Ga0209287, IMG submission 187255) | Freshwater sediment microbial communities from Prairie Pothole Lake near Jamestown, North Dakota, USA - PPLs Lake P8 Core (1) Depth... | ecosystem: Environmental > Aquatic > Freshwater... | reverse complement strand
ACTGGCCACTTTCCAAAGGCGTAGTTCTTTAATCAAAGCCGGACCGCAATCAATGGACCGGACGCTTCCCTTTGTCTTGGGCGGGAAAAAGCGACCGTGATTATATGTTCTCCGGATATGAATCTGTTTTTTTTCAAAATCAACATCCGGCCATTTTAGCCCGAGAATTTCCCCTTGACGCGCCCCGGTCATAATGGCCGTCATGAATAGTATCCTATATTTTTTTTCTTGTGTGATAACCAATAAGCTCCGGATCTGTTCAGGGTTTAAGATAATGGTATTCCCGCCTGTTTGATCTTCAATCGTTTTTTTGGGCCTCTCTGCATCCCTCACGGGATTATTATCAATCAGCCTATGGCGCACCGCATAAGCCATGATCTGATTTAAAGTGACGAGAAATTTTCGCAAGCTATTAAGATTTATGCCGCTTTTTTGTCTGTCTGTGATCCATTTTTCAATGACCGGGGTTGTGATCCGATTTATTTTTAACTCATTCAAATCTTTAAAATGATTTTTAAGATGCCCGGTATAGGTTTCCCATACTGTTTCTCTTAAAAATGATTTCTTATGATCAATCCAGGACTTGGCTACTTCCTTGAATGTAGGAACTTTGTCAAAGGGCAGATAGGTTTCTTTAGCTACCATGTCTTCTACTTTTCTAAGCGCCTCTTTAGCGTCGGCCTTAGTGGCAGTTTTGGGCATGGTTTTCCATCTCCGGATGCCGTTCTGATCATAAAAATCGACAATCCACCTATTACGTCTTTTCCGGATGCAGGCCATTTTTAATTATTCACTCCTTTTCCTCTTCGGCAGATTCCGCCGCTTCTTGCTCGCTGGCTTCATAAATTTTTTCAATCTCTTTTTCATGAGCATTTAAAACATCCAGCATAATATCAGGATAGTAAGTTTCATCGACGGCGCCGGCCGCAGATATGAGCTCTTTGAATTTTGCTATCATCTCGGTTGTATTGTTATACAGGTCCATAAAAATCGATCCGCTAACTTTTTCCATGATCATACTCCTCTCTTTTGTTTGTTAAGAGAAACCCCTGAAGACCAGGAGACACGGGGATAAGGTACCCGCCTTTAACCTCACGATTAAAGGAATCTCCAGGGGTTTCCGGCAAAGCGACCTTGAAGATCACAAAATAGGGTTTAAAGGATAACGTCCCTACCTTTGGTCTACCGGCCAAAGGAATCTTCAAAGGTCGCGGGCAAGGCTCCTGCTAAGTAAGTATTACGTGACAACGATCGCAAAAAAATAGGTCATCTGATTTTTCTGTTTTGCTTTTAAGAATGAGATTTTCTTCTTTAATCTCACACCATTCTACGTCTGTCATACAGTCCTCACAAGCAATCTCACCATTTACGGCGATCCCCAACACATCATATTTTTTATTTATACCCATTCGTGATCACCTCTTTTCTTTAGAATAATAAATAACATTTTTTAATGCGTACACTTTGCGAAACCGTGCGTTTTTTTTCCGCGCCGAGTCGATTTAGAGCTTGTGAAGTTAAGTCCCTAATTGCTTTTTTTTATCTCCTTTGAGGAGTTTAATTTCGGCTCTTACCCGCCGTGCTTTTATAATGGTATAGTTGGAAATAACTTTGTTAGCGAGATTCGTTTTATCGATAACAGGCTTTTTATATGAAAGAGTCTCTCCTATTTCTTTTACGGCTTTCTTAAAAACTACATCCATTGCGCTTTCTGCACATTCATCGAATTTTGGATTTTTCATTTCTTTGATCACATGTTTTGTTTTACTGGTAAGAGGCTTTTTCCCATCTAAAATATCCTCAATTTCTTTTAAGATTTTTTCAAAAGCTGCCGTCATTGCCCTTTTTGAATTTGTCATTTTAGAAGCTCCTTTTTCAATTTGTTTTTGATTTCTTCCCAAAATCCGGAGCGACCGCCCTGGACATTGGTTCCCTTACTTCGGCCCAGGCCGATTTGAATTTATAAGCAAATGCCCAATGCGGACAGCGATCCGCGGCGCCCAGCTTGGATTGCATGCCCAGGTCATTGACCTTGATGACCATTCCATCCATTTCATAGGGTAACCGATGCCGCCCGGCCTCCATCATTTTGCAATGCATAATGACTGCTTCAGTCCCGCGAAATATCCGAGTTACGGTGTCATTGACTTTAAAACCCCATTCTTTCAGGCCGATAATCAATTCCTTTTGAGTTTTAAATGCCGTGCTTTTTATTTCGCCTATGCCATAACACAACATATCCAGGCGTCGCTGGGCTGTGATACCGGGATCCAGTTGCCGAACTGACCCGGCGGCCGCGGACCGGGGATTGATAAAAATCGGTTGATTATTCGCTACGCGATCGCTATTTAACTTTCGGAATGCTTCGATCTCCATATAAATCTCGCCGCGCACTTCCAGGAGTTCCGGCACCGGCCGGTCGCCGGTGGAATGAGTAAGTTTAAAGGGTATAGATGGAATAGTTTTGACATTGGCAGTGATATCCTCGCCGATCATGCCATTTCCTCGGGTTGAAGCAGCCGTAATCAGGCCTTTTTCATAAACCAATTCCACGGCCAAGCCGTCAATCTTGGGCTCGACGGTGTAGAGGATCTCTTCTTTAGAACTTAAAAATCGTTTAATCCGATTATCAAAGTCAATAATATCCTGCTCATCAAAGCCATTTTCAAGGCTGAGCATTGGCTGCCGATGATTGATTTTTGAAAAGGCTTTTTTTGATTCAGCCCCGACGCGCCGGCAGGGTGAATCTGAAGCGGCCAAATCGGGATATTCCTTTTCCAGGAGCATCAATTTTTTAAAGAGATGATCATAATCGGAATCTGAAATTTCCGGGTCATCCAAAACAAAATAGCGATGATTATTGTACTGGACTTTTTCCCGAAGCTCTTCAAGCTGTTTGATGATTTTTTCCATAAGTTTTTTTTACTATGATCGGTTTCTAAAAATACTTTGCAATTCAGTCTTTACGCAGCGGCCGTTGTGGTTTATGAAAACCCACCATTCCCCTGGCCCCTTGATTTTTTTCTTAACCCAGACGCCCATTAATAAGCATCCTCAAAATGGATAGTTTCTTCTGCTTCACCTTCTTTTGCTGCTTTAAGTATTCTTTCCTGACGTTTTTTATGGATACTAATAATATCCAAAACAACGCAGGGTAAATTTGATGTCTCCATAAGACCGGCATCGAGAGACATTGTCATCAGTTCACTGATTTTACTCTCCATTAGGTTGACATCATCACACAATTTTAAAAATATCGAACCACTTACATTTTTCATGATCATTCCTCTCTTTCTATTTGACCCAATTGATTTTATGCTGCTTCTGCCGCCGCGCCCAAACGATCAATAGCAGTTTTGAGTTTGTAAGAGCTATCTAATACTATAACACAAAGATCGTCCAATTCGACGTTGGTTAAATCACCATCAAATTGAAGAAGGCCATAAAAGAGGGCGAAAAAACCTCTTATAGTTTGGAGTTCCCGCGCAATATCTCTTGCCTCGTCACCTTTCAGCGGCTCATTATTTTGATTTGTTTCATTATCTACCGTATCGATTTTGTCATTTTTGATTTTCATATCTTTGTCCTCCTAAATAAAAAACTCCTGAGGTTTATCGCGGTTATATGGGACCGCCCAGGGCCTCGCGACCAAGGGAACCTCAGGAGTTTTTAAGTTTATAATATTCAATTTTTTGACCCCATATTTCGATATTACATCATCACAATAATGATATCACTATATCATGATATCATTCATATTGCAACATATTTTTATTGCATTGTCATTAAACCTTTCTTATAATACCGACATGACAAGGAAAAACCTATCAACTCGCATAGATAATGACCTCCAAAAAGAAATTAAGAAGCTGGCAATCGATCTTGAAAAACCCTTGAATGATCTTTTAGAAGAGGCTATCAAAGATCTTCTTAAAAAATACGAATCCAAGTCTAAGCCCAAAAAGTGATTTTTCAGAACGCTGAGACCTCCCTTTATCAGCCCTAATCCATGTTATTTTACATAGATTTCCTGTCATTAACCGATTTATATCGGTTAACGGGTATAAAACCCTTTAGACCTTCTTATTTTTTGTTTTGCCACTTTTTTACTCCACGCAATTTAGATGATATTTCAAGGATCTCATTCGCCGGCTCATTGAATAGGATTTGCAGTAAGCACGATCGAACCCGGCGAAAAATAAATGATCAGGGATTCAGTCAAAACCCCATTTGATCTTGTCATGCTTTTTCTGAGATAAAATCTTTTTTCAATCCGCGGCTCCGGGTTTTCTCATCAATCAAACCCTTTTATCAAACCCCAAAATGATTTTTTAAACCGGCACTCGTATTTACAATTTCATATAAAATGCCTTATGATTTTTAAAAATAGAAGGGTGCCGATTTTCGGCCCGGCGGTCAAAATCTTTTACACCCCAAAAAAGATTTGACTGTCGGTTCCTTTTTAAAAAATGTTAAGAAAAGGAACCCTTCTTTTTTTTAGATAATTTCCCTTTCTTCTTTCTGGCTTTTTCTATTCGATTCGCGTTATTGCGCTGCTTTTCTCTTCTTCGTACACCCGGCTTATCATAGGCGACTCTCTTTCTCATTATTATTTTCAACGACAAATACCTGCATATTTCTCTTTCTTTTTTGGAATTGATAGGCTTCCGGAAAAAGACCGGCCAGCTTAAGGGTCCGGCCGATCAAAATCGTCCGTAAATTTCAGTAAGTTTTATTTACCGCTCGTTATCCACTTTTTAGTTAAATCGATAGCATTTTGAATTGTATTTTTTTTAAGATGTCCATGGTTCGCCAACCAAGCCGCAAAAGCCCCTACACTGCAATTAACCAATGACATTGTAATGTTCGGATTTTCGGAAATGGATGAAGATGGGTAGTTTTCTTCCCGCCACGCGGCCACTTGATCGAGATTGAATTTCCATTTTTTCCCGGGACCGCCTTGAGTAATGCACGGCATTCCGTTTCTGATCCAGCTATCGATGGTCGTTAAAGAAACATTGAATTCCCTGGCCAGTTCCGTTCTATTCATATAAATTTTTCCTTATTATTATAGCGAACCTGAAAAAAACTTCACACACTCGAAAATATCGAGGTTTGAACTACACAAGATCATCAAACCTTTTCACAGGACCCATTGCTTTTAAAATAAAATATTTATTTCTTTCACGGCGTCACCTATAGGGGAGGGACTACCCCCCCCACCCCCTCCCCCCTAAGTAGGTAGGATCCTTATGAAAGAATAGTTTCCTAATGTTCTCTACTCCTTTAATTATTTCAAACAGCTTCAAATATATTGCACCAATTAACGAGTAGAACAGGAAGTAGTTGAGTACCGAGAACACCCAAAACGAGCAGTTTAACCCCTTAAAATGGTCAAAAATCGATATATACCCCATGTTTTTGCATTCCAGGCGCATATGGCGTCTATAGATTGCGAAAAAAAAGGATTCAGCAAATCTTTTGCAATCCCTTATTTTATAGATATTTCTGAGCATTCGACTCACCTTTGAACCCTAATTTAGAATTCAAACCCCAAGTAGTATGTTTTGTCCTGCCGGTTTATCCGGTAAGATGTTGATTTAATTCGTCTTATGACGTAACCCATAAAATTCATAATTTCAGGACCGATTTAAATTGGTCAAAAAATCCTGGAAAATTAACATTGACACTACATTCGAATATCTTTCCCTCATGATTTCAAATAGTTACAAACGATACATATACCGGGAAGAGAACATTTTAAAATTTATTTTCACTAATACATAACACTCTAATATGATTATGTTTTTGGGCATTTATCCAATTCATCGATATCGGAAAGGCTTTCCTGGGAAAGCCATTTGTAGTAGACCCTAAAAGTCACACCGATTTCCGAGTGACCTAATTCTTTGGAAACTTCGGCCAGAGAGTCCCCTTTGCTTAAGCGCAAGCAGACGTATGTATGCCTGAGATCGTGGGGAGTGCGGCGGGACACCGGCAACTTTTCAAAAATAGGATTCCAAACCCGCTTTAAAAATTTGCCGTAAGAAAGCCTATGCCCACCTTCGGTTGTGAAAACCCATGGCGCCGTTTTCTTCCCGGCCGAAGCCCTTTCGGACTTTAAAACCGTTTCATGTTTTTGCAGAACTTCGACACATCTTGAGGTCAGACGCACAAACCGCCTACTTGAAGCTGTTTTGGGTGTCGTAACCTTTCCGCGGGTTACATTCCTCTGAACCAATAGCCTTTTATCGGGAAAATTAAGATCCTGCCATTGCAAGGCGATAAGTTCGCCGATCCGCAGGCCGGTCCGGAAGCCGCAAAAAACAAGCGGATAATAGCGGGGAAATTCTTTAAGGAAAGCGGACTCTATTGTTTCGCGTTCGGACCAGGAGCAAGGGTTGGCTTCTTTTTTTTGAATGCGCTCATTTTCAGGTTTGGGGACCGGGATATTTCGGACAGGGTTAAAGGAAATTATCCCGTCCGGTTTTGCCGCATGCTGCAAAACGGCACTCAAGCAGTTTTTTAAATTTCTGACCGATTCGGAGCGCATGCCGGCGCCGATCTTTTTTCTCAAAAAGTCGCTGATCTGCCGGGAATCGATTTCAGAAATAACAAAATCACCAAAAGCCGGAAGTAAATGGCGTTTCAGGGCGCTCCGATAATTCTGTAACGTGGAGTTTTTTAAAGCGAGCTTAGCAACCTTTTCAAACCATCCGGTTTGAAGTTTATGCCCATCATTCCAACCATTGACATACTGAAGCAAAGTTGGGCCTTTATTTTTTTCCTGATTTAGATCGAGATCACCCAAAACAAGCTTGGCTTCGAGCTTCTTTGCAACCTCACACGCAAACTTCCGGCTTTTACCGATTTTTTTTGACCAGCGCCTTTTTTTATGGTTCACAAAAACATAGTAATTGCCGGATTTCAGAATTTTTCTAATTTTTATGCCCAATTTAAAAAAACTCCGTCTCTATCGTTCGGTTAAGGCAGATAAATATTGCTCGTGGAGATCCGGGAATTCATACACGGCTTTTTTGATTGCTTCGCCATGTTTTAGACCGAGCGCCATAAAACACTTTACCATTCCATCAAAAGTCTGGATTGGAGTTTTATGCACTTCAACCTTTTCCTTTATACTTTCTAGCGCCCTGGCCTTAAAAATTGAATTGACTTCCGGTTCCGCGGCCGAATTTACCAGCGCTGCTTTGCCTGAAAGAACTGCTTGCACTTGCTCCTGAATTGCGGCTCGCTTGGCTAAAATCTCCGGGTCAATTACTCCGCCGCCCGCAATGATTTCGGATAGGGTTTGAATACCATCAACCAGGCCGATATCGATTGAATTTCTACCCATGAAAACTTTACCATCTGCCCAGGGGATCGTTTCGGTTTCACTGTCTTTGACTGGAACGGACGATAACTTGCGGAACCGCGCCACGTCACCTACAAAGGCCGCATAGACGTGGTCCACCGCGTCCTGGATTGTCTTTTTACCGAGTTCATTCAAGGGCTCAATCTCGGAAGCGATTTGCTTGAATCTCCCGGCTACGATATTGGTTCGTTTAAGCCCGGCCATAGCATCGGCCTTGCTAACATCGATATGCCGCGCCACAACACCGATGGATCCAACCTGTACATTGTCACCTGATATATAAACCTTATCGGCCGCTGATCCAATCCAATACGCGGCTGAGTTCATCGCACCATCGGAATAAGCAATGATTGGCTTTTGCCCACGCGCTTCAAAAATCTGTCTTGCAAGCTCTTGGGTTCCTTCGACACTTCCACCCGGGGAGTCGATATAAAGCAAGATCGAATTCACGGTACTATCTGCAAAAGCTTGATCAAAAACCTGGGCAACTTCCCTGGACGAAATCCCGCCCAGTATCCGCGCCAAAAGATTCATGTCCTTAAAAATCAATCCGGCTAAACTCAAAATAGCGACCCCATTTTGAATATCATAGCCCTCTGTATTTACCTTTGTTGATTTCATCGTGCCGATCGCTCCAGGGATATTTTTTTCACCGCGCAGATGGTGAATATAAATTTCCTGGATCTCAGAGAGCTTTTCAGGAGCAATTAGCCAAGGGGTTGTTAAAATATCAAAAGCATTCATAAAGATATCTCCTTTTAAAATTGATCATTGTTCCACTCTATCTTCCATGGCTTTGGTTAAGCTGGGAAGCAAAGTTCTTGCAAATTGGTCATGGTCGACTACATCGCCATAGATATGCACATTGATCATCGGCGTTTTCGTTTCCGCCGTTTTTGCTTTGGTTTCGTCCCAGACGGGCGCAGTTGGTTGCGTGTAACTAAACCCGCCGGCACTACCAGCACTGGGAGCCGTTGCCGCGCCGGTGCCTCCAGGCTGTTGGTCCTTAATCGCTTTAACATTCGCCAAGCCGGCTGCAATAGCTGCTGCGGCAGCCACAACGCCCCAGAGTGGGGCCGGGAAAATACCCGCCATCGCAGCGTAGGCCGAAGTTGCCGCTCGATAAGTATCAACTACTGCTTGAGCAATTGCAAAAGCCTTATAAGCTTCAAAAGCCGTCTTGCTCTGTTGCCCTGATAAAGCATAAAATGATTTTGCCAAACCCGCCATCATGCCAAAGCCGGCAGAAGCCATGCTCAGGGTTTGATTTTTTTTTGTATTTTCAAGTTGGATATCGCGGTTTACTGCTGCTGTGTGTAGTTCGTCAAGCGTTGTATATCCGGCCACATAGGTACCCAGGACTGATTCCCAATGAGCATAAATGGCTTCTTCTTGTTGAGCATATTGATCTTGCCCGCCAAAAATATCGGTAATCCCTTTTAGGTTTGCGGCCATTTGCCCCATGCCTGCACCGGCTTCACCACCTATCTGATTGGCCATATTCATGATGTTCTGCCAGGCAGTTTGATAATTGGCCTGTTGCTGAGCAAGTTGGGCATCTTCATCGCGTAATATTTCCTGATGAATTCGGTCCAATTCTTGTCGAGTTACTTCGGCTTCCGAAATTCTTTTTTGCCGGACATCTTCTTCATCCTTAAAAAATTTTTCAAGCATTTGTTGAGACATCCGGGCTTTTTCTTCGTTGCCTTTACGAACCGCTTCGATATCCTGAAATCGGCTTTCATTCTGAATTCTTGCTATTTCCCGTGTTTCCCATTCCTGAATTTTAATCCGCGCCCCGGATATGCCCCGGTATTCTTCAGCCAATCCCTTGGCTTTTATTTGGATCTCTTCTATTTTCTTCTGAAATTCGTCGGAAAAGCCGGATAGTTGAATTTCTTTGTTTAAATCCTGCAAGGTTTTTTTCCATGAATCCAATAGGGCTGTTTGCTGTTTTGTGGTTTTAGAAGTGTCAATAATCATGCCGTCAATCATTTTTTGACCAGGACCAATATCTTGAGCAGACATTGCAGTTTTTAATCCAGTAACTGCAACCTTTGCCCTATCAGTCCCGGAAATCATATCCTGTAGGCTTTGATTCCCCTTCTTGGCCATGTCCATCGCGGCTGCAAAAGCGGCATCCGATGCATCTTTCCAATCATTCATTTTTTTAATGGCGTCTTTGTTTTGGCCTTTATTCACCCAATTATCAAACTGAGCCAGCAAAGAGCCGAATTTTGCTCCGGCACCAACGGAATAAAGAATAATGGAAGCCAATCCTTGAAAAGCTCCTGTGATCCCTTGAACGATGCGTAATAAAAAACCGCCGGAAACTGTCCCAATATCTTCCCAGGTTGCTTTTAATCGCGCCATTTTATCAGCTACGCTTTCGGTTGCGGCGCCCATTTTTCCAATTTTTTCGGCTGCGGCTTCCATGATGGCGTTAGCTCGTAGTTGAGTCAAAGACATTTCATCAATCGATTCAACGGCAACATTATTTTTTTCAGCCCATTCTTTAACGACACGGGTTAGATCAACGACAATGCCGTATTGGACAAGGCTCTTCGCCCGACCGGTTGCCGCGGCACGTTCCATAGCCTCAAAAGCTGACGGAATATCTCCGCCCACAACGTCGGTTAAACGCTCGGCTTGTTCAATAAAAGTTTTTACATGGCTGGGATCCAAACCCATCGTAAAAGCCTTTGCGGCCAATTCTCCGGATTGTTTCAAAGACAACTGTCCGTTGGATATGGCCTTGACCATGGCGATCGCGGAATCGGCCGTCATTCCATATTGTGCTGAGAGCGAGTTTAGACCCGTTTTCATTTCTTCAAACTGAGCCGCTTGCTCCATTAAATCCCATGCTTTTTTGAGGCCATAAACAGCGCCAGCAATGGCGGCGGTAGCGGCAAGCCAGTGGGTTCTAATTTTGGAAAACGATGCAGACATCTTGCTTTGTAAATCAGCTCCGGAGTCTGCTGTTTTTTTCATGTTCTGTCGGGCGTTTTCAAAACCTGCTTCTGAATTGTCAACCGCGCCTATGCGAACAATGACATCTTGACCGTTAAAATTCATAAATCACCTTCCTTTTTCCTGGCTGCATCAACTTCTTCCTTGATAATTTTTTCAATCTCACTTTTCACAATACCGAGTAAATGCCACTGTTCGCGCTTTAGTTCGTCTCGCTCAATCGGATATCCTACGGCCTGAAGATTTGCATAATCGAGCAGCATAAAAGCAATAGGCTCCTGGGGCTCTTGCATCCAAGGACATATCGGACAAATTTCTTTTTCAACATATTCCGCCGGATTCTCATCGTAAGCCTTGCACTCCTCGCAATCCGGGACGTCCCGCCGGGCATGGATCAGCCGGACATCCGCGATTAGTTTTTTAAATTTATTTCCTCTGAAACACTCTCAAACGCTTGGAAAATACATTGAGATTTGACACGCACCGGGATCCGATGAAGTTCGCTTATCGGAATTTCACCCTTTTCATCAGACAGGTTTGATATTTTGGTACAGACCTTATCGAATAGGCCTGCTCGGGCCGTTTCTGAGTTATCTTTTAACCGGTTATGGCGACCGACATTGATCGCTTCGCTTTTATAGGAATTCCATTCCGCATTCGTCGGTTCTCTGAGAACACAAAGCCCGTCATCGCCAATTTTTATTTCTACTTCATTGGTAAATCTCATAATTAGTCTCCTTTTTTTCTTATTTAAAGAGTGATTACAAAACCCGGCGAAATTGCCGGGATCATGCTGACCTGTTTTGTAAGGCGCAGTAAATCGCGCAGGCTTGCCAATTGCTGCGCCGCAATAAAGGCCGCATTAACTTCTGCCGGCGGCATCGCGGCGGCCCTGGCTTTTGCTTCCTTTTCCGTTGTTGCCTTTATTTTCGCTTTTATTTCTTCTTTGGAAACGCCCCCAATTCGATAAGTTACATTTTCAACATTTTGCAAAATCATAAAAACCTCCCGTACTGAAAATTTTGCTCCTCTCGTGCCGTAGAGCTTAAGGCCGGGGCCGCGCACACCGGCGCGGCCTATTTAGCCTATAAACCGAAAGGCGGCATAAGCGGGAGGAGCCCCCGCGACTGCCCAAAAAATCATCGACCTCCCAATGCATCCCGAATTTCCCGATTTTGGATATAAATTTTAGGACCTGCCAACCCGGAAAGTTTAAATTCGATAGCAATGGCGTAATGAAGATCCCCCCATTGCTTCATGGTGTTTTCTATTTCGGTCAATTTTAAATTTAGTCCGGCCTCGATTACGGATTTCACTGGTGTAATACCGTCCATGATTTTAATCGTCAACTTTTGACGTGCCAATTCAACGGCCTTTTCAGAGGCGGGGATAATAACCGCTTCCAAATCTTCGACCAATGAGGCCAGAGCCTCGTTCTCGTTAGAGCACGTTATCCGTCGCGAAATAGTTTTCTCAACCGAGCCGCCGCGGGCTACGATCCGCCTTAGTTCGATTTTGACGTTTTCGATTTCGTCGGAATTTGATTTGATCTTCTGCTGATACGTACTCAACTGCTCCTGGAACTTTAAAACCGTTGACTCTGCTTCTCTTAGAGCTACGATTTCCTTTTGACAATCGGCAGTTCGCATGATTTCTTCGCGAATTTTATCCTTGTTGTCAGTTTCCATTTTTAAAATCTCCTTTTTAAAAAAATGTTTATAAATTGATCAATCCTTATTCGACCGCACCGCTTCAAGACGGCGCCGCCTGAATTACCTTTTTAAAGAGCGCAGCCGGCCACAATCCAAGCCCGTAAATTAAGTCCGTTTAATCGCGCCTCGCTTGGATCTTTTCCATTAACGCATGGCCATCGCTTTGCCCTTTTACCATAAGTTGTTAACCAAAAGTTTCGACTTGCTCGCGCCCCAGCTTCATCACTATCCAAAGCAACGAGTATAATTTCAGCTTTTGTCAATTTCTCATGGGTTATCTTATCCAGCTTCGCGGGTGCACTTCCTATTGCAATGACCGAGACTAAATCGTCCACTTCCTGACTCAAAAGCACTCCATCCAATTCACTCTCGATAATGACGGCCGCTTTTTTATCCAAGCCCCATGCCATAGGTGCCGATGACGATCCAGACACAATGATATATTTCTGATGTGCAACGGATTCCATACGTCGGATACGGAGTCGATGAACAGCACTTCTTATACACAAAGGAATAACTAAGCCCGCTGGGATCCATTGGCGTCGCGCTTTTCCATCCTCTCGTATTGAAGCATCAAGGCCCCAAGATTGCCTTGTCTCGAATAGATCAACCGGGTTCATGCCAAGCCGCGCCATTTTTATACTTGAATCAGAAAGGCCTTTTTCATTACGTAGCCATTCAACCAATTTATTGCCCCGCTTTGACCAAAGACAGGCGACCGCTCTATCAAGAAAATCACTGGCCTTTTCCCGCCATAACCCAGGCGGCGTCGTTGCTTCTCGTGGTACCCAAATAATCGGCGTCCGTCGCGTTTTGTTAAATTTCACATACGGATTATGACCTATAAAATTACAAGCGTCCCGGAATGATAACCCCCTGCTTTCACGCAAATATTGAATTTCATCGCCGGTTTTTCCGCAACCCCGGCACCAAAAACGCCCACTTTCCGGCCATACTCTGAACCGATCTTTTCCGCCACAAAATGGACATGGTCCGGCCCACTCACCGCCACCGGTCGCGGCTTGCCGTATCAAGGTGAAGCCATCACCTTGTATTAAGTTAAGAAGTCCGGCCATTAAAATAATTCCTCGCAAAATATATCCAGTTTTGTCACCAAAAATGTCACCACATTAAAAACAGTCATTTTTAATAAATAAATCAATTGCTTAAATATGTTTTGGTGACAATAAGCCCTATATATATACCTCTCTATTATAAGAAGAGACAAAAAATGGTACTTAACTAATTGATATTGCAATGGAAAAGACGGTAAAAACATAGTGGTGACATTTTTGGTGACAAAACTCATCGCAACCCCCAGAATTTTGCTGTTTTATTAAAATAAATTTCGCCGCTTCTGGTTAGATTTTGGACAGCATTTGAGAAAACCCATGTGCCTACACGGTTGTAATGCAATGCTCGTTTCAAATCGCGGTCTGACCGCGGTCCGGTGGCTAAGACACGGCGGAGTTTTTCTTCGATTTTTGCAATGGCTGAATCCGCGTCAATAGGATCAAATAGCCGGCGGGCTTGCAGCTGCCAATTCATGAGGTCAATGACATCTTGAGCAATTTTTTCATCAACTATATTTTTAGATGAATTAATGACCAATAAAATCATGAATCGAAGAGCATATGTATCAAGGCGTTTTGTGTGAATAGATTGATCAAGAGAAAGATACCAAGACTCATAAAGCTGTCGGGCTCCAGGAGTAAAATCAAATTCCGGAGTTTCGGATGTAGATCTTAAAATCTTTCCAAGGTCTCGTTTCATTCTGTCCCATTCACAGGAAGGGACTTGACTTGGAATTGCATATTGCCTTCTACCGGCACCAGGCACGATAAAAAGACGATTGGTCATTCCAATATCTTGAAAAGCAGAATTCCAGCATCGTTCATATGTCGCACTAGTCGAAGCAGCAAGAATGGAAAGATATGCGCTGGACAAAATAATTTCTTGATTTTTTGTGTGGGATTCATAGCAGGTTGATTCAAATAAAGAGCAAACACACGGCAACAAAACTGATCCATCAACGGATGCTTTACCGACAAACGCTTTCAATTCGTCGAAAACAAGCAAAATGATTGAATCTTTCAAGAAGCGTTTTTGCAGGCCCTCAGCGCTCCCGACTCCAAAACAAGTATGAAATTCTGAAACCGTGTTTTTGAAAAAATCAACCGTCTTTGAAATAGCAGTGGATTTTCGGTCGTCAGCGGATTCGCCTAAAATCACAACATAAAGTCGTGGCTGGGGTCGTAATTCGGTTTTAAGTGTGTTTTTATTTGCACAGATAGCTCCCAGACAAGCCAAATATGACATGAAAAAAAAGTGTTGCGGCGGTTCCATGCAATCGGCTAAAACTTGAGAAAAATTACCTGCGGCACCGGTCATAATATGTGCTGGAAAATCCAAGAGTAATCCGCTTTCGTTTAGAATTTGCACCTTGCTTATCTCAGGTGCAAATTGGCGCCGCTCAGTTTCGCTGACTTTGACAACAGCGGCCCGGATTTTTTCGGCATTTTGGAGTTCCGAAGCTTCGTTTTGCATTAGCGAACCTGTTGCCTTTTCATCCAATTTTCAACATCACTTGGGCGACATCGTAAATATTTTCCGCACTTTAAAACTGGTAACGGGTTAGGGCCCCTTCGCCGTGCCGGCGCATAGAACCATGATAGAGGTAAATCGTAGTTTGCTGCGATCGCTTCTATTTTCACATATGGCTCCGGGTTTTGATTAAGCAAAGTTAATTCAGCCATAAACACCTCCTAATAATAAAGAATATAAAAAACAAAAGCCCATCACTCTTTAATATCACCAAGTGACGGGCTCATTATCTATCCAAAAAGACTACAAAGCAATAAACTATTCGTTAGATGAAAAATAATACTTTTATTTTTTTCATCTAACAGGTATATGGTATTTTTATTTTTTTATTATCCTTTCAATTAATTACGGTCTCCTAAGGTAACACCTTAAACGATTTTCGTTCTCCTTTTTTTAATGAATATTTGTAGTATGGTTGTACTGATCTATAATAATTTTGATCATTGGCCTTATATTTTTTAAGGCATTCAGGCTTTTCACATGCTATTTTTTTCTTCTTTGTTTCTTGTTCACTATAACGTGTTTTTTCCTTTATTTCACCGCGTCGGATATTTTTAGCAATAAAAAAATCATTGCAGTAACTACATCTTTTTAATTTTCGCCTATCATTATTCAGAAGAAAATTTATCAAGCTATTGCCAGTAAAACTATCAAAAACATTCTTCCATAAGCGCATAGAGATTTCTTTTTCTTTTGGTTTCCATAACTCATCATTGGATAATTGAGGTTGAAATATTAATCTTTCTTTCAAATCTTGTTTAAATTTATTATTTTCGGCTGTCCTTATCGATATTTCACGTTTAAAATATTTTTGGCTATTGTATAATAAATCCTCAAAACCGACGATATCTTTGTATTCTTTTCCTTCGATAACCCCTTCTAATATCTTAGTGAAGCGTACTTGTTCGCATTGAAAGCATTTTATGTGATCTGGCTGCGTAAATAAGGAATGATCAATAATTTCTCGGCTATATCCACGCCAAAAACATTCATTTTCACAATATCCATCCTGATAACCAAAAACAATTCCGCTGGCAATGTAAAGGAGGGAAAGCATATGGGCTTCTTCCCTGGATTCCATTTTTTGCTTTTTTATCCGTTTTTCAATTTTCTTTATGACTTCCGGGTCATTATATTTGGCAATTGTCATGACTCTTTTTGCTAAGTGTCCAACTCCCCACGTTTCTAATGCAGGAATTAAGGAATAATCATCATTAATTTGTTTGACAATCAAATATAAACTTTCCGGATCATCCCGGAAAGAAAGATTTGCGTATTTTAAAAAGGTGTTATTGAGATTGAAATTTTTTTTTGGCATTGCCCGTTCCATGCAATCGTTCCGAATAGTTATTGAAGGGGAAGCCGGTCGGAACGTGGCCGGTTTTCGGGAGCTACCCTATCCCCTTCAATCTTTAAATTCAATTTCTGCTACCGCTTTCGCTACCATAAACACCAATAATCACCGGAATAAAAGATAATTCATTAAAAAGTATTAGTCAAGATGCTAAATAAAATCCTTCGTTATTTCTTTGTGTTAGCTTATGGTTCTTTTTCTTTGTTGCTCTCCCACTCCACTACTTTTCCCACTCACACGGTGGAAGTCGCAGGTTCAAATCCTGTACCGCCCACCATAAAACAAATAATATCAAATGGTTAAGTCAAAGGGGTTATGTGTTAAACATGATCCCTTTTTGTTTTGCTACCATTTAGCTACCTTGAATCTTAAAAATCGTTTCTTCCAGCCTACAAGCCGCTTCCTGGTTTTCGGTTTTCATCAAATGAGAATAAACATTCAAAGTGACAGTGGGGCTTGAATGGCCTAATTGGGTCTGAATATATTTAATATTTTCACCTTGTTGTAACAAGATGCTCGCGTATGTATGCCGGAGATCATGAAACCTGATTCGGGGTAAGCCTGCATCATGTAAAGCCTTAAGAAAATGTCTCTGGACCATGTTGCTATGATTTATAGCCGCGCCGGCTTCGTTTGCAAAGACTAAATCGTTTTCATTCGGCGAACTGGCCACTTTCCAAAGGCGTAGTTCTTTAATCAAAGCCGGACCGCAATCAATGGACCGGACGCTTCCCTTTGTCTTGGGCGGGAAAAAGCGACCGTGATTATATGTTCTCCGGATATGAATCTGT
>Ga0209287_10000847_pt1 | contig 16822 bp, 13 predicted proteins | sample PPLLak3cmMay2015_2_FD_187255 | JGI IMG/M metagenome (GOLD analysis project Ga0209287, IMG submission 187255) | Freshwater sediment microbial communities from Prairie Pothole Lake near Jamestown, North Dakota, USA - PPLs Lake P8 Core (1) Depth... | ecosystem: Environmental > Aquatic > Freshwater... | reverse complement strand
GTCGACGGCCCGGCGGTAGGCATCACCGCGGGTGGCAAAAAATTCATCGAGCAGACGGCTCCATTCTTTAGCGACGAGTCGATGATCCATGATTCCTCCTTCCTCACTCGGGGCCGGATAAAAGCCGTTCCCGCACGGCGTGCATCCAGGGCGTCAAGTCCGCCTCCATTCCTTCCGGAGCGGGGATGGGCGGATGGAAAACGACCTGGACTTTTCCTTTCCGCGGAATCGTTTTCCCTTTCGGCATCAATTCAAAGGATCCCCGGATCGCTATCGGAACGATCGGGACGCCGGCTTGGCGGGCCAGAAAAAAACCGCCCCGCCGGAAAGGCCCGAGCTTCCCGGTCAGGCTTCGCGTCCCCTCGGGAAAGATCAAAAACGAATATCCCCGCTCCTTGATCATCTCCGCGGCCCGGGAGATCGCGATCCGGCCGCCGTTGGCGCCTTTCCGGTCCACGGGAACAAAGCCGACGTGCCTCATTCCCCAACCGGCGACCGGGATGCGGAAAATGGATTTTTTCATGATAATCCGGACGGGCCGCCGTATCGACAGGTAGAGAATCGGGCCGTCAAGCAGGCTCAGGTGGTTGGACATGAAGACGCACGGGCCGGCGTCGCCCCCCCGGGCGTCGCCATCGATCTCGATCTTGAGGCCAAGAATCGCCCGGCTCGCTTTCATCGTCCATTTCCCGAGGCCGAGCAGGGGCTCACGGAACCCGAATAACATGGCCAGAAAAACGACCGGAATGACGCAGATAATAACGACGATGAGAAACAGGAGCAGAACCGCCGTCCGGATGATCATCAGGCCGATTATACCGCATTCGACCGGGGGGAGATAATCGGCCCTTCGCTCCCTTCCAGCATAGGCAAGGCGGCGCGGGGGAGGGTACCCCGCGCCGCCTGCTTCCGAAGCGAGGAAGAGTACGTTACGATCCGGTTGATCCCGCCCGGGGCCCCCGAACGAAGGCCCCGTTGAAATTGACAATGTCCTTCTCGAAGTCGGCTGTCGTCGTGATCGAATACAGACCAAAGTCGGGGACTGAGGAATTATACGTCCAGCTCTCGAGAGCCTTGTCCCGGCCGTACGAAATAACTAGAAAATCGTCCTGGCCCGGAGCCGTGATGCCGTACTGGGTGCAATTGTCCGCAGTGTAAATCATGAACGGCTGACCCCATTGATCCGAGTGCGGAAGGACTTTGAGATACAGCGGGGAAAGAGCCGTCTCGAGGGTATTGTCGATCACCCCATTGGCCACGGGAGGAACCGATTTTTCGGTGATATAACCGGCAACGGCGGTGGCGATCGTGCTGATGTCTTTCTGCGTGCCCCTGACTTTTGCTTTTTGCAAGGCTGTCATCGCATTAGGAATGAGAAGCGCGGCCAGGATGCCAATGATTGCGACGACAATCAAAAGCTCGATCAAGGTGAAGCCTTTGCGCTGTCTGAACATACCCTTCTCCTTATCAGTCGTCAGTTCCATCAGAAGCGGTAGCAAGATCTTCTATCTCCTATTATTATTTAGCAATATTCGTGCCAGCCGACAAATATCGCCCCACGCTATCTCCTTGATAATAAAGAAATATACCAGAATCATTTCAGAGTCCAAATCGTAGGCTTATTATCTAAATGACAGAATTTGTCGCGGTTTTTTTTTGCGGTGGCCGCCAGGTCCATTGGAAACGATTACACGATTCCGAAATAAAAAAAAAGCGGCGCGGGGAAACCCCGCGCCGCTTGACCGATTGCGGTTAAGAGATACTTACGAGCCGGTGGCGCCCGCCCGCGGTCCGCGGACAAACGCGCCGTTGTAGTTGATCAGGTCCTTGTTGAAGTCGGCCGTGGCCCCGATGGAGTACAAGCCGTTGTCGGGCGTAGACGCGTTGTACGTCCAGCCTTCGATCGTTTTGTCCCGGCCGTAGGAAGCGACCAGGAAATCATCCGAGGCGGCGCCGGTGATGCCGTACACGTTGACGTTGGCGCCGGTGTAAACCATGAAGCTGTTGCTCCACTGATCCGTCGAAGGCAGAACCTTCAGATAGAGGGGCGAAAGCGCCGATTTCACGGTGTTGTCGATCGCGCCGTTGGCCGCGAACGGGATGGCCTTGTCCGTAATGTAGTCGGCGATGCCGGTGGCGATCGAGTTGATATCTTTCTGCGTCCCGCGGACTTTGGCCTTCTGAAGAGCCGTCATCGCGTTCGGGATGAGCAGGGCCGCCAGGATGCCGATGATCGCGACAACGATCAACAGCTCGATCAGGGTGAACCCTTTCCGATTCTTAAGCATTAGAACCTCCTGCTTCCTGGCGGTTTGCTTTCGCCCGCCGGAGCTCATTTGAATTCTTCGGACACTCTATATTTAGCAAGATGTGTGCCATAATTTTTAAAATCTTAAGTGAAACATAAAAAACAACTTACAAATCATGCGCTACCGTAATCTCGGATAAAATGGACGATTTTTGTCCCTAGATGACGAATTGTGTCATTAGCCGGTAAATGGGGGACGCAAATCACGGCCCTCATCCCGGCTCTCCGCCCCACGGGAGGGCTTGATCTCATACTTCTTGATGAGATAACGGAGAGACCGGTAACTAACACCCAGGAGCTCAGCCATGCGGCGCATATTACCCCCGGCCACCGTCGCCGCTTCTTGAATATAGGCCTTGGCCACTTTGTCCAGGTGAGTCTCGAGATTGAATCCGGGAGCCAAGGTCGGCGGTCCGCCGGCCGGAAGCGCCCCGGCGTTGACGATATCCGGAGGAAGGTTCCCCCAGGTGATCGTTTCCCGCTCCTCGACGGCGCACATCCGCTCGACGATATTTTCCAGCTCACGGACGTTCCCCGGCCAGGGATAATTCACCAGGGCCGAGACGACATCGGGCGTCATCCGCTTGAGCTTCCGGCCCATTTTATCGCAGTGTTTCCGGAGAAAATGCTGGATCAGGATGGGAATGTCTTCCGTTCTCTTCTTCAGGGCCGGCATGTCGATGGAGATGACATTCAGCCGGTAGAACAGCTCCTCCCGGAACTTCCCCTCCTCGATCCGCTTGCGGAGATTCTGATTCGTCGCGGCGATGATCCGGACGTCCACCGGGATCTCCTCGTTCCCTCCGACCCGGCGGATGCTCCGCTCCTGGAGAACCCGGAACAGCTTCACCTGCGTCCAAGGAGACGTCTCGCCGACTTCATCCAGGAAGATCGTCCCGGCCGAAGCCGTTTCGAACATCCCTTTTTTATCGGAGACGGCGCCGGTGAAGGACCCCTTCACATGGCCGAAGAGCTCGCTTTCCAGGAGATTCTCGGGGAGGGCGGCGCAGTTGACGGAAACAAAGGCCCGGTCCTTCCGCCGGCTGTTGGCGTGGATCGCCCGGGCGGCCAGCTCCTTTCCGGTCCCGCTTTCCCCCGTGATCAGGACGGTGGAATCTGTAGAGGCCACCTTCTCGATCAAGCCGTAGACTTCCCGCATCGTCCGGCTTTTGCCGATCATATTTTCGAAGCTGGCCTCATCGCGGAACGTCTGCTTGAGAAGCCGGTTTTCCTCCAGCAGCCGGCGGTGTTCGAGGCCGTTGGCCACCAGGACCTTGAGCTCCTCGATATCGAAAGGCTTGGTCAGGTAATCCAGGGCTCCCAAGCGCAGGGCCTCGACGGCCTGCTTGACGCTGGCGTAGGCGGTGATCATGATCGCCGGAACCGTGGGCTTGGCTTTCTTGAGATACCGGAGGACATCCATGCCGTCGATCTGGGGCATTTTAATGTCGCAGATCAGGAGGTCGATGTCCTTCTGCTCGATATCCTCATAGACGCTGGGCGCGCCCGGATTGGTCAGGACATCAAACCCCTCTTTTTTCAAGACGACGGTTAAAAGCTCGACGATCGACCGCTCATCATCGACGATAAAAACCGTGTTCATCGGCGTCCGGCCTCCGTTCCCGCTTCACCGGGGCGGGGCATCTCCCGGTAGGGCAGCGTGATTAAGACGTCGGTTCCGACCCAAGGCTCGGACTGAACCTCGATTTTGCCCGCATAACTGTCGAGAATTTGCCGGACCACGGCCATCCCGAGGCCGCGGCCGCCTTCGAACCGGGTGTAAAACGGCTCAAACATCCGGGCCCTCTCCTCGGCCGTCATTCCCCGGCCCGAATCGACGATCCGGATGGAGAGCGCGTTCTTCTTCGGCCGGCCGAAATCGACCGAAAGCTCGCCTCCGTCGGGCATCGCCTTCAAAGCGTTCCCGATGAGGTTCCAAAAGACTTGTTTGAACTGGCCCGGGCTTCCGAAATAGGTGATATCCTCCGCGGAATAATTCCCCTTGACGATAATCTGATCGGACAGCTCGCCTCCCATCCGGAGCATCGTCAGCGTTTCGATCAACGGCTCGGACAGCTTGAAGGCGGAGTAGGTTTGCTTGCCCGGGCCGGCCATGCTGAGAAACTGCTCGATGGACTGGGAGACGCGCCGCGATTCCTTCACGACGATGGCCATCAGGCGGGCTTGCTCCTCGTTGAGGGCCAGGTCTCCCTGGAGGACTTGGATGGAGCCGGAAATGGCGGCCAGGGGATTGCGGATCTCGTGGGCGACGAAAGCCGAAGCCCGGCCGGCGGCCGCTTCCCGTTCCCGGGCCTCGATCGCCTTCTGGGCCGTCGCCAAGGCCTCCCGGGTCTTGCGAAGGCTCGAAGACAGCTGGGACACCAGGATGGCGATGACGAAAAAAAGACCCCAGGCGGTGAAGACCGTGTACAAGGCGAAACCGATGCCCGTTTCCGGCGCCTGGTCCGGCCGGAAATACGGGATCCAGCCGTAGGCCAGGCTATCGGCCAGGGCCCCGAAGAGAATCGAAGAGAGGGCCGCGGTTATGAAGGCCGCCCGCCCCCCCAGGACCAGGCCGGCGGCGATAATGGCGAACACGTAAAGAAAATGAAGCTGGCCGCCGATTCCTCCGGAAATATAGACCAGGCCGGTGACGACCGCCAGGTCGATCAGGACCTGGGCAAAGGCCTGGGCCCGGAAATGAGTGTCGAACAGGAGGAGAAGGAGAAACCCGACTCCGCTGACATATACGCTGATGATCAGGAAATAGAACGGGGCCAAGGGAAGAAACGACGACGTGGCCAGCTGGATCACGACGGCCGCGACGAACAGCGAGCTGACGACGACCAGACGGCCGACGAGCAGCCAGCGGACATCGCGCTTCAGAATCTTCATCGCCTCATTGGATCTGGGACACGAGGCTGAAGATCGGCAGGTACATCGAGATGAGGAGGGTTCCGACAATACCGCCGACGAAGACCATCATGAACGGCTCGAGGACGGAGAGCAGCGTCCCGACGGTGGCCTCGACCTCGTCGTTGTAAAAATCGGCCAGCTTGTTGAGCATCTTGTCCAGGGTTCCGGTGGCTTCGCCGACGCTGACCATTTGGACCATCATGAACGGGAACCGCCCGGTGCTCCGGAGCGAATCCGTCATGCTTCGGCCCTCCGTCACCTGCCGGCGGACATCCATGACGGTTTTTTCCAGGATGACGTTTCCGGCCGTGGTCGACGTGATCTTGATGGCTTCGAGCATCGAGACGCCGCCGCCCAGGAGAGTGGCCAGCGTCCTGGTCACTCGGGAGAACGCAACCTTGTACATCAGGGGCCCGAACAGCGGGAGCTTGAGGAGAAGGTTGTCGGTGGTCCATCGGCCGTTTTGAGTTTTCCGATAATAGCGGAAGAGGAAAATGGCGGCGATAATCCCCAGGACCATGAAAATCAGATATTTCTGGACGAAATCGGAAAGCTTCATGACGAAAGCGGTCAGCCCGGGAAGCTGGGCTCCCATATCAGAGAACATCGTCGCGAACGTCGGGATGACCTTCCAAAGCATCGCGATGGCCACGATGATGGCGAAGGCGAAGATAACGATCGGGTAGGTCATGGCCTGCTTGACCTTGGCCTTCAGTTTGACGGCGTTTTCCGTATAATCGGCCAGCCGAACGAGCATGGTATCCAGGGTTCCGCTTTGCTCTCCCGAGGCGATCAGGTTGCAGAACAGGTCATCGAAGACCTTGGGGTATTTCCGAAGAGCCTGATCGAGGCTCGAGCCGGCCTCGACTTCGGACCGGACCTGGGTGATGACCTGCTTGAAATAGGGATTGCGCGTCTGCTCGGCCATGATGTTCAGGCCCTGGATGAGGGGCAGCTCGGCATCGATCAAAACGGCCATCTGGCGGGAAAAAACGGCCAGCTCCTTCGTCTTGACCTTTTCCCGCTTGAGGAACGGGATGTTGAGGCCGCCCTTGGCCGGCGAGACGCTTTCGACCTTGATCTGCTCGCGCTGGAGCAGCCGGGTTAATTCCTCGGCGCTGGCTGCGACCCGCTGGCCGTCGACGCTGTCACCGAACTTGTTGGTGCCTTTCCAGACATAAGCCGGCATAGGGGCTCCTTAAAACTCAACGCTTGACCGTCGAGGCGACTCCGGTCGCCCGGCGCTGGATGAGATCGGTCAACTCCTCCGGGTTGGAGGTTGCCAACATGGCCGTATCAAGGGCGATGAGCTTCCGATAGTAGAGATCGCAAAGGTTCTGGTTGAACGTCAGCATTCCGAACTTTTCCTGGCCCAGCTGCATCTGGGAGTAGATCTGGTGGATCTTGTTCTCCCGGATCAGGTTGCGGACGGCCGGATTCGGAATGAGGATCTCCATGGCCAGAACCCGGCCCTTCCCGTCGGCCTTGGGCAGGAGCGACTGGCAGAGGACGGCCTCCAGGGACATCGAGAGCATGACCCTGGCCTGGGATTGATACTGGGGCGGGAAAATATCGATGATTCGGGAGATCGTCTCAGGGGCCGAATTCGTATGGAGCGTGGAAAACGTCAAATGGCCCGTCTCGGCCACCCGGAGCGTCATCTCGACCGTTTCCTGGTCGCGCATCTCGCCGACCAAGACGACATCGGGGTCCTCCCGGAGGACGGAACGGAGGGCGTTGCTGTAGGACAGGGTGTCGGCGTGAAGCTCGCGCTGGTTGATGAGGGCCTTCTTCGGCGTGAAGAAATACTCGATCGGGTCCTCGATCGTGACAATGTGAACGGGCCGCTCGGTGTTGACGTGGTCGATCATGCAGGCCAGGGTCGTCGATTTCCCGCTTCCGGTGGGTCCGGTGACGAGGATGAGGCCCCGAGGCAGAAAGCACAGCTGGGCGATCCGGGCGGGAATCCCCAGCCGCTGGAAGCTCCACATCGAGGGAAGGAAGCGGCGAATCGCCGCGGCGACGCCGCCCTTCTGCATGAAGACGTTGGCCCGGAACCGGCCGAGGTCTTTGACTCCGAACGAGAGGTCGAGCTCGAGCTTCTCCTCGAAGATCTTCTTCTGCTTATCGGTCAGGATGCTGTAGATCAGATGCTTGGTCTCGGTCGGGGACAAGGGCGGATGGTCGATGGATTTCAATTCCCCGTAGACGCGGATCCGCGGGGGAATGTAGGTCGTCAGGTGGAGATCGCTGGCATCGGCATCAACGGCCAGCTTCAGCATCTCGTGCATCGTCATCATGGCTCCCCCCTCCATAGTTATTGATCCTTGACCGTTTCGCGCAGGACTTCTTCCGGCGTCGTGATGCCGGCCATGATCTTGACCAACCCGCTGCGCCGCATCGTGATCATGCCGCTCTCGATGGCCTTTTTCTTGATCTCCTTGGACTGGGCTCGCACGAGGATCAGATCCCGGATGGCCGGGTTGAGCTCCATGACCTCGAAGAGGGCCGTCCGGCCCTTATATCCGGTGTTGTGGCAGAGATCGCAGCCGCGCCCCTGCATCAGGTTCACGGTTTCGGCTTCCTCCGGAGTGAATCCCATTTCGATCAGCGGCTTGACCGGAAGCTTGGTCGGAGCGCCGCATTTCCGGCAAACCCGGCGGACCAGGCGCTGGGCCACGACCAGGGCCAGGGAGTCGGCGATGAGGAACGGCTCGATGTTCATGTTCATCAGCCGGTGGACCGTGGCCGCCGAATCGTTCGTGTGGATGGTGGAAAAGACGAGGTGGCCGGTCAGGGCGGCCTTGATGGCGATGTCGACGGTTTCTTGGTCGCGCATCTCGCCGATGAGCATGATATCCGGGTCCTGACGGAGGAAAGCCCGGAGAGCGGCGGCGAACGTCAGGTTGATTTCGTCCCGGATGTTGACCTGGTTGACGCCGGGGACGTAAAACTCGACCGGGTCTTCGGCGGTCATGATGTTCTTCTCCATCCCGTTGAGGGTGGAGATGGCCGAGTACAGGGTGTTGGTCTTTCCGCTTCCGGTCGGTCCGGAGACCAGGATGATGCCCCAAGGCCGGGCGATCGCCCGCTGGAACGTCGCCAGGGACTCGGGCTCGAACCCGAGCTTGTTCAAGTCGATGTTGAGGTTGTCTTTATCCAGAAGCCGGGCGACGATTTTTTCGCCGAAAATCGTCGGCAGGCAGGAAATCCGCATGTCGACCTCTTTTTTCGCCCCCTTTTCCATTTTGGCCCGCATCTTGATCCGGCCATCCTGGGGCAGGCGCTTCTCGGCGATATCCATGTTGGACATGATCTTGACCCGCGAGGTCAGCGGGTTCTTGAACTTCATCGGGAGATTCATCGTCTCGTAGAGCACGCCGTCGATTCGATACCGGATCCGGAACGACTTCTCGTAGGGCTCGAAATGGACGTCGCTAGCCCCCTTCTTGATGGCCTCGACGAAGATGTTGTTGACCAGGGTGATGATCGGAGCTTCGTCCGGGAGGTCCTCGACGATATCCTGTTCTTCTTCTTCCTCGACTTTCTCGAGCTGATCAATGGCCGAGATTTTCGTGTCCTCGGCCAGCTCGATTTCCTCGATGTTTTTCTTGACCTTGAGGGCGTGGCCGGCCCCGTAGTACTTGTTGATGGCGTTGACGATTCCGGCTTCAGAGGCGATGACCGGCTGGATGCTCAAGCCCGTCCGGAACCGGATATCCTCGATAATGTCCAAATCGGTCGGATCGACCATCGCCAGGGTCAAGAACGACCGGATGCGGTGAATGGGCATAACCAGGGATTTTTTGGCCGATTCGGTGGTGATCAGGCTGATGACGTCGGGGTAAACCTCGAACTGATCGAGGTCGATGTACGGATAACCCAGTTGACGGCTCAACCCTTGGGCCATCTCCTCCCCGGAGAGGAAGTTAAGGGACACGATAGCCGAGCCCAGGGGGACATCGTGTTTTTTTTGGAAATCCTGGGCGGTCTTCAGCTGTTCAGGCGTCAAGACCTTTTCTTTCAGAAGAACTTCGCCCAGTGTAGAACCCATTGTGATCCTAGTTTAACACGTTAGAGTCTATTGACAAATCGTGTCAACATAAAGACTCCGTTCGTCCGGAAAATTATCACCCCCGGCGCCGCCGGGGTCAATCATCGGACAGGGTTAACCCCAGGGTGATCTTTCCTCCCCCCTCCTCCTCGAAAAGGGTGAGACGAAGCTCGGAGGACGAAAGCGCCCGGCTGCAATTTTTTCTTTACTTAACGGTTTTTTTTCATTACAATCAAAAGGAGTTAAGCAAGGAGGAAGTCTCATGAACGATGGGAACCCAGTCGAAAAACAGGAGCGCCGCGGAGCGCGCCCTGCCCCGACCGAAAACCGAGCGAATGACGACCGGCGCCGGACCGATCGCCGCGGTTCCGGCCTGCCGACAAGCGATTCCGAGCGGCGGATCGGCGATCGCCGCAAGCACGAACGCCGAATTTACCAAAATTCAAAGCAATTGAATTTTATCCGTTTTTTGAAAGAAAAGGGTCTGTATCCCTACGAAAAGGCCTATGACCAGCCCGACGGGGCGGACGTCATCTACGAGGGAAAAAACATCATCAACCTGGCCTCGGTCGATTATTTTAATTTCGCCCAGAACCGCGAAATCAAAAAAGCCGCCTGCGCGGCCATCAACAAATACGGGGCCGGCGGCTTCTCCTCCCGGTATTCCATGGGCAACTTGAGAATTCACATGGACCTGGAGCAAAAGCTGGCCGAATTCATGGACAAGGAACATGTCCTGATTTTCAATTCCGGCTATCTGGCCAATTTGGCGGTCATCACCTCGATCATACCCAAGAACGCGACCATTTTCCTCGATCAGAAATGTCATTTAAGCATTCACCACGCCTGTCTTCTGTCCCAGAAAAAATACCACCGGTTCGCCAACAACGACATGGCCGCGCTGGAGAGGCTGCTCCGGACACACGCCGACGATCCGGAAAAGTGGATTATCACCCTCGGGGTCTTCAGTTCCAACGGTATCCTGGGCAAGCTGGACGAAATCGCCGTCCTGGCCCGGAAATACAAAGCCCGGATCTTCATCGACGACGCTCACGGCGTGGGCGTGTACGGGGACCGCTTACGCGGCACGGCCGAGCATTTCGGCGTCATGGACGAGATCGATTTGATCATGTGCCCGTTCCAGATGGCCTTCGGGAATATCGGCGCCTTCCTTGTCGGAAAGCGCTATCTCCTCCAGCCGGCCCACACCGAAACTTGGCCGTACATTTTCACCTACAATATTCCCCCGGTCAACGCCGTGAGCATCCGGAAAGCGCTCGAGCTCCTCGGCCAAAACGGGCCCTCCTTGCAGAAAAAGCTCCGGCAAAACGTCTCCTTTCTCCGCGACCGGTTGTCGGCCATCGGATTCGAGATCATCAATCCCGTCGGTCACATCATCCCCATCCTGATCGGCGACGAGGTGAAGGTCTGCCAGTTCGCGCGTTATCTGTTCGAACACGGAGTTTGGGTCCAACCGTTCTTCTACCCGGCCGTCCCCAAGGGAAAGGCGATGGTCCGGGTGACCTGCACGGTCGGACACACCGCCAAAGAGCTTGAGCGGGCGGCGGGGATTTTCGCCGACGCTTACAAATTCCTCGACAGGGAGTAAAATCACCGAATGCCGTATGTCGCTTTAACGGCCGCGACCCTCTGCCTTTTTACGGGTTTTTTTGTCTTCACAAGGGATCGAACCAAACCGGTCAACCGGTATTTTTTCATCTATAACATCCTCATCTTCATCTGGAACAGCGGCGATTTCGTCATTCCCCTACTCGGCGCCAATTCCGCAATCGGCCTCCATTACGATCGCTTCACCCAAATCGGGGGCATCCTGATCCCGCCCATGTTCATCGTCTTCTATCTGACCTTGACGGGACATACGCTCAAGGAAATATCCCGGCTCCCGGTTTTCCGCCTGTTCGCCGCCCTCGCCTTGCTCCTGCTGTGTTTCGTCCCTACCTCCCTGCTGATCAGGGGAGTGGAAATCCGGCCATTCAAGGAAATCCCGGGCGATCTCCTGGTCTTGGAAATCGCCGTTTTCGTGGCCAGCATCCTATTCTGCCTGGGGCACTTGTTTACCGCCCGAAAGACCTCGCTTCCGGCGCAACGCACGCGCCTGAAATATTTTGGCTTCGCGATTCTCGTCGGAATCTTCAGCGCCGTGTCTTGGTTTGTGGCCATCTCTTTTTTTCCAAGGCTCTCGACCAACTTCATCTATGTCTTCGAAGTCACCTATGTCCTCTTGACCGCGGTGGCGATCCTCCGCCATCACCTGATGAACGTCGACCTCATCGTCAAGAAAACCGTGGTGTACACGGTCCTGAGCACGTTTGTCATCGGCGTTTTCGTGGCAATTATCCTCGTTTTCGAAACCCTCTTCCGCTCGCTTACCGGCGAAGTCTCCTTGGCCGAGAAGATCATCGCCGCCGTCATCATCACCGTCACCTTCCAACCGGTTCGGCTCCTCATCGAAAAATTCATCGACAAGCTGTTTTTTCGGGACAAGTACAATTACCAGGAAGCCCTGGCCCAATTCACCCGTTCCCTGAGCTCGGTCTTGGACCTTCGGGAGCTGGTCAATCTGCTCGCCTCCATCTCGGGGATCATGCGGGCCAAAAGCCTGGCCATCCTGCTTCGAGATGACGAGCTCGGGCGGTTTAAAGTGGTGTCGGCGACCGGCCTGCCTTCCGAAACTCTCGCTGTCGGATTCGACGATTTCAGCGATCTCGTCCGGATGATGAGCGCGGATAAAAGGGTCGTCATCGCCGAGGAAATCGAGCGCGGTCGGGCCGTCGGGGACTACACTTCCCTCAAGCGTGAGACGGCCGTTCTCAGGGCGGACGTCATCATTCCGGTCTTCATCAAGGGCGAGCTCACCGGCATCCTGTTCCTGGGCCAAAAGCTGTCCGAAACACCCTATGACCGCAACGACATCAACCTCTTGACCACTCTGGCCGACGAGGCCGGGATCGCCTTCGAGAACGCCAAGCTGTACGGAAACGTCAAGCGGACCTATTTCGAAACCGTCCAAGCCCTGGCCCAGGCAATCGAAGCCAGCGACGAGTACACCCGCGGCCATTCCGAGCGGGTGACGAAAATCGCCGTCGAGATCGCCAAGCGGCTTCAGCTGAGCCGGGACAAAATCGACACCTTAAAATTCGCCGGCATCCTCCACGACATCGGCAAGATCGGGGTCATCAAGGAAATCCTCCACAAGCCCGGGAAACTCAGCGATCTCGAATTCTCCCTCATCAAGCTGCATCCCAAGCTCGGCGAGGAAATCATCAAGCCGGTGGCTTTTTTGGACAAGATCCGGCCGATCATCCGCCACCATCACGAGCGGTATGACGGGAAAGGATACCCGGACGGGCTCCAGGGCGAGGACATCCCCCTGATGTCCCGGATCATCGCGGTGGCCGATACCTACGACGCCATGACCAGCCACCGCCCTTATCGCAGCGCTTTAAGCCGCGAGATCGCTCTCGCCGAAATCGTGAAAGGCTCCGGGACCCAATTGGACCCAACGGTCGTCCGCGCTTTCCTGGAAATTTCGGACATCACGCCCTGAGGGAGGCCGCGATTAACTTTCCGGCAATTTAGCTCTGGCCGCCTTCGGGAGCTTTTGGCGCAGCCTTTTTCTCAGGCTTGGCTTTTTTCTCCTTGCCTTCCTCGGCCGCCTTTTTCGGCTTCTCGGCTTTGCCGCCTTCCTTGGCTTTCGCCGGAGTCGCTTCAACCTTGGCCGCAGCCGCTTTTTCCGCTTTGTTCTTGGCCAGCTCCTCGTTGAGCGTCTCGATTGCGGCCATTCTCTTCAACCGCTTTCCGGCGGCCTTGATTTCGGCCTTCCATTTTCTGACGACCGGATCACGGTCGGCCTGCCGGGACGTGATGCCCTTCCCGGCCAGAAAGGCCATCCGGTCGGCCAGCTTCCGTTCAAAATGGGCTTTGTGCCGCAGTAAAATCTGTTTTCGCTTGGATTCCATGTCGTTCTCCTCTTCGATATCACGATGACGGCGGGCTCGCGCCTACCCGAGGTATGTATACCAAGGTTCCAGCAAAAAAGCCATCGCTCATTGACACATCTCCGAAGGCGGGATGATAATTCCCTTGTCCGCCGCGGCCGGGCGGTTGAAGCCGAAAGGAGAGGCCCCTTGTTCGAAACGAAAAAGTTAACTCCCGCTTGTAAAAAAGCAATCCCAGCCTTAGCTCTGGCTGTAATGGCGATTGCCATCCCGGCCGTTTCCGGGCCGCCGGCCGCTTCCCTGAAGGTCGCTCTCATCTTCGATATCGGCGGGCGGGGAGACAGCGGATTCAACGATTCCGCTTTCCGCGGCCTGGACAAAGCGGTCAAGGAACTCGGCGTCGAATTCGTTTTGCGCGAGCCGCGAAGGAATCTCGAGAGGGAAATGTCTTTGAATGAAGCGGCTGCCTCCGACGCCGGCCTGATCATCGGCGTCGGGTTCAGCTTCTCCGACCGGATGAACGATCTGGCCGCCAGATATCCCGGGAAGAAGTTCGTTTGCGTTGACTACGGCCAGAAGTTCGACGCGGCCGGTCGGCCCGTCCCTCTGCCGGCGAACCTGGCCGGCTTGCGCTTCAAAGAGGAGGAGGGATCCTATCTCATCGGCGTTATCGCCGCCCTGAAGAGCCGGACGGGTAAAATCGGCTTCCTGGGAGGAATGGATGGTCCGGTTATTCGCAAGTTCGAAGCCGGGTACAAGGCCGGGGCGAAGTCCGTCCGGCCCGATATCGTCATTATTTCGAAATTCACGGGGATCACCGCCCGCGCTTTCATCGACGCGGCCAAGGGATATGAAATCGCCGCCGGCATGTACAAGGAGGGCGCGGACATTATCTACCACGCGGCCGGGGCGACGGGCGAGGGTCTTTTCCGGGCGGCCAAGGAATCCGGCCGGTGGGCGATCGGCGTCGATGTCGATCAATCCCCTCGAGCGCCGGGGCTGGTTGTCACAAGCATGACCAAGAACGTCGATGTGGTCGTCTTCGAAATCATCAAGGCCGCGATCGACGGCCGTTTTTCGGGAGGGTTGAAAACATACGGCTTGAAAGAAAACGGCGTCGGCTTCGTCTCGAACACCCGGAACAAGGGGCTGATTCCCGTCGAAGCTCTCGCGAAAGCCCAAACCGCCAGGGACAGGATCATCGCCGGCAAAATCCTCGTTCCCACCGCGGGACCGGAAAAGCCCCGGCTCGACCAGCGGGAGCTTCACGCGGTCCTCTTCGGATTGAAGGTCGAAATCGCCTCGGTCGTCGACATGCTCGACGCCGACCTCAAGCGCGGCGCCGAGTCCCTTTCCGGTCTCGGGCTCGTGGGCGTCAGGGCCCGGGACGTCCTGAAACGGTTGTACGATTCCCAGCCGTATATCATCGACTGCGAAACGGTGAGCGACCGCGGGATCATGCTGACCGTCGAGCCGGCCGCGTACCGGGCCTCGGAAGGGGCCGACATCAGCGCCCAGGCCCACATGGTCCGCCTCTTGGCGAACCATCAGCCGGTTCTCAGCGGCTTGTTCCGTTCGGTCGAAGGGCCGCCGGCCGTGGCCTTCCATCATCCCGTGTTTTCTTCCGACCGTAGCTTCGTCGGCTCCATCTCGGCCCTCTTCTCCCCCGAATACCTGCTCGCCAGCATCATCGGGCCGATTTCCACCAACCTTCCGGTCGACATCTTTCTGATGCAGACCGACGGCCTGGTTCTCTACGATGCGGACCCCAGGCAGATCGGACTCAACGTCTTCCGCGATCCCATGTACCAGCCGTTTCCCGAGCTCCGGACCCTGGCCAAACGCGTGGCCGCCGAGAAGGAAGGGACGGGCGAATACCGGTTCTTCGAAAAAGGCACCGGCCCGACCACGACGGAAGTGGCTTACTGGAGGACCGTCGACATCCACGGAACGGAATGGCGCATCGTCATCACCTGCGCCAAGGAAAGCATCATCAAATAAGGGTTGAGGCGTCCGGCGCGGAACCGCGGCTCAAATCCGGGAGAGTCTCGCGGCGGCTTCAGACGGCTTTGAGCTCGGACATAAGCTCGGCGATCAGTTCCTTGACCGTAACGATCTTGTTGATCCGGTAAGCGTTCTGGCCGCAGAAGATCAGCCCGTTATCGACATCCCCGTTGTAGGAATTCACGAGCGCGAGGGCGATGCAATACTTGGCCTCGGCGACCTTGCAGGCGGTCAGACAGCGGTAATCGCACTTGATCTGGAGCTTATCCACGACCTCGAGCTTTTTGAGGAAGTTATTCCGGATGGCCCGCCCGGGCATCCCGACGGGACTCTTGATAATGACGATATCCTCTTCCTTGGCGTCCAGGTAGCTCTGCTTGAACTCTTGGGAGACGCCGCATTCCTCGGTGCAGACGAAGCGGGAGGCCATCTGAACCCCGGAAGCTCCCAGAGACAGCATCCGGGCAATATCCGCGCCCGTATACACACCGCCGCCGGCGATGACGGGGATTTTTTTCCCGAATCGATCTTCGAAAGGTTTGATGGTTTCCAATATTTCCGGGATGAGTTTTTCCAGGGAGTAATCGTCGATATGCTCGAGCTGTTCCGGGGAGAAGCCCAGGTGCCCCCCCGCCAAAGGACCTTCCAAAATCAGGGCGTCGGCCGTCCGGGCGAAACGTTTTTCCCACGACCTCAGGATCAATTCGGCGACCCGTCCGGAGCTCACGATGGGAACGAGGTTGACCGAGGGGTCCTCGACAAGGCCGGGCAGCTTGGCCGGCAGGCCGGCCCCGTACACGATCATTTTGATGCCTTCCCGGACCGCGGCCAGGATCAGGTCGTCCACGTTGCTGAGGACGCCCATAAAATTGACGGCCAGATGGCCGGTTGTCATGCTCTTGGCTTTTCGGATCTCCAGCTCCAGGGCTTCCCGGGACGCTTTTTCATATTCGTTCTTGGAAGCTTCCGGATCGCCCAGCCCGATGCTGGAAATCGTCCCGATGGCCCCTTCCCGGGCGACGGCGGCGGCCAGGGAGGAGAGCGAGACCCGCACGCCCATTCCGCCCTGGACGATGGGGACGTCGGCCGTGATGCTTCCGATTTTAAGCTTGGGAATATTCATTTCCGCCTCCGATATTTTTTACAACCAGGCAAGCGTTGCCTCCGCCGAATCCGAACGAATTGCTCATGGCCGCATCCAGGGGCAGGAATTCCGCGCCGGAGGTCACATAATCCAGAGGACACTCCGGATCGCGCTCCTCGAAATTGATCGTCGGCGGAATCCGCCCCGTGAACACGCTTAACACCGTGGCTGCGAATTCCACGGCGCCGGCCGCCGCTAAAAGATGCCCGATCATCGATTTGATCGAGCTGACTTTGAGGCTCCGGGCATGCTCACCGAAAACGTCCAGGATGGCCGCGCTTTCGATTTTATCATTCATGACCGTCGAAGTTCCATGGGCATTGATATAACCGATGGCGCCCGGTTCCAAGCATGCATCCTTGAGGGCCGCATTCATGACTCTCCTCATGCCGTTGCCCTCGGGTTCCGGTGCGGTGAAATGAAAGGCATCTGCCGTA
>Ga0209287_10000843_pt1 | contig 16873 bp, 19 predicted proteins | sample PPLLak3cmMay2015_2_FD_187255 | JGI IMG/M metagenome (GOLD analysis project Ga0209287, IMG submission 187255) | Freshwater sediment microbial communities from Prairie Pothole Lake near Jamestown, North Dakota, USA - PPLs Lake P8 Core (1) Depth... | ecosystem: Environmental > Aquatic > Freshwater... | reverse complement strand
CTATTGTCGTGTTTTCCTTGTTGACAGTCACTTTTTCAGAAGTGCCCAGCATGTCGAGTGTTGCATGTTCAAGCTTAAGCCCTTTTTCTTCTGATATAACTGTACCGCCTGTCAGAATGGCAATATCCTCAAGCATCTCTTTCCTTCTGTCGCCGAATCCTGGTGCCTTTACTGCACATACTCTCAGCGATCCGCGGAGCCTGTTTACAACAAGCGTTGCAAGAGCCTCGCCCTCAACATCTTCAGAGATAATAAGAAGAGGCTTGCCTGTCTGTGCTGAAGCTTCAAGTATCGGAAGCATATCTTTCATTGAAGAGATCTTCTTGTCGTAGATGAGGATGTAGGGATTTTCAAGGTCAGCTTCCATCTTTTCTGCATTAGTAACAAAATATGCAGAGATATAGCCGCGGTCGAACTGCATCCCTTCAACAACCTCAACAGAAGTAGTAGTTCCTTTTGATTCCTCAACGGTTATAACGCCTTCCTTGTGTACCTTGCTCATTGCTTCAGCTATGAGCTTCCCGATCTCTTCGTCATCGTTGGCAGATATCCTGGCAACCTGCTCAATTTTATTAAGGTCGTCACCGATAACCTTTGCCTGCGATTTGATGTGGGCAATAACTTTTTCAACAGCCTTGTCGATTCCTCTCTTAAGATCCATCGGATTGGCGCCTGCAGTGACATTCTTGAGCCCTACATTTATAATTGACTGGGCAAGAACGGTTGCAGTGGTGGTTCCGTCACCGGCTATGTCACCCGTTTTTGAAGCAACTTCCCTTACCATCTGGGCACCCATGTTCTGATAAGGATTAGATAGTTCTATCTCCTTGGCTACAGTTACACCGTCCTTTGAAACCAGGGGAGCTCCGAATTTCTTTTCGAGAACAACATTACGGCCTTTCGGTCCGAGTGTCACCTTTACTGCATCAGCAAGCATATCAACACCTTCTTTAAGAAGAGCGCGTGCTTCAATATTGTATTTAATCTCTTTTCCCATAATGAATAGATTTATTAGTTTTCAATTAAGCAATAAATAGGACATCTGACTGTGAGATAAGCAGATAGTCTTCTCCATCAATGGTGAGCTCCTGCCCTGAGTATTTTCCGTAGAGGACAACGTCGCCTTTCTTGACTTCCATTTCCTCATCTTTTTTTGCTGCTCCCACAAGAACAACTTTTCCCTGACGGGGTTTTTCCTTTGCGGAATCAGGAATGATTATTCCGCTGGCAGTTTTAGCTTCAGCTTCATCAGGTTTTACAAGAACCTTTCCTGCCAGAATTTTACCTTTCATTTGTGCCATTTTTATTTAGTTTTAAAGTTAGTCCGATATAACGAAGCCTTTCAAGCATATTTTATGCCAAACCCGGAAAAGTGCCAGAAACTAAAAAAAAGTGTCAGTAATATGACAAACTGACACTTTATAAGAAAATTATTTCATGGATTTTCAGTTTTCCGGCTGGTCTGTTCCTTCCGAAGGAGTTGTAGATGTCTGAGGCACTGCCGTAGGGAGAGTCGGTATCGCGTTAGGATCAATGGCATTGTCGATCTGGTTCTGGATCCTTGATTGCTGTGCTTCAGTACCGCGGGGAATAGCAGCTGTAGCAACAACACAAAGAATGAGTATTGTTGCTCCTATGGTCCAGGTCGATTTCTCAAGAAAATCTGCGGTCTTGCGTATTCCCATTGTCTGACCTGTTGAAGTAAAATTGGCAGCCAGCCCTCCACCCTTTGAATTCTGAACAAGTACAACAAGTATCTGAAGGACGCAAGCAACAATGATCACTACCGATACAAAAACATATATTCCCATCTTGTCACTTTTTTAATAATTCTTTCACCTTTTCAATTTGCGACGCAAAGTAACTGCTTTTTTCCGGAAATTTCAAACTTAATGTCTCATAAATATCTATTGCCCTGGAGTAATATCCCTGGTTGGTATAAATTCTTGCAAGCGTTTCTGTCACAAAAGCGCCTCTTTCCTCCGTGAACGGTTTGGAAATATCCGGCAGGGGCGTTTCGGTCTTTTCCTTTACAGGTTCGATCCTGGGATTGGCATGAATGAATTTATCGATCAGGTCTGACTGCAGTTTCCTGACGTCAGTATTTTCTGTTTTCTTTTCTTCATCTCCGGATTCCGGTGCAGGTATTTCTGCTTCAATATCTAGCTCAAGCAGATCTTCAGCCTCCTCTGATGCTGCAGCGAATCCGGGGTCCATGAATATTACCCTTTCTTCTTCCTCGCCTGATTCTTCATCAATGATCAGCACTGTTGCAACTGAATCGCCGTTGTCAGATTCTGCCTGAATGGTTACAGTCCTCAACAATTGATGGGACCCTTCTGCCGGTGTCTCAGGGTAAATGCCGGCATCGGGATTCTTCTCGATCTCGCTTATAAGCTCCTCGCTGTTCATCCCTGTCTCAATAACCACCTGCTGGCTGTCCTCCATGACCGGCGTTGTGACGCCCTGCTTCAGAACAGTCACCTCAGGCTCCAGCTGTTTCCTGCTCTCTTTTTTCAGGAAATAATATAAAACTTCCCTGTCAGCAATGTGCATTGCCGAGAGCTTCAGCTGGTTTTCAAACTTCACGTCGGATGTGTTGCTGAGCCCCTTCAGCATAAGCAGGTATGCACTCTGGAAATAGGGAAAAATATCGATGAGCTCGCTGACCTCGCTGATCGCCTGACGGTCAGCAGGACCCGAATTTTCGATCATCCTGAGAAAATCGCTCCTGTTCATAACATGGTTACCAGTTCACAAATGCCTTATTGAATATATCCTCAACCAGAAGCTCAACAATCTTATCTGAAAGTTCTTTCTCCACAGCGCTCAGATCTCTTTCGCTCGGATAATCTTCATATCTCGAGAAACTCTGCTCGTAGCTGTATTGAGGATCAACTGAATTGGTGAATTTCACCTTCACGGTTATTGTAAACCTGTTTGATGCTGCCTGTGCATCGGCCGAAACAGTAAGGGGAACAGTGTTATAACCTGTTATCTCACCCTCAAAGTCAGCATCACCCATGCCGTTTACAATACTGAGGTTTGTCTGTGCCTTGCATTTGTCTATCACTGCATCAGTGATATACTGGCTCAGCCCCGGCTGAACCAGGTCGGCCCTGTTCTGAAAATACTGTATGCTCACAGTCCCTAAGCCCTCGGTGCTTGCACCTGAAAACGAATATGAGATATGGCATCCTCCGGCAGAGAGAAAAAAGGGAACAACCAGGGCCGGAACCATGATGCTTCTGAAAAAAAATGTGATTCTGTTACATTTCAATCCCATATTCCTTTATTTTGCGGTAAAGCGTCCGTTCCGAAATTCCAAGCTCATTTGCAGCAAGCTTGCGCTTGCCGTTGAATTTCTCAAGGGCTTTCCTTATCATCTCAACTTCCTTGTCGGCAAGCGACAATGACTCCTCGACTATCTCCTCGGTATCCTGGATATTGTCCCTCCCCTGCCTCGAAGAAAATTCCGTCGTCTCTTCATCCTGCATGGCAGCACTCCTTCTTTCATCTGATTCCTTGAACAGATTCTTCATGATCCGGGTGCTGGACTCATCGACTGCAATATCATTGTCACCGTGCTGGATCAGGTCGTATACCAGTTTCTTCAGATCATTCATATCGCTTTTCATATCGAAAAGGATCTTGTAGAGTATCTCCCTTTCCGACGAGAATGATTTGTCATCATCCCTTCTGATGACTGCAGGAAGCTTCACACCGTCATAATCGGGAAGATATGCCTTAAGGACACTCGGTCTGATGTCGCGTTCCTGCTCAATTATTGATATCTGTTCGGTTATGTTCTTCAGCTGTCTGACGTTTCCCGGCCAGGAATAACCAATCAATATGTTTCTTGCTTCCGGCTCGAGCCTGATGGCAGGCATCCGGTATTTTTCCGCAAAATCAACAGCGAATTTCCTGAACAGGAGAAAAATATCGTCTCCCCTTTCACGCAGGGAAGGTATCCGTATTGGAACCGTATTGAGCCTGTAATAGAGATCTTCCCTGAACCTGCTTTGGTCTATCGCCCTGGGCACATCCGTATTGCTGGCAGCAATAACCCTGACATCTGTTTTCTGGACCTTTGAAGAGCCAACCCGCATGAATTCACCAGTTTCAAGAACTCTTAAAAGACGAACCTGGGTCGAGAGCGGCAGTTCGGCAACCTCATCCAGGAAAATGGTGCCTTTGTCGGCCACCTCAAAATACCCTTTTCTGCTGTCGGTAGCCCCTGTAAATGAGCCCTTTTCATGTCCGAACAGCTCGGAATCAATGGTACCTTCCGGAATAGCTCCGCAGTTGACGGCAATATAGGGACCGTGCTTTCTTGCACTGTGGTGGTGAATGACCTGAGGAAAAACCTCCTTGCCGGTTCCGCTTTCACCGGTTATAAGCACTGAAAGATCGGTTGGCGCTACCTGAACTGCAATATCAATGGCACGGTTAAGCCCCTCATTATTACCGATAATGCCAAACCTCTGCTTAATATTTTGAAGATCTTTCATGTACCTGGAAACAAATGCGCAAATTTAAGTTTTTTTTAAGACATAGGGAAATGCATTTTTCTTAAATTCGCAGGATGAGACAATACCAATTTGCCGGCATTATTCCGGCACGCTATGCATCAAAACGGTTCCCCGGAAAACCTCTTGCCCTTATAGGCGGCAGGACTATGGTCAGGAGAGTATATGAGCAGATAAGCCGGTCAGTTGATCTTGTTTATGTGGCAACCGACGACACCAGGATATTTGATGAAGTCCGGAGATTCGGAGGCAATGCCGTAATGACCTCAGCTGAACATCAGAGTGGCACCGACCGGTGCGCTGAAGCTGCGGAAAAAATTACCCGGGAGACCGGTGAAAAGTTCGATGTCGTGATTAACATTCAGGGTGATGAGCCTTTTATAATGCCTGGACAAATAGAACTGCTGAAATCATGTTTTGCATCAGGGGACACTGGTATCGCAACACTGATCAGGAAATGCAGGCCAGAAGAGGACCTCTTCAATCCCAATCAGCCTAAAGTCATTATCGATTCTGAAGGCAATGCTATTTATTTCAGCCGGACAGCAATTCCTTATATAAGGGATCATGAACCGGGCCAATGGTCTTATATGCATGTTTTTTACAAGCATGTCGGCCTCTATGCATACACTCTTGATGCGCTTAAATCAATAACCGGGCTTCCTGTAAGCAAACTTGAAAAAGCTGAATCGCTTGAGCAGAACAGATGGCTTGAGAACGGCTTCAGGATAAGGACAGCGTTAACGGATTTCGAAAGCATCGGCGTTGATACGCCTGAAGACCTGAAGAGGGCGATCAGCCATCTTGAGCATTTTAAATAAAAAATTACTAACTTTAGCACACTTTTTGATGTGAATCACTAAACGGTATCAATGAAAAAGAGTATACTCCTTGCTTTTCTGCTCATTTTTACCATTGCCCTTCATGCTCAGAAGGATACCGTTCTTTATTCCGTCCCTGTAATTCAAAAGAATGCATATGCCGAAGCTGCAGGCAGCCTTAACATATATCCGGTGCCCGTGCGTGAAAACCACTTTACAATAAAAAGTGACAAGGATATCTCATTCGTGAAGATAACCAATATCATCGGCCAGGATATTTTCAAAACTCAATACAGCAATCCGCAAAACATCATCAGGATAGACCTTGATAATCCTCAGCGAGGGATGTACCTGGTTACAGTCATCTTTGATGACAATGTAAGAGTTGTGAAAAAAATTATGATTGAACAATCCGAATAATTTTTTATTTTCTTGTCCTATGACGGATTTTCGGGGGAAAATTCCGCATTGATCAGTTTTTTTATCTCTTCACCGGATCTCGATAAATAATTTCCGGGGATGATGTACAATATGAATATGACTTTTAAATTTCTTCAATCTTTAGCCATGGCAGAAGGAAGCAGCATTTTTTCGATCAGGGATCTTGAGAATTTCTCGGGCATCAAAGCCCATACAATAAGGATGTGGGAATTGAGGAAGCATACTCCAGGTTTTTCCATCCTTTGCTTGAAAAAGCGAGGATTTTGTGGCAGACAGGCAGTCTGTCACGTGCCCAGGAGCAATTTATCCGGAATGTGATCAGGAATCTCATTATAATTGAAGACAATCTCCTTAAACCCGGCGCCTCCGCGGCAAAACCTGCAATTGCCATGATAAATACTTCAGACCTGCTGTCTGACAGTAATTTCCTGTTTTACAAATATGTTCTTAAAAAACGAGGTTTCGATGTTGTATTCACCGGAGGCATTCTGCCTGCCCCGGAAGTTATTGAGATATACAAGATCAAGCCATTTGAATACCTTGTAGTAAACTCAAGCAGCTTTGATTTTGCCAGGAACAGAGTCGCCTATTTCAACAACCTGGGCAAGTCGCTGATGATCAAAAAGATCATCTTTACTGACTCCCCCGAGGAAGCTGAACAGAAATATTACGATAAAATGATAATCATCAGGAATCCTGCCGGCTTCCTGAAGCTGATCGATGACCTGGTCTAGCTAATCTACTTTTACCGTTACTGATTCGGCTATTTCAAGGGCTGTGGTAAACGTGCTGAGGTCCCTGAACAATTCTCCGGTTTTTCCTGAATAATGACTGTGTCCTACAGGTTTCATCATATATGATCCGCCGCCTGATTTGCCGTTGACAACAGCTTCATAAATAAGGGCAGGCTGGCACGACCATTTATAATTCTCATCATCAGGATACTTGTCATTTGTCCAGTAGTCATTCCAGTCCCAGTTCTGGTTTATCTCAAGCATAACCCTGTATTCATCAGGCAGGGGGCCGTCGGCACGGGAGGTAAGCACAAAACCCGTCACCGGAGTGGCTCCTGTATAAGCATCAGGAACAACAGTTTTCTCATCAGGCATATAGAGACCGTCCGAAGCCTGTATGCCTCTTTTATGAGCCCAGTAAGGAAGCGTCTGCGGCGCCCTTTTTGCCGCTGTTATCCATTTGTTGTTTTCTGTTGATGCATACATGAATATTCCCGTAGCTACTGATTTAGCCACATAAAGCGTCTGTATGTACCTACCATCCATATCCTCAAGCCATATTGCGAAAAGAGGATAGTAAAAAGCTTTTCCCCTGGTCATTTCAACCACTATCTCCGGACCCTTACCTTCAGGATTCGATACCAGAGTTGTTTTCTCCTCCTCAGCCTGAGGGTTGTTTTTCACTGCACCGGTTGTACAGGCCGCCGCTGCCAGCGATATAACTGCAAATATTGAAATTATCCTGTTCATCTTATAAAAACTAAAATTCAACTATGATCCCTACTGTCGGCAAGAGTGTACCTGAAGTTCCTTCAATGGTTTTAAGATTATACTTTAGCGGATCTGAAGGATCTGTCACAGGATTGCCGCTTGCATCTGTTTCTCTTGTAATTATTGCCGGCTGATCGGCCTTATGGCCGTACACGTTCTGAACATCGGCATACAGCATCAGCGACCAGCCTTTGAAGAAGTATTGCTTATCAACCCTGATATCAAGCTGATGGAATGCTTTAAGGCGTTCACTGTTAAAGCTGCTGTAGTCAAGATATCCCTGCCCGGTAAGATCCCACGCAACCTTTATCGATGATTTTTCCAGATCGTAAGGTGTGTAGGGCGCTCCGCCGACAAATCGCCATTTGAATCCGACATCCCAGTTCCTCTTGAATTTTTTGGTGGCTGTCAGGTTGAAAAGATGCCTGTTGTCCCATGATGAAGGTATCCACTCACCCCCGGGGTTGCTGAACTCGCTTCTCACAAAAGTATATGAGAACACCAGGTTGGTACCCTTGAATTCCTTTAGTCGTCCCAGCAGCTCCAGCCCGTATGCCCTTCCTTCTGAGGTCGATACAAGCTCCTCGTCACCGAATATTCCATATCCTGCACTCTTGCTGGAAAGAGGAACCGAATCCAATACTGAGAAAGGGTACCGTGAATAATCCTTGTAAAAACCCTCCAGGGTGATCTGTATGTTATCTAATGGCAGGAATTCGACACCCGCAACAATATGGTCAGCCTGCATGTACTTAAGGTTATTTTCCCTGTTGACGAAAACACCCTGCGTGTTCATGTATCCGAGGCCTGTGTAGGGAGGAAGCTGAAAGTAACGGCCTGCATTGAAATTAAGATTAATCTTTTCGCTGAGCGTATAAGAGGCTGAAAAACGCGGCGAAATCTGGTTCAGCGGATTCATCATCGCATCAGAGAAGGTGTTGAAATCTGTACGCAGGCCCAGCGACAGCCTCAGCCTCTCATCAAGGTACGATTTGCTCACCTGCCCGAATACGCCAAACTTGCCAAGCTTCAGGTTGGTTTCGTAATTTATCTCATTCTCACCCAGACCCGAATATATCAGCCTGTAGGTCGAGTTGCGGTAATGGGCATACTCTGTACCTGCACCTAAGCTGATCCTCAGTCCGTTGTCTCCGATGATCGTCCTTTCAAAACGGGCTTTTATCTCTCCTTCTCCCGACAGGTAGTCAAGTATTTTGTTTGTGTCGGCTTCAATATTTCCGGCATATTTATACTGCGAATTATTCAGGTAATTGCGGCTCAGTACCCACGTGTCATACCCGCCTTTCCTGAAATGCTTGTAAACCAGCCCTGTTGTGTAGCTGTACTGCTCCTGGACAGGAATATAATTAAGTATATACCTCTGGTATTCGGTTTCGTTGGCTTTGAGGTTAAGCTCAAAATCATCCTTTGCTCCCAGCCCTATAACCGTAAGCTCATTTTTATCGTCAAGCCTTACACGGTATTTGAACTGGAAGTCGGTATAATTCGGAAGGAACGGGAGCCCAAGGGCGCTGAAGAGAAACTGCAGGTACGAACGACGCACCGACATCAGAAGAGTTCCGTTTTCACCGGCAGGTCCGTCAACCGTAAGCCCCAGATCAGATGCACCGACAGTTGCCCTGTATTTCAATTTTTCCTTATTCCCGTCAAGGAATGTGAAATTCAGAATGGAACTGAGTGCATTGCCCTTTGAAGCCGGGAATGCTCCGGAAATAAAATCCACCGACTGCACGAAGTCAACATTGATGATGCCGACAGGCCCGCCTGAAGCTCCCTGTGTTGAAAAATGATTCAGGTAAGGGATCTCAACATTATCAATGTAGAACCTGTTCTCGTTCGGGCCTCCTCCCCTTACAATGACATCATTTCTGAAAGCAGGTGTGCTTGCCACCCCGGGAAATGACTGGATAACCCTTGAGATGTCACGGTTGCCGCCAGGATTCTTTTCGATTTCATCTATCCCTATGATCCTTACTGAAACAGGTGTCTCGACCCTCTTGATAAAAGGAGACGCCTTTATAACAACCTCTCCAAGTCCGACAGCTGCCTCCTCAAGCGGAATCTCAATACTTGCCTCCTTGCTGTTTGTCACCAGGATGGCTGAAGTGAGAAAAGGATTATATCCTACTGATGATGCCCTTAGTTCAACATACCCGGGCTTAACGCCCGTAAAGGAGAAATTGCCGTCAAAATCGGTTATTGCGCCAATGTTTGTTCCCCATATCTGAACAGTAGCAAAGGGTACTCCTTCATTTGTTTTTGAATTGAAAACCCTGCCCTTGATGGTCCCTGAATTTGTCTGCTGCGCCATGACAGGAATGGCAAAAAGTATTGTAAATAAAATGAGAATATGTTTATACATCTACTTAAATTTTGTCCATTAAACAATAAAAAGCAGAATAATGTTCAAAAGAATTCGAATAAAATGCTTATTTCTAAAAATGTGTCAGTCCTTCAAAATAACTTCGCTCAGCGGAAAGGTCCAGGGCGGGCCTCCTGGCACAGAGAACATCTATTTTTTTGAGCATGGTTTCAGCGAAAGAACTGATATTCTCCGCTGCACCTGACCGTATCCTGTGTGAAACAGCCCTGATGATCTTTTCGGCTTCCCTCCAGGTGTCAATGGTATTACTATCAAAGTAACATTCTGAAAAAGCATTCCAGATGTAATCAATGGCTGCATCTGATAGATGGAGCATGTCGCCGGCATAAAACCTGTAATCCCTCAGGTCATCCATAACCAGCTCATAGGCAGGAAAATACTGAGGCATAGAAGGGTGTTCAAGGAGTTTTTCCACTGCCAGGAACAGGGTTGATTTACTCACCTGGTTCCCATGAGGGCCATCCTGCCAGTGGCGCACCGGACTAATTGTAAATACAACCTTGAGCCCGGGATTGAATATCTTAAGCCCGTCGAGCTGACTTTTCCAGAGGACAGCTATATCATCAACGGTAAGCAATTCCCTCTTAAACTCAGAATCAGGGATCTTATGGCAATTTGATACGATCCTTCCCGATTCAATATGCCTGAATACTCTTGCTGTACCGAAAGTGATGAAAAGGAAATGTGCCTTTGAAAGAAATTTAAATGCCTCTGCCGTCTTTCTGTTAACCGTTTCAAGCACTTCCTTCTTATTACCTGATGAAAAATCGGTATAATGGTCAAAGCTGAGCCATATACCGTTATGGTCATAAAGATCCTTTCCCGTATATTCCCTGGCATTAATGACAGAGTTCAGGGTGTTGATGACGGAGACGGGATTATACACTGTGCCTGAAGGATTTATCATCACCGGCATGCGGCCTGCTTCAAGCTTTGAACCTATTGAACCGGCAAAACACGATCCGATGAACATGGCCGGATCATCATACGTAATCTTATAGGCTGAAGGTGGAATATTGAATGTTGTCCTGAGTTCCATTGGTTCCGGCTATTTTGAATCTAGCCTTGAGTTTATCCAGTTCATCAGATACGCAAACACCTCGTGCCTGAATGGCTCATTATGAAGCTCATGGTATCCGCCTTCCCAGATCTTAAGATCCGCCAGCGGTGTTTTTGATGCAAAAAAGCGGCTGCCTTCGGGAGAGCATATCTGATCGTCGCTTCCGTGAATCAGGAGCAGGGGCATGCTTAGTTCACCTGCATGTTCAAGCGAGCGGGCCGCAGCGCTCATGGCACTGTGAAAAAGGCTTACAGAGATCCTGTCATGAACCAGGGGATCAGCCTTATACCGGTTGACGACCTCAGCATCATGTGAAATATGTTCCACCACCAGGCCTGACGGCTGTATAAGCCCGGGCATGATATGCTTCATTATTGATGCCAGGGCAATTTTTGATTTTTCCGGTTCAAATGAGAGCTTAAGCCATGGTGATGTTACAATCGCACCCTTGATATCAGGTTTTCTCCTTAAGATATAATCAAGCACTATCCCTCCTCCAAGGCTGTGACCGTATATGAATAACGGTATACCGCTGAATGTATTTATCGAGTTTGTTAAAAGAATCTCAATCATCCCGTCGGTAGCTTCATAGCTTTTCAAATGACCCCTCCTGCCTTCTGATTGCCCATGACCTGGAAGATCAACTCCGGTGAATCCTATACCTTCCTTATTCAGCATTTCAGCCCATCCGCCATATCGCTGAATATGCTCGCCCAGACCGTGAACGAAAATGATATTGGCACGAGTTCCGGTGCCCGGGCTGGCAATCAATCCTCTAAGGATCATACCGTCCTTAAGCCTGATACTGTACTCCATGGTTTTTTCCTTAAAAGTAGTAAAGTTGAACGAATAAAACATGAAATTAAATGGAGTAACACTGCTAAAATGAATTTAACAGTAATTTATACCAACTATTCATAATGCGCTTTAATACTCTTACTATCAATGATTTCTCAAAATTTATTATTTAGAACGGCAGTAGAATACAGGGATTTTAAGATATTAAGATTTGTTTATCTTTTATTATTGAATTACATTTGTGCTATCAACTTAAAAACAGGAGCTATGACAACATATGAATTTAACAATCAGCTTATCGGAATGAAGCCCAATCTTCAGAGGTTTGCCATGAGCCTTACTTCAGACCGTGATTTAGCACTGGATCTTGTTCAGGACACATACGTAAAAGCAATCACACATAAAGAAAAATTTGCAGACTTCACCAATCTTAAGGCATGGGTATTTACAATAATGAAGAATACCTTCATCAACAATTACCGCAGGAACGTCAAGGAGAACACCATCATTGACGGCACCCAGGATCTCTATTACATCAATCAGCCATCTGACAAAGGCTTCATATCACCTGAATCGAATTATTCTGAAGGTGAAATTAAGAAGGCAATTGATTCGCTGGAAGATGATTTCAAAGTACCTTTCAGGATGCACATTGAAGGTTACAAGTACAAGGAGATCGCCGAAGAGCTTGGATTAAAGATAGGAACAGTTAAAAGCAGGATATTTTTCACACGCCAGAAACTTATGCACATGCTTAAGGATTATGCCGCATAACATTGGTTTATCGATTTGGTAGGTTAGTAAAGAAGCGAGGCGCCTGGTAAGCGCCTCTATTTTTTTACTATCCTGTATATTATTCCTGCCAGTACAAACAACAGGAATACTCCCGATACTAACCATGCCCACCTGTTCGGGATCTTTGATTCAGCAAACATGATATAAGGTTCGGTCATAAAGAAATCTGAATGAACCGGCCACGAAAGGATTTTGGTCGAATCAATGAATCCGTTGGTTCCGATGATCTCACCCGGCATGACGATCCGCTGTACATACCGGCTGAAATCGACCCAAAGATGCTCTGATACAATATTAACTGCTGAATCTGCTTCAGTCTGGTACTTAATGGCATTGCCTTCACCTATGAATTCCTTCAGCATTATGCCGTTCGACCAGAGGCTGTCAAAGTGCTCCTCTCCCCTCCTGATGATTTCAATAAACTCATCCTCGCGGGCTTTCAGTGCTTCAGCTGTCATGTCTCCTTCCGCCCTTCCTTTGGTAAGGTTTGAAAATTCGCCAATCCACTCAGACACAAGATTTCTGAATGTCCACTCCTCTGTCTTCAGGTCAACTGAATCGCTGAAAGCCTCATATCTAAGGCTGTCGGGGCCATTCAGTTTTTCACCTGTGATATTCTCGGGTGAATAGAACCAGTCAATCTCATCCTCATCCAGAAAATCTGAAACAGGGTAGCCGTACTTCATTGTCTTTTCCACCACCTCAGCAAACCTGTATTCAGTATTAAACCACTTGAACTTTTTGATAAATTCAACTCTCCGCCTCACATCCTTGTTCAGAGTGCTGTCTGACAAATAGTCTTTATTGATCTCATCCACGGAGGCAAACATTTTTTCAGCTCTTCTTACATATGTTGTATCCCCTTCTTCGCTGATCTCAAGCGAATCCCTGATGCTCCATGTAGAATCATATGGCACCTGAACTCCGGAGATATTGAATACGTTCTCAAATTTTTTCATCTCGATTTTCCTGGTTACTGATCCGTCGGTGTGCACAATATCGGTCACAACAGTTTCGGGTTCTCCGCATGAGACTGTCATGATGATAATTAATGAAATGGCGATTTTCAGCTGTTTTCTTTTCATGGCTTTACAGATTAAATTTTCTCTTATGTTTCCCGGAAAGTTGTTCTTCAACATATTTTTTAAGGGCAGGATCCCCTTCTATCAGGTTTAACAGATCCCTGTATTTCTTCTCCAGATCATTGTATGATCTCATAATCTGTTTCATTTGCCTCTCAGTAATATTCATGTCTCCTGCAGAGATTTTCCGTCCTGCAAGCCGGTAAAGAAAAGCAGCATCTGCATTATCGCTGTTCCCGGTAATGATCTGGCCCTCAATGAATACTGCCTGTCTGTTCAGACTATTTATCCGTTTCAGGATGACTCCCTGCTGATATATAAAAACCAGCACAATAGCGACTGAGGCCGCAATGAGGCCCTTTCTCACCCATCCGATATAAACCCATCCGAACAGAAAATCAAGTACCCCGGGAGATGGTTCCTTCTTACCCCGGATACTTAGTATCCTGTCAACTACCTTATCCTTAATGACATCAGGTGACTGCAGAACAGGTTTTGATTTTCTGAGTAGATCAACCACCCTGTCATATTTCATTTTATCACTGCTCATATCAGGCATATTTGTTTATCATTTCGCTAATTCTTTTCCTCGCATAGTGAAGATTTGCTTTTATATTGGCTTTCCTCATTCCTGTGACGGCTGAAACCTCATCCGGACTCATTTCTTCAAGGTCACACAGGACAAATACTGCCTTCTGCTTAGGGCTCAGAGAGCCGGTCAGAAGATTTATCAGTGCAGCTGTCTCCCGGTTTTCCATCTCTTTTATTGTATCGTGAGAAAGATGGTTTGAGATAACACCCCATTCTGAAGCATCAGGGGTATACTCTTTTGATTTATTTTTCCTGCGCAGTTCGTCATAGCATTTATTGATAACAATCCTGTACAGCCACATCTTAAAGCCATCTGAAGATTTAATTTTTCCGATTTTCTGCCATACTGTCAGCATAGTATCCTGCACAATATCCTCTGCAAGCGTTTCATCACCCAGCATTCTGAAAGCCACTGAAAAGGCAAACGGTGAAGTTTTAACAACAAGTTCACCGAAACTTCTCAGGTTGCCTCTCCTGCACTCTTCTATAATCTCATGATCGGTCAAATCGGTGATGCTTTTCTGATAATAAGACGTTAAATCAGCTGAAAGGTAAAAAACAAATGGTAATTTTATTTCTAAGAAACTACCCCCTTCCCGGCCTTCCCCCAGGGGGGAAGGGTCCGCCGCGGCAAGCTGGCTCCTTCGCTAAACCAGCCCACCGGGCTGGTTCTTGACGCTCGGCCCTCCTCTTGGGGAAACGGGAAAAGGGGTCTATTAAATATATTAACAAAATCCTATAAATCAATTCTCTATGCAAAAAATAATCGCCATTCGCACTGACCGCAAGAACGGTTTATACGATATAACAGCCCGGGTAGCTGAAGTAATTAAGGAAAGTAAAATAAGAACAGGAATTGCCTCGGTTTATGCCAGGGGCTCCACCGCAGCTATAATGATCCAGGAGAACTGGGACCAGTCAGTTCAGAATGATGTTATAACTCTTCTGGAAAAGCTCATACCCTCCGGGATCTGGGAGCATGACAATCAGGACAATAACGGTGATGCCCACCTCAAGGCAGGGCTCATTGGAGCATCCGAAACAATACCAATTGTTGACGGGAATGCCGGATTATCAACATGGCAGAATATCTTCCTCTGCGAGTTCGATGGACCAAGAAGCCAGAGAGAAGTGGTGGTTACCGTAATTGAGGATAAATAGGAGGTTCAGTTAAAACCTTGTTTTTCAACATAGAAGTTACACAGAGATTGTTTTAACAGTAATCCATTGACCTGAGAGCGTCTGAGATATTTCTTTTGAGATCCGGGAATTTTACTCTTCTGATCGCGCTGTTTTTAAAAAAACTATGGTATTGTTCTTCATTAAGGGATTCCCAGTCTTTTCGTGTCATTGCAGCTACTTCCTGACTGATCCTGAATTCCGGATGGGTGTTTAGCTTTATGTTTTTATTCCACGGACATACCTCCTGGCACCTGTCGCACCCGTATACTCTTCCTCCGAGTTTTGCAACTATCTCTTCAGGTATAGGTCCGCGGTTCTCAATTGTCCGGTTTGAAATGCACTTCCGGGCATCAATGGTCCGGTTTTCGTTGATGGCTTGTGTAGGACAGGCATCTATGCACAACCTGCAGATTCCGCAATATTCCCCCTGAAACGGCTTATCATAATCCAGTTCGATATTGAGCATCAGGATGCCGATAAAAAAGAATGATCCGATCGACTTATTTATCATGATTGAGTGGCGCCCCTGCCAGCCAAGCCCGGCTTCGCTTATCCACGATTTCTCATGAAGAAAGCCGGTATCGGAGAAAGCCTTGCCTTCGGCTTCAGGTACCCTCTCTTTTACAAAATCCAGAAGTTTTTCAAGCTTCGGAACGATAACGTCATGGTAATCATTACCGTAGGTATATCTTGAGAGAACCGGAACTCCCTTCTCTTTCTGCATGTTTTCAGAATAATAGCTAATTCCGGTAACTACAAGAGTCTGTGCATCAGGATATACCAGCAAAGGATTGAATCTCTTCTCCGGCTCCCTTTCAAGATAACCCATTTTATCGTTCATTCCTGCTGTAAGCCATTTTTTTAAAGCTGCCTCGCGATCGGGAAGCGGTTTGACTTTTGCTGTTCCGCATATGTCAAATCCAAGGTCAAGGGCTTTCGCCTTAACCAGCTGAGTAAGATTTTTGACCCCGTTCGTGCCCATCTGCTAAAGAAACCCTAGTTCCAGTTTTGCCTCATCGCTGAGCATGCTTTTATCCCATGGAGGACTGAAAGTCAGCTTCAGGTCACAATCCTTAACGCCTTTAGTGCCTGCGACCTTGTATTTTACCTCCTCAACCAGCATGTCAGCCATCGGGCAGTTGGGAGCAGTAAGTGTCATTGTGATATGAGCGATATGGTCGTCATCGACCTCAACATTATAGATCAGACCCAGGTCGTATACATTGACCGGTATCTCAGGATCGTATATGCTCTTTAGCACTCCAACAAGCCTGGTTTCTATCTCAAGCTGTTCTTCAGCATTCATAATTACCTCCATGTACTCACCCCCCCGCCCCCTCTCTGCTGAAGCAAAGAGGGGGAGCTGGAAGCAAGGGACTTTAGTTTATTTCCTTTTGTCTTTTGTTTGTTGCCTTGTATGCCATCGCGTACAGCTTCATCTGCCTTACCATCGCAAGCAAGCCGTTTGAGCGGGTTGGCGAGAGGTTCTGCCTCAGTCCTATCTTTTCAATGAAGTAAAGGTCGGCCGAAATGATCTCTTCAGGCGTCCTGCCTGAAAGGACTTTGATCAGCAGTGACACTATTCCCTTAGTGATTATGGCATCGCTGTCAGCAGTAAAGCTTATCACATTCCCGTTGAATTCAGGATGAAGCCATACTTTCGAC
>Ga0209287_10000842_pt1 | contig 16877 bp, 11 predicted proteins | sample PPLLak3cmMay2015_2_FD_187255 | JGI IMG/M metagenome (GOLD analysis project Ga0209287, IMG submission 187255) | Freshwater sediment microbial communities from Prairie Pothole Lake near Jamestown, North Dakota, USA - PPLs Lake P8 Core (1) Depth... | ecosystem: Environmental > Aquatic > Freshwater... | reverse complement strand
TGTACCAGAAACAGATCGACTACATAGTACGGTTGCTCGACCGCCAGGTGCAGATAGTGGGTCTCTCGGTAGATAATACAAATAATAATTTTTCCAGCGATCTTAACGAGATCAGCTATTCGGAGGACCTTGCAAAATTTTTCGCGAATCCTGATAATCAGGAGAGAGCGATCGATAAGATGAAGCTGTTCTATTCGAAATATGAGAATTTTGTTACGGGTATAAAGCTGTTCGATAATAACAGGAATGAGTTTACGCTGAAATTTGACAAGGAGGGTAAACTCTGGCTCGACCAGAAATATGTGCTGCATGTGCAGGGGGAGATTTTCGAAATAGAAAGGATGCTCATAGAAGATAACGAATATGAGTACTATCTTCCGGTATTTGAGAACAGCAGTGTGGTGGGCAATATTGCTGTATCTGTTGATTATCAGAATTATTTTGATGAGATCTTCAACGTTTTCAACCTTAAGGATTACCAGTGGCAATGGGTCATAGATAATGCAGGGGAGATAGTATACGATAACGAAGGCAGTAAAGTCAGTTATTCTTCACTGAATGCCATAACTACAGCCCTTGAAGAGGGATCTATAGCAAATCTTGTCCACAGGGCGACAATTGAAAATGGAACCCCCCGGGAAATATTATCATCCTATTATTCAACACAGCTTCTCGGCAGGGACCTTGGTATTGTTTTTTCAGCCCCCACAGAGTATTTCCAGAAGTATATCATCAGAAATTCCGTATTTATTGTTATTGGAACACTTATCCTCATACAAGGCATCATCTTTATATTCTGGAGAAGGATAAGATTGCAGAAAGCCGAAACAAAGAGACTCGATGAATCTGAGAAAATGCTTTTCAAGCTTATTGAGGAGATGCCGGTAGGCGTGATAATCCATAATACTGACAGGGAGATCATCAAAGCCAACAAGGTCGCTGCAACACAATACTCCTATGCAAGTGAAGAGGATATGAAGGGGAAGATATTCCCTGAATCCTCGGTGAACGATGTAAGCGATTACTTCGCCAAGAACCTGGGAAGCTCGTTCAATCCCGATCAGTTTGTTATCATCAAGAAGGAGATAGGCGAAATAGTGCTGTACAGGAACAACATACCGGTTGTTTTCATGGGCGAAAAAGCTAACCTGGAGATACTGATAGATGTTACAATGCTCGAATCTGCTAGGAAGCAGGAAGCAAAAGCCAACGTAGCCAAATCGGAGTTCCTTGCCAGGATGAGCTATGAGATACGTACACCACTGAATGGCATTATCGGAATGACGGATGTTATCAGCAAATATGAACTGTCAGGAGAGGTAAAGGAGATAGTATCTATCCTTCGGAGATCCACAGAGGTACTGCTTAATATAATCAACGACATCCTCGATTTTTCAAAGATAGAGACGGGGAAAATGATCCTTGATGAGATACCGTTCGACCTCAGGGAAGAGGTCAGCTATTGTGCCGACCTTGCCAAAACCTACATTTCTGAAAAAGATGTTGTCTTCTCGTACACCGTGGATGAAAAAGTTCCCGAGAGCATTATAGCGGATCCGTACAGGCTGAGGCAGGTTCTGACAAATCTTATATATCATTCAGCAAGAAATACCGACAGGGGTGAGATAAGGCTGGCATGCCGCATGCAGGGCAATAAGAGCGGCATCGTGACCCTTGGTTTTGAGCTGTCGGACACCGGAGCAGGTTTTGATAAGGCCGCCCTTAAGAAAATATTCGGCGATTACGTCAATATAGAATCAAAATCTTCAAAAGGCGGTGATGAGTCGGGATTTGGTACGATACTTGCCCGCCAGCTGGTTGAGATGATGGGAGGCGAACTGACTGCCGAAAGCCCTTCCGGTCTTTCCGGCAACCCGGGAACAAGGATCCGGTTTACTGTGACGGCATATTCCAACGACCGCATTGTGAAAAACCTGAACCAGGAAAACATCAAGTTGTTCAGCGGGATCAGAACTCTAGTGATCACCGGCTCGCAGAACCGGGACGAGGAGATACTAGGGTCCCTCCACAAGCTCGGACTGAACATCAGCGTCACAACTTTTCAGAAACTGACAGTAACCCATATAAAGGCAAACCTCTCTTCCCGGAGCGATAGTTACAGCCTTGTCGTCATTGTTGACGAACCCGATTTCAACGGATTTGAGGTTGCCCGGGCCATCTGGGAAAACAACCTTTCGGGAAGCCTGATCCTCATTATGATCAGCTCCAATGACATGAAGGGCAATTATATGAAATGCATCACGATGGGAATAGACCACTATCTGGTGAAGCCTTATAACATAACCGAGGTGGCTGCAATGATCCAGAACAGCTTTCCATATATCGAGACCGGTTCAGCCTCCGGTGATATCAGTGACATCAAGAGCGATATCAGAATCCTTGTTGTGGAGGACAACAAGATGAACCAGAAGGTCATAGGCACAATGCTTAAGATCCTGGGATATTCATGCGATATGGCTGATGACGGGAACGAAGGCTGCATGAAAGCAAAGAACACACACTATGATCTTATTTTCATGGATCTTATCATGCCTGAAATGAACGGATACGATTCAGCGCGAAAGATACTCGCTTCCGATAAAAAAACTCTTATTGTTGCCTTTACTGCCGATAATATGCCTGATGCAAAAAGAAAGGCTGAATTGTCCGGAATAAAGGAATTCATTGCCAAGCCTGTCAGGGTGGATGAGCTGAAAAAGCTCTTTGCAAAGCATTTCAAGAAGAACTGAGGCAAAACAGATCCCTCCCATGATATTTCCGTCACTGAAAAAGACCGATATTTCAGAATTCCTGACGCTGGCTGAAAATATTCCCGTTGTTGATGTCAGATCTCCTTCAGAATTCAGGACAGGACATATCCCGGGAGCTTACAACATACCCTTGTTTGATGATCAGGAACGGGAAACGGTCGGTATCAAATATAAAAAAGAGGGGCGCAGCAGAGCCATAATGAAAGGGGTTGAGCTTACGGGCCCTGCAATGCATCTGAAGCTGAAGGAGGCTCTCGGCCTCGCCGGAAATGAAAAACTGCTGGTGTACTGCTGGAGGGGGGGAATGAGATCTGAAACCATGGCATGGCTCTTTTCGCTGGGCGGGATCGAGGTCAAAGTGCTGGAGAAAGGATATAAGGCATACCGTAATCATATCCTCGCATCCCTGACGGAGAAACGCAGGGCAGTTATCCTGGGAGGTATGACCGGAAGCAGCAAAACACATATCCTGAGGCATCTGAAAGAGAGAGGCGAGCAGGTCATCGACCTTGAGGGAATAGCGAGCCACAAAGGGTCAGCCTTCGGAGCTCTCGGTCAGCTGCCGCAGCCATCCTCAGAACATTTTGCAAACCTTCTTTTTGAAGAGTGGAAAAGACTAAACAGTGATCTTCCTCTGTGGATGGAGGACGAAAGCCAGAATATCGGTACTGTATTTATGCCTGCCAGATTTTATAGTAATATGCAGGATTATCCGTCAATAATTCTGCTGATTAGCGTAGAAAAACGGCTGCCAAGGCTTATAGAGGAATATTCAGCATATCCTGCTGAAATGCTCAGGGAATCAGTGCAGAAGATAAGCAGGCGGTTAGGAGGAGATAATACACGGGATGCCATAAATGCAATTGAAGCCGGCGATTTTGCAAAGGCAATTGAGATCACGCTGAAGTACTATGACAAGGCTTATATGTACGGTATCAGGAAGAAACAGGCATGTAATCTTGTTTATATTGAAACCGATACTGACGATATTGATACAAATGCCGCTAAGGTGCTTGAAGCATCAAAGAAGATAAGATGGTAAAAAAAGCTTATTTACTGTTTTTTAAGATCTTCGGAATCAACCCATTTGTATACTTTGTCGGATCTTCTCAGGTAATCCGGCGCCGGTATTGAGCAGTATTCTCCCCGGCTTGCAGAATCAGTCTCCTTGAGCTCCACTCTTATTTCACCAACAGAATATTCAACCACTCCGGTTGAGGGACCGGTTATAAGAACAGTGTCTCCTTTGTTAAGGTCCCCGTTTTCAATCTTTATTTCTGCAACCTTCAGTTTTGTAAAATAATTGGTCACCCTGCCCAGGTAAACCTTTCTTTTAGTGGCGGCAGATCCGTAACCTGTGTTCCATTCCCCAAGCTTCTGTCCAAGGTAATAGCCGTCCCAGAATCCCCGGTTGAACACCGTTGAAAGCCTTTCTTTCCATGCAACGATCTTTTTGGGAGTGTAAGTTCCTTCAATTATTGCATTTACTGCCTCGTTATAGCAGGAAGAGACAACCTTTACATATTCTGCGGAGCGCGCCCGGCCTTCAATCTTGAATACGGTAACTCCGGCATCTATCATCCTGTCAATAAATCCGATGGTACAGAGGTCCTTTGGCGACATGATGTGCTCATTATCAATCTCAAGCTGGTATCCTGACTCCTTTTCAGTGACCAGGTATGATTTGCGGCATGTCTGGTAACAGTTACCGCGGTTCGCTGAGGTGTTGTTCTCGTGAAGGCTGAGGTAGCATTTCCCCGAAATTGCCATACAGAGAGCGCCATGGGTAAACATTTCTATTTTTACAGGCTCCCCCTTAGGCCCTTTGATGTCCTGCTCCCTTACAGCTTCAGATATTTTCCTTACCTGTTCAAGGTTCAGCTCTCTTGCAAGCACCGCAACATCGGCCCACTTTGAGTAGAAGCGGAGGGCTTCTGTGTTTGAAATGTTGACCTGGGTGGAAACATGAACCTCAATTCCTTTTCTGAATGCATAATCAATCACGGAAATGTCAGATGCAATTATTGCAGAAATGCCGTTTGACGCGGCAGCATCAACTATCTGATGCATCTGTTCTGTTTCATTGTCATATACAACCACATTAACGGTCAGGTAGCTTTTAAGCCCGTTCTCCCTGCAGATCGCTGCTATATTTTTCAGGTCGTCAAGGGTGAAGTTATTTGCTGAACCAGCCCGCATATTGAGCTGTTCGACTCCGAAATAAACTGAATCAGCTCCGCCCTGTACAGCAGCAGCAATCGATTCATACGAACCGGCAGGCGCCGTTATTTCTATATCCCTGCGTGTCATTTGCCAGCCTCTCTGTTCATCATGATCCTTATACATGAACCTTTTGATTCCTCAGAATACCTTACGTAAATCCGTCCCTGATGGAATTCCCCGACAATCCTTTTTGCCAGGGAGAGCCCCAGCCCCCAGCCCCTTTTCTTGGTTGTATATCCGGGATTGAAGATCTTCTTGAAAGCACTTTTTGGAATGCCCCTGCCGGTATCATGGATATCTATCAGCACATATTTTTCCGTTTCTGAAACATTGATTATTATTTCACCAATACCTTCCATTGCATCAATGGCGTTTTTGCAGACATTTTCAATCACCCACTCAAACAGGGCGGCATTCACCGGGATGACAAGCTGGCCCTTTTCGTCATAGTGTGTCACGAACCTGACCTTTGAGGAGGTTCTTGATTTTAAATATTCAACAGTGCGTGAAATGATTGCAATTATGTTTTCATCGTTGAGAACCGGTTTTGATCCGATTCTCGAAAACCTTTCGGTTATTTTTTCCAGCCTTTCAACGTCGAGAGCAATTTCCTTTGAAAGGGATAATTCCGGGTACTTGTTCTGCAGGATCTCCACCCATCCGGCAAGCGATGATGTGGGCGTACCGAGCTGGTGTGCCGTTTCCCTCGACATGCTCAGCCAGACCTGATTGTTTTCGGCCTTTCGCGAAGAATTGAAGGCAAGAAAGGCCACAAGGATGAAAAGAATGATTATTCCGAGTTGGATGTATGGATAATAATTGAGCTGATTGAGGATAATGCTGTCCTTATAATATATCAGGTTGGCATGGTTGCCGCCGAGGTCAACCATAATTGGTCTGTTTTTCTTCTTGATCTTATCGAGCTGAGACCTGAGGTAGAGAGGATCCTTCATCCTGGTTTCGTCGAAGTTCCCCGAGCTTATTATGCTGTCAGCTTCATTTGCAAGTATTACCGGGATAGTTGTGTTAGTTTCAATTATGGAATAGAGGAACTCAATATTCTGGCTTGAATCAGCTTCTGTCAGAAGTCTTGTTGCCTCGGCCCATTGCTCAACCTTCTTTCTCTCTTCAGTTTTGAGAATTCCCACCAGGTAGCGGGTATAAATAAGGGATCCGAGGCCTGTAATAATTGCAAACAGGAACAAGACAAGCATCCAGGAGGTTCTGCTTCGGTAGCCGTTCATTGTCAGTTCTTTTTCTTCCTGAAAAGGTTTTTTAAAGGATTTTCGATGGGTTCTTCAGGCTCTTCTTCAACCTCAACCCTGGCAGTATCGGTTTCTTCCCAGGCTATCCTGAACCTGGGTTTTGCCTGAGCTGGTTTTTCAGGCGCTGCCGTATCAGCTTTAAACCAACCATACTCTTCGTTAAGGATTGTTCTAAGGCTTTTTCTTTCGGTTTTTATATCATTCCTGATTTCACTTCCTGCGGCCTTCATGTCATAGCTTACCCTGACATCTTCACCCTTGTTCTCAATTTTGAGCAGTATTGAGGTGCGCCCCAGTCCGTCGTCCTGCACAGCCCCGAATTCAGTAGTATTCGGTTTCGACTTCCTGAATTTCCTGCTTAATATTTCCGACAGGAGCGCTTTCACATGATATTCATAATCATTGTCGAAGCTGTGTTTCCCGCTTACAGAGAGATCTGCTGCCGATGACCTGACATCCATCTGTGGGATATAGAGAAGATTGTTCCGTATGAAAAAGTCGTTCTCAAGTTCTTCAAACCTGATATTCTCCAGCTCCGATATTTCTATAAATGAGCTGAGCTGTTTAACAGGTTCAAAATCGATCAGGGCACCGTCAGCAATTGTATATTTGCCTTCTGCGCTGATTGATTTAATGTCTATCTTCCAGAGTGAATCGGCCGGCAGGAGCATTGAAATCGAACCTGAAAGTTTTCCGCTTATATTTTCAGCCTTAAGGAAATCCTGTCCGAAATTACTGAATGATCTGAATGCCGAATTTATATTAACCTCCTGCATGTCAAAACTGCCCCTTGCACTGAATGATTTGTCTGGCTTCTGAAGAATAAAGCCTGTGCCCGAAATAGTTCCGCCAAGTGAATGCAGCCTGACAGTTTTGAAGTTCACCAGCCCCACCTTGTAACTGAGGGTTCCGCTTATTTTTTCAGCTTTGAACTGCCTGATCCTGAAAGTATCAATATTATAATTCAGATCAAGTATTATGTCATCCGGCAGTGTAAGAGCCATTCCTGATTTCCGGGCCGGAGAGTTACCGGCCTGTGATGAGAGCAGTATCTCAGGCACCAGCCTGTCGCTGCTCAGGTTTCCGGTTACAACAAGCATAACAGGCATTCCGGCCAGCCATTCAGGGAGCTCCCTGAAAATGCCGCTGACAGCAATTCTGTGATCCCTGTAGACAAATCTCAGGTTGTCGGCTGTTAATGAATCCGTTAAAAAAAGATTCCCGCTGACCCTTTCAACCAGGAAATGGTCATTTTTCAGGCCCAGGGTGAAATTATTGAAAACGGCATGAGCTTCCGGGCCGAGGTCAACGACATCCCGGAATTTGAACTTCTCCTTTCCCGGGAGAGCCCCTTTCATTTTAAGGTCAATGTCAATCGACCCAATTGAAGTGGAGATCGCCTTTATATTGAAAAATTCCCTCAGTTCAGAAGGAATGAATTTTCCCTTTAACTGAAGAGAGCCCTGAAGGGAATCAAAATTAAAGAGAGACAGGGAGCCTGTGTAAGATGCTGAACCAAGACGGGCCCGGAAATCGCTGATTGTAAGAACAGTGGTCGAAGGCGTATGCTCATGTCCGTTGGAGAAGAATCCGCTCAGGGCGACTCCATTCAGGTTCAGGGGATTTTCGGGCAGGGAGACAGATCCGTTCTTCAAATTAAACCAGACATTGATCTCAGGGTATGAGGTACGGGTCATCAGGCCCTTGACACTGCTTCTGACCTGCATCAGGCCTGAAGGATCATATCCTGATATCCTGGCATTCAGCTGCTCCGGAAGATATTTTTTTATCCCCTCTATATCAAGGTTTTCGCCGGTGAGCAAGAGATCAATCATATCATTGGAGTAAACAGATCCCTCAAGGGAGAACCTGTAATCATCAAATTCAAGATATCCCTTCCTGAAGATCGTCAGGCTGTCGGAACTCGAAAGGCTGATATCAATCTCAGCGATGATACTGTTTTCAATTTTTGCATTGTAGAGCTGAAAGCTGGTTATCTGCATCGCCGATACCGCTGAAAAATCAATGTTATCACCAGAGATCCTGCTTTTGAGGTTTCCGTTTTCAATTATCCCCTTAACATGAAGCTCTGTCGCAAGGTTGTTATAACAGGCTTCAAGATTTTCAACGGTTATTTTTTTAAGGTCAAGTGTGAAATTGCTGTCGCTCTCTTCATCCGATTCAACCCTGATATCGTAGTTTACCATTCCGGATGTATCAGTAAACAGCCTGAGCAGGCCATCCCTGATGCCTATCCTCTCAATGTCGTAGATCCCGTGGTAAATGTCGGATATATCAAACTCAGCAAATACCGATCTGGCGGCAAGCAGGGTATCGGTATCGATGCCTGTGAAAGCCTCTTTATTGAATCCGGGAGATGAACGTACAAGGACATTCTTCAGGTCCAGCGTAGCTTTCGGGAATTTTCTGAGGAAAGAGAGCCTTACCGATTCAAATTCAAATTTTGTTGAGATGCTCTTATTAAGCGACTTAAGGATAATATCAGCAACCTTATCCTGCATAATAAGCGCTGCTGTAAAAAGCACTAACGTGACTGAAATGAACAGTACAGCAAGTACTTTTATTATTTTAAGGACAATTCTCATTTTTCCTGCTGATACCGTGTAACCTGCCCGATATCAGTGGACAAAGGTAATTCATTTGAATGAATGTGATGTTCTGCATCAGAGCAGGAAGGAGAAATCGCCGTCAGGTCCTATTTCTTCAGGCAGGGAGCCTTTTTTGAAGAGCCTTGCCTTTCGCGGTCCGATAAGCTTCATTTTTCCGTTCTCCACGAGCAGCATTGTTCCCTCCCGTAAGCCAAGGACATATAGGTCAGGATTGATTTCAACAAACTCTTCGATCCTCTGTTCCCTCGTTTCACCGGCATGTCCTTCAGGATTGGCATCAAGGTAATGGGGGTTAATCTGGAACGGAACAAGATTGAACGAATCAAACGAATCAGGCTGTATAACGGGCATATCATTGGTTGTCCGGATTGTCGGGCAAGCCACATTTGAACCTGCGCTCCAGCCTATATAAGGTGTTCCTCCAAGCACTTTTTCCCTGACCGGACCGATCAGCCCGTAGTCCCTGATGCTCTTCAGGAGCTTCCATGTGTTGCCCCCTCCGACAGCTATGGCTGATGCTTTCCTGACAGCGGCAACAGGATCGCTGAACCGGTGTATCGATTCAATCTCATGTCCTGTTTCAAGAAACCGCTCTGAAACCTTTTGCTCATAAACATCATAGCTGAAGGTCACCGCGGCATATGGGATGAACAGGACACGAACCGGCTTTTTGCCGAGGAAATCACGGATATTATTCTTCGGGTAATCAAGGTAAGGCTCACCCGGATTGGTAGAGTTGCTTATGAGAAGTAGTTTCATGGTTTGAAGTTTAAGGTTTCAGGTTGAAAGCGGCATATCAGGAAGTATTTTGATATTATGATTTGCCGGAACGCTGTTGATTTACAAATATACTCCCTATAAGGCATGAAACAATACCACAAACAACACAAAGTTCGCACTAAGAGCACTAAGGGAAAAAAATAGCGTCACCTGTTATGATGACGCTGCTTCAGGAATGAAAACGATTAATTAACAGTAAAGGCAAGTCCTATTTCAAACGGATAAAGATCGACTCCGGCGGGGCTTTTTCCCTGCTTGAAAAGAGGGGTCATATAATAGGTTCCGTAGATGTGGAAGTTCTCAAAGCCGAATCTTGCTGTAGCTCCATACCTGAAGATATTCAGGCTGAAATCGCCATCGGAGCTTACCTTGTCGCCGTTATCAAATATCATTTTTGAATCAGAGCACAATTTTAACGCTCCTACAGGTCCGAATGCCAGGTTAAGAGTGTGATAATCAGCAGGTATCTGGATCTCAAGAAGGAAGGGAAGATTCAGGTATAAAGTAGACAACTTTGACTTCTTGAGGATTTCACCCGGATCAAGTATTTCAATTATTCCGCCGTCACCCTTCTGAATATTATTGTTGCCGTCAAAGCGGTAATTATTCCAGTTTAGCCCCAGTCCGGTCACAATTCCAAAATGTCTTGTGAAGCCGATACTCATCTGTGAAAAGTTAAAATTGAAATTCCATGATTTTGATGAATGAAGGGTCATATAATCGATTTCATCAGGCAGTACAAGGCTGTTATCTGAGGTAAGGTAGTTATTTATACCTGCTTCAAAAGAGGCCCAGTGGCCTTTGAAGTTGCTTCTTCTGCGGGCCCTGTCATTTTCATCGTCCTCCTGATCTCCTTTGTAATACTCAAAGAATGAATCCTCGTCTGCATCATTATATTTTTCAAACTGGATCTTTGATTCACCCTCCTCAAGCGACTCCAGGATTACGACCCCCCTGTTGCCTACCTTAACCCTGACCGCCTCTGCATCGTCCTCCACTACTACCAGATCGTTGCCTACAACGACCTTTGTTACCTCATTCGTGTCCGCAGGTGTCTCCTGCTTCACAGGTTCCTTTTTTTCAGCCGATGTTTCCTGGCTGAAACCCTGTGTCAGTATTGCTGTGAGCAATAAAGTAATTCCTATCTTTTTCATGACTGTCCGTATAAATGTTTCTGTTGCAGGGACGCAGTCCATAGGTGAAAAGTTACATTGAAGAATCGGGTTTCTTAACAGGGGCATTGAATTTTAATACCCTGGAACTGAAATAGAGCGACTGTAATTCCCCTTCATCGTCGCTTGTTTTTACAAGGGCCATTTCCCATCCGAGGAGCTTATTCAGCCCTCCGATGCCTGCTTCGGCTATTTCGTAAGGCTGAAGGGGATTATCATTGTATATTTCGTCCTTAAGGATCTTTGTCCTGAAGGCGCTTGCAATGAATCTCTTAATCCGGCCCCTGTCAGGATCATAAAATGCTGGCTCCCTGGTGGCAATATTCGATGAAACCAGTGAATTTAATGTTCTCTCAGAGGTGAAGTCATGACCCGGGACTGGAATTGCTGTAATGAACATATCCGGATTTATTTCGGGAAATGATATGGTATCTTCAGTCGCAGACTCAGGAATTTGTACATCGGCAATGATTGTTTCCGGAAGCGGTACTTCAGCTGCGGGTCGGTTCACCGGCGAAACAATTAATGCAAGCTCTTCTTTTATTAATATTGCCTGCCCCGGATTAATACTGAAAGTATCTGTCTGGCTGACGGCAATGATCTCACGGCCTGTTTCCTGCCTTCGGGTGAGTGAAAAGAATGTGACCAGCAGAATTGTGACTGCAGCAGCTGCGCTCAAACTTCTGACAACCAGCCTGTATACTTTTTGAGCGGGAGTTTTCCTGAGCAGTCCTTTCTTATTTCCAAAGCTGTAATCCTGTGATTTAAGCTTTGTATTTTGAATTGCATCAAACAGTTTCCTGTTCCCGGGATTTAAAGAAATACTATCTTTAAGCTCGGCGGCCTGTGCTGCGGAAAGATCATTTTCAAGAAATGCTACTGAGAGATATTCAACCTGTGAAAGGGGCAGATCTGCCGGATCCCTTTTAAGACCCGATTTCATCACTGAAATGTTCATGTCTGGGTCAAGCCTTGCAAGTGACAATGAATCAGCCTCTTCTTTCAGATCAGGATTCTCCTCCAGGAATGCCATAAGCTGTTCAGTACGGGCCTCATCCAGATTTTCGTCCAGCCAGTCAATGAGCCATATTTCATAATTTGACCTGTCGGGTTTCATTGCTAAAGAACAGTTTCAATTTTTCCAATATAACTCCTCAGGGCCACCCTTCCCCTGTAAATCGATATTTTTACCTGGGCTTCGGTCATTCCGGTTATCTCCCCGATCTCCCTGTAGCTGTATCCTTCATAATCGCGCAGAAGCAGCGATGTTCTCTGTTGTTCAGGAAGCCTTTCAAGGGCAGAATGAAGAATCTCGTTAAGATCGGGTGACTGTGATTCAAACGCAGTCTCATATTCATGGTAATCCTCAAGAACCGTCATTCTCTTTTCTTTCCTTATTATATCTATCATGGCGTGGTATGCGGTGGAAAAAAGCCACGATTTCGCAACGGGGAATTCTATTTCGGCCACATGCCTCCAGAGCTTTTCATAGCTGTCCTGCACGATGTCGCGTGCCCTTTCATCATCCTTAAGATCAGCCCGGATGAAGCGATACACTGAATCGGCATACTCTTCAACAGATCTGTTATATTCCTCTACTGTCATAAACCGGTTTACAGGATAAAGACGGATAAAGTTCGGAAAAGTTACAGAGAAATATTCCCGGATATACGAATAAAAAACCTCCCAATCCCCTGAAAGTAATCGACCCCCCATCCCCCACTTCACTTCGTTCAGTGCAGGCCTGAAGGGGGGCTAATCCGCAGTACATATGGTGATGTATTACAGGGGTTTAGGCCCCCTTTAGGGGGCAGGTCCCGCTAAAGCGGGACCGGGGGTAATATCCCTTTATGGGGTTGTTTGCTAAAGCAGGGCCGGGGGTATTTTCACTAGAGACTTTGGTTATTTCTTCGGCTGGTACACCCTTACCCAGTCGATCTCCATTGCGGTCATTCCGCTGATGGGTTTGTCGAGACCTCCGGAGAAGTTAATATACATAGGTTCCTGAGGCACGTCTGACGTCTGAACTAAAGCTTCTGTATCATTCACTTTCCATACAAGCTTATCCGGTGTCCATTCAAGCGTGTAGATGTAGAAATCATTTGCATATTTTGAGCCGATACTCCCTTTGGCTTTTTTATCGACGGATGCAAAATGGTCAAACTGAACCTTACCGTTTGTAGTACGGCAGACATCAACATGCGGGGTAATTTTATCTGACAGCATCCAGAATGCGCTTTTTGCGCCCGGATTTCCCAGTTTAACCTTCGCCGAAAATGTTCCGTACTTCTGCCTGAAGCTGTTTCCGGTATTAATTATCCCGGATGTATAGGCAAATTCCTTTGTTTTAAAACCATCTTTGCTCCAGACCTTGCCCTCTTTTTTCTGTGGTTTTGTAATTATCTTGAGGAGGCTGTTCCTTATTTCGAAATTGTCTTTTTCCGTGAATGCCTGAAGGTCATTTCCAACAGTATAATTGTCCTTGAGAAGCTTGTCGCCCCAATAGTAGTTTGTCAGCCATTTTTTGGTATCAAGCTTTTCACCGTCAAACTCATCCCCGAATATAAGCTCCCTGTTTTTAAGGAGATCAAATTTGTTCGAGTCCTTCACCTTGAAGTACCAGATAATATCCTCATTTTTAGCCAGTTTGTCATACTCCTGGAGTTGTTTGAACATATCTGATTTTTCAAATCTCTTCTTGTCGAGCAGGTAGTTTTTTCTCTCCTTAAATTCATTTGATGCAACATATTCCTTCAGCTCATTGTACCTTGCAAGCCGTGCTGAACCGTCGGTATTGAGGAAGTTGGAATATTCTTTTGACTTTTTGAAAGTGTAGTAATCCTTGATTTCGGCACTTGATTTCAGCTTGTTGAATTCCTGAAGCTTTTTATCATCTTCGGATCCTTTGAATTCCTTTGATTTCATCTTTTCCCTGAATTCCAGCGACTGGACAAGTTTTTCAAGCGATTCATAGCCGGATATCTTTTCGGAACCATCCAGTTCTTTGAATTTTTTCAGGACTGATCCTCCGATAGTCCTGAAATAAAGAACAATATCTTTGGCTTTCTGGAGCGAGAGGAACTCTTTTTCTTTTGTGCATTCTTCAGATCCCTTAAAGCTGAGCGATTCGATTTCCTTCTTTTTCTGAATGAAATCCGAAGAAGTGACCAGACCTTTAAGTTCGGTGTATTTTTTCAGGATATCTGATTCTGCAAAGGCTTTGAGCTTGTCGAATTCTGCTATCAGTGCTTTTTCGGCCTGTTCAATTTTAGCAGTCGCGGGGATCATCCCCAGGAGAAATTTGAGGCTTGCCATTGTAGTTTTATTTTAAGTACAACTGATAAAGATAGAAAATCTTTTCGGAATAATTGAAACGGGATTTCAAATAATAGATATCCGGTTAAACGGAATGACGTAACAGATGTTGTCATAACAGATAAAATTGATGGTTAAACACCTGATTGATGATACCCTTTTGTTACCGGGAAAAGGCATTCTGTTGCCTGAAAACCGGAATTTGTCAGACAAAAATCGAAAAAAGGTGAAAAAATTTGGAAATAAAATAATAAGGTTTTATTTTTGACTAAACGTTCAGCCAAAAGCAGTGGTTGACCATCAAATGAGTTTATTGGAATATTGACTAATTATTCATTCAAAATGTCACCAAGGTCAAAACAACAGTTTGAGGAAATGCGGGAGGAAAAAAAGGCCCACATCATGGAAGTTGCCTTATTTCAATTTGCCAATACGGGATATAAGGCAACTACCATTGATCATCTTGCAAGGCAGGCAGGAATATCAAAAGGACTAATGTATAATTATTTCAGCAGCAAAGAGGAGCTTCTTTCGGCCATTATTGATAAATCATTAAAGGAATTATACGACTACTTTGATATAAATAAGGACGGATATCTTACCGAAGACGAATTTGAATTCTTCATCAGGCAGACAGCCCGCGTACTTGACGAAAAACGCAATTTCTGGAGGCTGCTGTTCCAGGTGCTCATGCAAAATGAAGCCAGACTCCAGTTTCTCAAAGTTTTTACAGGTTCAGATAACATCATGATGTCAGGACGGGACTACAAGGAAATATCATTCGTAACCAACATCATGAAGCAGATCACGGATTACTTTGTAAGGAAAAAGGCGACCAGGGGGGGGGATTATGATGCGTATCTTGAAATGAACATGTTTATCCTTACTCTCAAGGGCTTCGCCATGACTTACATTTACATGGAAGGGGATACAAATGAATATTTTCCCGGACTGATTGATAATATAATTTCCACATATAAATAATGATCATGAAGAAGATATTCAAGCTTTATATAATAGCATCCTTCTTTTTAAGTACCGGGGTACTTCATGCCCAGGCTCCTGACGCAACCGGGATCATCAGGAAAGCAGATGAAAAATTCAACGGCGAGAAGAGCAGCTTCAGTGTTATGTCGATGACAATTACCAGGCCGGAGTGGCAGAGAACAATTGAATTTAAAAACTGGACCCTCGGAAGGGACTTTGCTCTCACCCTCATTACCGCCCCGGCTAAAGAGGCGGATCAGACTTTTCTTAAAAGAGGAACAGAAATGTGGAGTTGGAATCCTTCAATTAACAGACTGATAAAACTTCCGCCCTCGATGATGTCGCAGGGCTGGATGGGCTCGGATTATACAAACGATGATATACTCAGGGAATCATCAGTTGTGAATGATTATACCCATGAAATAGAAGGTGAAGAAACCATTGACGGAAGATTATGCTATAAAATTAAAATGACAGCAAAGGAAGATGCCTCTATCGTCTGGGGCAGGCAGGTAAGATGGATCGACAAGAAGGAGTTCCTGGTACTGAAAGCAGAGCTGTATGATGAGGACGGATACCTTGTAAGGACCGAAACCGCTTCTGACATCAAATTGATGGACGGGCGCACTGTAACTTCAAAAATTGAACTTGTTCCTGAAGAGGACCCTGATAATAAGACACTTGTTGAAATACGGGATATAAAATTCAATCTGCCACTGGAGGAGGGCTTCTTCTCACAGCAGAATATGAAAAGAGTACGTTAATTAAAGTATCTGATCAACATGAAAGAGGAATTCAAAATAGCATGGAGAAATCTCTGGAGGAACCGGCGCCGCACAATAATCACCGCATCTTCAGTTTTCTTCGCGGTCTTTTTTGCAGTGATCATGAGATCAATCCAGCTTGGCTCATACGATCATATGATAAACAATTTCATAGAGTCGTTCACCGGTCATCTGCAGGTGCAGCATGTAAAATACCACGATAGTCCATCTATAGATAACTCATTTACCTGGAATGATTCAGCAGCCTCAGCGATTTCAGCTATTGATAATGTTGTTTCTGTTACACCTCACCTGGAATCCTTCACTCTTGCCTCTAGCGGGCCGCAGACCAAAGGCGTGGCAGTAGTTGCAATCGACCCTGTAAGGGAAATGGATTTTTCCGACCCTGAAGCAAAACTTGTCAGGTACAGGATCACCGGGGAAACCGTCCAAAACACTGAAGAGGCCGGCAAGCTCCCCGATGAACTTATCAAAAAGCTGGAACAGATAACAGGAAGGTCATATTCATCACCTGCGAGGATCGTACTTGAGCTTGGGCTCACGGAAGAAGAAGTTTCAACATACCTGCCGGAAATCCTTAAATATTCTGAATTTGCTAACGGATATCTTAAAGCCGGTGACAGAGGGATCCTGGTTTCCGACAGACTTGCCGGGTACCTTAAAGTGTCGATAGGAGATTCAGTAATATTAATGGGTCAGGGATATCACGGGGTTTCAGCAACAGGACTGTTCCCGGTACGGGGTATAATCAAAATGCCTGCTCCCGATATCGACAACAAGCTCATCATAATGACTATTCCTGCAGCACAGGAACTATTTGATGCGGAGGGACGAATAACCTCGCTGGTGGTTAATCTTACCGATAAATCGGAAAAAACAATCAGGAGAGCAAAAAACAGGATCAACTCGCTTCTGACCGATAAAACCACTACAGCCAAAACCTGGTATG
>Ga0209287_10000841_pt1 | contig 16886 bp, 15 predicted proteins | sample PPLLak3cmMay2015_2_FD_187255 | JGI IMG/M metagenome (GOLD analysis project Ga0209287, IMG submission 187255) | Freshwater sediment microbial communities from Prairie Pothole Lake near Jamestown, North Dakota, USA - PPLs Lake P8 Core (1) Depth... | ecosystem: Environmental > Aquatic > Freshwater... | reverse complement strand
CCTTCATCAACGGTCGGTTATACCTGATGAATTGGGGTTCTTGAGCGAGAGCTTACGGTTTCGGGTGATGGGCATGGTAAAATCTTTCCGGCCGGTGCAATTGTTCACCGGCTTGGTCTATAGCGATCGGGATATTGCCGAGCAGACGATTGCGTGGCTGGAAAAAACCTATTCGGCGATCGACAGTCGCACCGAACCCTCGGCATTCTCGCAGACGACCTATTATGATCGGGAAATGGGGACTCCTCTATCCAGGCAATTTGTTTCGTTCACCTCTTTGATCGAGGCGGATGGTCTGCCCGACATCAAGATTGCCACCAACCTCTGGGAAAAAGACCATACACGTCAAGGGGGAGGGCGCCGAATCAATCTTGATCCCGGCTTTTTATCGGAAGCCAATGTCATTGTCGCCACCACAAAAAACCACTATCATCGGATACCTTTACGGGATGGTATCTATGCCCATATGGAGTATGTGTTCTATAAAGGGGTATTGCGGGTATTGGAGTGGACCTACCCCGATTTTTGTTCCGCTGCCTACATGGAGTTTTTTACCCATCTGCAGCATCTATATAGAAAAAAACTTCGCGAATCGATCGGGCCGGTCAATTCGCTCCGGTAATCATCTCCTCCAGATTCCGTTCCTGGCAGAAGGTCGCATTGGCGACTTTATCAGAATATCCTGTATTCATGTATTTGTAGCCGTTGTTATACATGAACAGGGCATTTTTCAGGTTCCCTCCGCATTTCTGAAAATAAGACTGCAGGATGCGCAGTCCCAGGTCGATGTTGTAATCGATATCAAAGATTTTCGCCTTGTCAATATTCAACTCTTCCTTCCATACTTCATACCGTATCTGCATCAATCCGTAGGCTCCCATGGTCGAAATGGCGAACGGGTTGAAACTGCTCTCGATCTGAATGATGCTCAGAATCAGATCGGGGTGAAATCCATACCGGTTGCATTTAGCGATCACCGTATCGACGATGCGGGAGAATTGTGGGTATTGTCGGCGATAGGTTTCAAATTTATATCGGATTTCCTGAAATCGATTCATTTCCGTCTCATTCTGGCGAATTTGCCCCCGCGCCTGTTGAAGTTGTCCATCAAGGGAACGGTAGAGAGTCAGTTGTTTGTTCAGCAGATATTTTGTGGATTGATACGCATGATTGCCGTCAAAAAACGCCAGAGTTAGCCCGATCTGACACATGAGCAACATGCATCCCAAAGCAATTAGAACCCTCTTCAAGGCCATTTTTGCCTCCAGGCTCGATAATCGAGCCTGGAAATTATATAGAAAACAATTAAATTTGTCAAAGAAAAATGATAGGTTCTTTAAAAAACGTCAACAGAAGTCGCTCTGTCGGGCAAAACATGTTGACTGCATCGAACAGTGAACTATCTCGCGGTCAACAGAGCGGATCAGGTTGTGGGTGTGTCTCGTCGATGACCAGGCAGTTTTTCTGCTTTTTGGTGACAAAGGCGAGCATTTTATCGATTTCCTCCCCGGAGAGTGAGCCGGTTTGCTTTTTCAAGGTCATGACCATATAAGTCCGATGTTTCCATTCGAAGCGGGTGAAGTAGAACTGTATTGCATCGAATTGGCGGATCAAGGGGGTGATCACGTTTCCCGATTTTTGTGTGGTGATGACAAAGACTGTTTTGTTCGGTTTGTTCAGAATCGGGTCGTGGATGTTCTTGTAGTTGATGATCATCGACTGATTCTGATTCTTTTCGACTGCATGGATGGTTTCGCAGCAGAGACGAATGATCTCCGCCAGCACCGGGGTCAGGACTTCGATTCGATAAATTTCGTCAAAATTGAAGTATATTTCCTTGAGGAGGGGGAGAGGAACTTTGCTCAGGTTTTCCTTGAGTTCCATGAGATTTCTCATGTCCTTCTCCCGCAACCCTTCATCGAAATCACGGATAACCGGAAAGACCTCTTTCATGATTGCTTTCAACTCTGAGAAGATCGAAGCGGGAGATGAAAAATCAGATAGCGTTACCCTCAGGTTTAAGATGTTTACTTCGATATTGGTCCTGTATATCCGCGGCGGAATGACCGAGTAAATCAGAATGGACGGGTGTTTCTCGATTTTTTGAATCAGTTGATTCAGGAAACGTTTTCGTGTTTGACGGTGGACCACCAGCAATTTGATGTCCATTAAAAATTCACTGGTCTTATGGGAATCCATGAATACCTGGGTGATCCCTGTCTGTTGAGACTCATCCATCAGAAATGGGATGATGGCCCGGGCGTAATGTTCGAAACCGCCGATCGTTTTGAATTGGGAGAATTCTTCGCTGGATGTGGAACCGATCTGTTTGTTCAGGGAAAACTCGATCTTTTTAATGATTTGCGGATCGAGCGGATTTTCCTCGCTGTCGACGATTTCGATCCGATACACCAGCAGGCTGTCGCGGTTGACAAAGCTCTTGTGATGCTTGATGATGTGATTGGGGACGAGGAATTCGAGGGTATTCAGAAAATTCTCGATGGAAAAATCTTCTTTCCGGCAGACAAAGGTGATGCCGGTCAGGTTTTCATATTGAGTCTGGAAGTTTTTGATCCGGATCATCTTCGCCGCCAGACCACCTTTAATCATTTTTTGAAAGCGGTAGTTATCGATGATGATATCGGCGAGGTCGGAGTTAGACCTCTCTTCCAGATATTCCCGGGAACGAGAGGAGAAAAATTTGATCGCTTCTCCATTTTCGCTGATGATGTTATCGATGTCCGGGGATTTGTATGTTTTTTTTATCCGATTGATGGTCTGGTTGTAGAGTTCGAATTTGATGGTTTCATCTTCGAGCAGTAACGTTTTACTTTGGCTGCCCAGCGATGCTTCGCGGATCAGGGCGATCAGGTGGTTTTTTTCAACCAGAAAGCGGTTGTAGTCCTCGATGGTGTTCAAAATGAAGGCCAGGATGACGATGGCGACGGTTTTTTCTGCGAAGGGAAAAGTGATGGCACGGAAGTTCAATACATTTCCTTCCCGTTGGTGGATGATGCCGAGAATGGAATTAGACATTCCCCGCCAGTCTTCGGCGAGAACCGATAGATGAATGATCGACGGGATCCGCTTCTCCTCTTTTTCATCGATCAGGATGATCACCTTCCGTTTGGATCGTTCATATTGCAGCAATAGCTGGATCAGAGAAGCCTGTTGATCCAGATCCGGGAAAATTTTCTGGGCTTGGGCGATTTCTTCCAGTTTATGGGCAATCTCCTCGGTGCTGAGGTAGATCCGTTTTTTCTTCAATAAAAAACGGAGATCATCCAAACCGCAAACCGGGGTTGTCATGGGAAACAGTTTAGCGGATGACAGAAAAAAGTCAAGCTATTATTCGATCGAGGTGTAATCCATCGCCCGGTTATCGGCTATGGTATAATGCACATATGGAAGCCAAGAATGATCCGAAGGAAAAGCCGGGAATCCCCCTGCCGTCAGATGATGATTTTCTTGAACCTTATTACCGGAAACAGAAGTATTCTTCCGCCTACTGGAAACGGGTTTTTATGGTGGTGACGACGATCGCGGCCATTCTCTATTTTAAATTTCTGGTCATTGATGAAACGATCAAACCCGATGAACTGATCAAGGCAGTCCGGATATCCGGATTGACCAGTCAATGGGCCGTGAAGGAGGACGCCACGACAGCGGAGGATAAACAGGTTGTTCTGGTTCCGGAGATCACCTTCCGCCTGCAGAATGAGAGCAAGAAAAAGCTCAAATATATCTATTTCCTCAGCGTTTTTCGCTATGTAGACACCGGCAAGGCATTTGGTGAAGGGACTCAGATGACCATGAAATCCGGCCTGAAATCCGGCCAGGAATCTCCCCCCATCAACATCCGCTGTGGTGGCGGTTATCGTGCGAGTTCCGTAGATGCTTTTTTGTTGAACCGCAATGAGTGGAAAAACCTTTTTGTTGATCTGTATGTCAGCTCGAAGAATTCTGGACTCGTTCAGATCAAGCAGCACCATATCAGTCAAAAGATCGCCGGCCGTGAAATCGACATTTCCTTGAAATGATTGGGCCAAAGGAGGGGACATGAGCTATCTGTTGAAGAATTCCGAGATTCTTGATTTCGCCGTTCAAATCGAACGGAGCGGTTATGAGTTTTATATTCAAGCGTTGAAGAAATTCGACGATGCCAAAACCGTGGCTTTTTTTCAATACCTGGCCGACGAAGAATTTCACCATGAGCAGGTTTTCTTGAAGATGAAGGAAAAATGGGAAGAGGGAAAGATCTCGGCTCCCGACCCCGAGTATGAAGCCTATATGAAGGATTTTTGCAAGTCCCACATTCTGGCTGACAAAAAGGCGGTGCAGGCCAAGCTGAAAACGGTTGAGACCTTCTCGGACGTGTTGAATATGGCACTCGATTTCGAAAAGGATTCAGTGGTTTTTTTCACTCAATTGAAGTCGATTGTCGGAGCGGATAAAACGGAGCCGGTCGATCGGGTGATCCAAGAGGAATTGACCCACATCCGCCGTATCCTGGAGTTTAGAAAACAATCGGGAGCCTGAAACGGATGGAAGGGCGGTCATGAAAGGACTGGATGCACTCCTGAAAAACCGCAGAGCGTATCGTGCTTTGAGATCTTTCGACGCCACCGATCTCCTGATCGATCAATTGGCCGGAGCGGCTGCGCTTGCCCCATCCTGTTTCAACAACCAACCCTGGAGATACGTGTTTGTCCGGGATGCCATCCAATTGGAAAAAATGTGGTCCTGCATGTCCAAGGGAAACGAATGGACAAGGGGAGCGGGAATGATTGCGGCTCTGGTCACTCGCACCGATTGGGATTGCCAGATCGGTAATCGTCGGTACGAAAATTTCGATACAGGACTGGCTACGGCTTTCATGATCCTCAAAGCCACCGAAATGGGATTGATCGCCCATCCCATTGCCGGGTTCGACCCGATCCGGGTCAAGAAAATCCTGGAGATTCCGGAAGACCTCGATCTGATCGTATTGATCGTTTTCGGTCAGCATGCCGTGAGCCCGACGGTTTGGATGAACGAAAAGCAAATAATATCCGAGCAATCACGCCCGACTCGGCTGCCGTTGACACGAATCCGCTCGCTGGACAAGTATCAAAACTCCTGAAGATCCATCAATCAGTTGAAAAAAAACAGCGGGTCAGTTACTTTAAAGAGTATGCAGATGAACAGTAAATCAGATGGACCTTTCAGCAAAAACAATACCCTGAAATCCAGATCATCCTCGATCATCCCGGAGTGGAAGGAAAAGATTTCTCAGATCGATCTCATCCTGGTTGAAGAGAAGGCTCTGGCGATGATTCTCATCGATGCCTCGGGGTTGAGCAGGATCGAATCGGTCTATGGAAAAAAGATTTACAACGAGATGATGGACAAGCTAAAGCGAATCCTCCTCGACCTGCGCGGGAATCAGATTCGTCACGATGATATTCTCACCTGTAATTCCCGGAAGGGGACGCTATTTTTCGTATTCCTGGCCCAGAAACGGGATAACCGGCAATTCTTCATCAGCAATTTCGAAATCATTTCAAAGCGCCTTCATGAACATATCAATTCCAATCTTCAACAGGCTCTCGATCCCCTGTTTCGACACCGGATGAAAATCCAGGTAGGATACGCTGTCGGCATCCGCAATTCTCTGATCGGTACTGAGCACCTGATTCGCCGAATCATCGGGGACGCTTGGCTGATCTCCAAGAACCAGGAGTTCCATTCGTATATCACCCTAAAGGAACGGATGCAGGAATTGATCCTTCAGGAGGATTTGCGGGTTCTGTTCCAACCCATCGTCAATCTGACGTCTATGCGGTCGTTGGGGTATGAAGCTCTGGCCAGAGGGCCTCTGGGAACCGTCTTCGAGAGCCCTATAGTTCTTTTTCGCACGGCTGAAGAGACCGATTTGATGTTCGAACTGGATCGGTTATGCCGGAAACGAGCCCTCCATTACGCACGGGAACTGGATAAAGACAAGAAACTGTTCATCAATATCCTGCCGGTGACGATCCGGGACCCAGAATTCAAAGAAAAAGGTCTGGAACAATTCATTCAGGAATCGGGATTGGATCCGAACAACATCGTCTTCGAAGTCTCCGAGCAGCAGGCCATCGAAAATTTCGCCATATTCAAGGACGAATCCAAGCTCTATGCCGAAATGGGTTTTTCGATCGCCATCGATGATGTCGGGACCGGCTATTCCAATTTTCAGTCGTTGGTCGAATTGAAACCCCAGTATATCAAACTGGACATATCCTTGATCAAGGACTTGCATCTGAACCCGGTCAAGCAGGAGATTGTCCGTTCCATGGTGGGGATCGGCCGGGCGATTCACGCCGACCTGATCGCCGAAGGAGTGGAAGCGGTTGAAGAAGCGCAGGTATTGATCGATCTCGGTGTCGTCTTTGCGCAGGGATATCTATTTGCCAAACCGGCTTACCCATTCCCCGATATTTTTATCCCCGCTCTGAGAACGGCAAAACAGAAACGGCGCTGAATCTATTTTTCGGCGATCGGTAATTCCCTGTACAAGAGCGCATTGAAAAGGAATTTATAGGTCCCATGGGTCTGCGCCCGATTCTGAACCGGGATCCCCATCATGCAGATGCGTCCCTGCTTATATTTCAAATCGAGAACCGCCGCCTTCCGCGTCAGATACTGTTCGCCGATCAGCCAACCTGACAGCAGTATATTTTCGGTATTATAGGTGGCGACGACCTGTCGATCCCATTCTCCAGAGGGAATGGAGGTAGAAAAGGCCAAGCCATCGGCGAACAGGGCGGCTGCGTTCTCGGGCATCCCGTATCCCAATTGGGAGGTCGGATCAACGGTGATGGCAACGATCGAAGAGGGGCAGAAAAACTTGCTGCTCGGGAGATTCTGCAGGTTGTCGCTGACGGGTGGGGAAAACTCCTTGATCACCAGATTGGAGGACTCACACAGCGTGATCAAGGTCCCTCCCTTGCCGACAAATGTTTTCAGGGAATCGACTCCCTCCTTGCCGATACCCCCTACGTATTCCTCGGGAAGGGGAGTGAAGTACCGGCTCCAACGGGAATCGGGGTCCGGTTTTCCATCCTTGATCATATTGGGATTTTCACTGGGAAGGATGACAACGTCAAAACGAGCCGTTAGGGGAGTCTTGGCCTTGGCCTGGAAATCATCGTTGTGAATGATGGTGTAGGGAATGGCGAAATCGTCCAGGACATATCGGGTCCACCCTTCATCCATTCCCGCTGCCCAGGATTGATAAATGGCGATCCGGGGCAGGCGGAGTTGAATCAGGGAGGTGTCGGAAATGGAAGCGGCGGAATGGATTGCGTTTCCCATCTGAGCAGCTCCCTTTTCCAGTTGCTCATCGTCACTTTTCCCTCGGGGTACCACAAAGGCACCGGGAGGAAGGGTCTCCCGTTCCACCTGTATGGGAATGGACGAACGGAAGATTTTTATGTTTTCTTTCAACAATTGAAAGGCCAGTTCATAAGAGCCATTGCTGCGGGGGTCCAGAATGGAGAATGCCCCCGTTCGTGCTTGCCGGGGAAAAACCGGTTCGGCGGATGCAGCTGGCTCCAGGTCGGCCGAAAACGGTTTTTCAATGCGTACAGTCGCCACGCCCATCTGCAGCGGGAGTGTCCAGCCGGCGTTGTCGTAGGGAGGGATGGGTGGTTCCTCTTCGCGCTCCCGAAGGTCCGGGTATTTTTGCCTTTCCAGTAACGCCAGGGTATAGGGCTTATAGGGTTGAGAGGTCAGGATGACAGCGGTGCCCGTCGGATACTGCCGTCCGTCGGCGGTGAACGGGCTGCGGGCGCGGTTGATTTCCACTCCGCCCAGCCGCATGACCTCCAGCATCCGTCGGGCGGTCCAGGGATCTTGCTGATCGACCGGGACGATATAGGCGTAGGGTTCGTTCTTTTCCCGCTTTTCGATACTCGTTTTGGCCATCCGGTGAAAATTGACGAGAAACTCTTCCCGGTATAAGCTGGCAGTTTTCAACAGGCTCAAACTCAAGGTCAACTCATAGTCGACCAGGTCCCGCAGGCGCCACCAGCCGCCGGGCCAGGGATTGGGGAAATCGATCCGTTTTTCGCTGTAGGTTTTATCCACTTCGATCGGATCGACATAAATAGGCGATGCAATCTTGACGCTGGCCCCCTCGGAGAGCAGGCCGACCACGTTGTGCAGCCAGGAGGTGTCGTCGCAGGCTCCGATCCACCAACCGGTGAAACTGCGTCGGTGGACGACTCCCGAATAGCCTTCCCTTTCCAGGTCGAACGCCATGTTGGTGCCGCACAGGGCCACCGACCTCCACAGCAATGGCTGGATCTGGGGGACGGTCGGGTCCATGAAGGGCGGAATGAACATCCGCGCCCCGGTCGACCCCATCTGGTGTTCGTCGAGATGGATCTGGGGGAGCCAATCGTGGTAGAGAACCTGGCTGATCGCTCTCGTCTCGGGCAGATTGAACATATACCAATCGCGGTTGTTGTCGTGTCCGGCATAGGGGTGATAGAGCCAGGGCATGCGTCCGCCTTCGAAAGGGGTGCCCAGGTATTTCTTGTACCAGTCGCAGACCATCTGTGTCCCGTCCGGGTTGGAAGAGGGGATCAGCAGCAGCACGACATCATCCAGGAATCGCTGCATCGGCGATGCGCTGTCGCCGGTGACCAGTTTATAGGAGAATTCCAGGGCCATCTGCGCGGAGGCGATTTCGGTGGAATGGAGATTGCAGGTGATCAGGACGAACACTTTGCCTTCCTTCGTCAGTTTCTGCGCTTCCGTATCCGGGGTTGACCGGGGATCACGAAGTTTTTTCAGGATACTTTTATAGTGATCCAGGCGGGACAGGTTTTGCTCGCTCGATATCACGGCCATGACGATGGGACGATTCTGAGTCGACCGGCCGATTTCCAACAACTGCAAGTTAGCGGATTCCTGGTCCAGTTTCTGCAGATAAGCCACGATCTGCTGGTAATCGGCCAGTTTCCGGTCCGCGCCCACCCGGAATCCGAGAAACTGTTCCGGCGATGTGATTCCGAACAGGGGAAACAGCGATAAAATAAGCGGAATAATGGTGATCGATATTTTTCGAATCATGGATTTCGCCTCCTTGCGATCTGCATAGACGATTGTCGGTAAATGGCAAAAAAAAGTCAAGGGCATCGTCAACCTTTGGGCCATACTTTCGTTCCGACTATATGACGGACCGGGAAAACAGGTTCCGCAAGGAGGCAATATGAGCAAAAAAGTATGGTTGATTGCAGGACTCGTGCTGATGCTGGTAGTGACCGTGTTGGCGATCGGATCCGGTCGCAGCGATGATTACCAGGTGATTCAGCAGGCGGTGAAGAAGGACAAGGTCGAACGCGACTCTTCTCTTTCATTCATCCGCATCGAGGTAGTTGACAAGAAAAACGACAAGGCGGTGGTCAAGATCCGCATTCCCATTTCCTTGTTGGACATTCTGTCCGAGTGCGATATCGATGACATCAACGTCGGTAGCTCTCACAAGAAACTCAACTGGAAGCGAATCGTCGAAGAAATGAAAAAATCGGGATCGGCGACCTTCATCGAAGTCGACGACGAGGATGAGTATGTGAAGATCTGGATCGAATGATCGAATGCCGATCTAAAAAAAAGCCGGGGTCTTCCCCGGCTTTTTTTTATTGCATCGTTTACATTGCTTCCTTCCGGCGGCGGAATTCCGATGGCTTGACTCCGAAATGTTTCTTGAACAACGTATTGAAACTTGACTTCGAGTTGAAACCCGCTTCAAAGGCGATGTCGATCATCGACCATTCCTGCTCGGAGGTGGTCAATAAGAGATCTCGAGCCGTTTCCAAGCGGTACTGATTGATGAAATCGTTGTAGTTCTTGCCTAGTTTCTCGTTGATCACCTGGGAAAGAGCCTTGGCCGGGATGTTCACTTTGTTGGCCAGGCCGGTTACGGTCAAATCGCTGTCCAGGTAAGGCTTTTCCAGTTTCATAAATTCTATAAGGGTTTTTAGATAGCGGGTAGCTTCCTCTTCGGTCAGGTTCGATTTCTCGTATTTGGGCCGGCTGCGGATGGCCAGGAATTCTTTCAGGTATTCCTGCAGGCCAGCGATCCGGTTGCGATGGCTTTTGATTTCCTCGTTCTTCTCTCGGAGAAGAACGATCGCCTTCCGTTTCAGACGTTGTCGGTTTAAAAAGACAGTCGTTGCGATCAGTCCTGAAAAGATGATTAAAAACCCGGAAAGGATCAGCAATTGCATCCAAAAACTCTTTTGTCGTGAGAAAAACTTTTCTAATTTGCTCTTCTCGTACTTGATCTGGATGTTGCGGATGCTCGTACTGACAACCGGGCTGAACATGGCCTGGGTGAGATCGTCGTACCGTTTGTAGAATTGAACCGATTTGGTGGAGTTGCCAATTTTCCGGTACAATTCCGCCAATGATTTGCAGGTGTCACGAATGGTTTCCTTCCCGCCGAAGGATTCGGCCAGGGAAAGTCCTTGCAGATAGCAGGACTCGGCTTCCTTCATATTCTTCATCCGTTCGTGGGCCTCTCCCATTTTCAACAGGGAAAGGGCCTGGATGTCTTTGCTACCGATATCGGCGGAGAGTTGGTGACTGGTTTTATAATAGTTCAGGGCTTCGGGGAGATGGTTCTTGGCCAGTTCCAGTTCCCCGAACTTCAGATTTACATTGATCAGGATCGGCTGTATTTTTGTTTCCTGACCAATGGTTAAAGCTTCCGAGTATTTTTCCAAAGCCGCTGTAGTATCTTCGAAATGGACGAGCACCGTGCCGATATTGAGCAGATTGCGGGCGATTTCCAGGCGAGTATTATGCCTGCGGTTAACGGCAAGGGAACGGTTTAGATACAGAAGTGCGTTCTCTTTGTCTTCCAAACGAAAGAACAGCATCCCGATGTTGTTCCAGGTCTTGGCGAAGGCCAGTTCCGGTGTATCGGCTTCCTCTTCCTTGATTTTCAATGATTCCAGCATGTCAGCCAAGGCTTTGTCGTACTGACCCTGAAGGGTAAAGACACTGGCACGGTTGTTCAGCAATGCGGAAGTCAGGCGTTGGTGCGGATGTTTTTTCAGAATGTTCAGGGCTTTGTCATAGTAGTGTTGTGCCTCATTGTAATTACTACAACTGATGATAAAGAAATTTCCCAGAGACCGAAGAACTTCTGCCTGTTCCTGGTATTTTTCACTTCGCAGGAACAGGTCAAGTGCCTGATAAAAGTGTTCCAAGGCCTGCTCCGGATTCTGCTTGGCCTGGTAACCGAGGCCGAGTGAATGATGGGATTGTCCCTCCTGAACCGGGTTTTGTTGCCATTTGGCCAGGTTCAATGCTTCTAATCCATACCGGATGGTGATATCTGGATTGGTTGTGTGACTGGCCTGGGCGATCTGATTCAACAATGCTGGCCGTTCCTCGCGTGAGCAGGACTTGAGTTTCTCCTCCAACTGAACGCTGGTCTGCGTCCAGATAAATACAGGGAACAATGCCAGAATAATCGATATCGTTTTCATTCTTCTTTCCCGCAAAGACGCCTATAGCCAATATATCTTTTTTCGTTTTAAAGGTCAAGCCAATCGCCGATGTCCAGATTCAGGATTTTGGACGACAGGATATCGATGGTGCGGTAAAACGGGGGTGAATCCATTTCAAGGAGGTTCGGATGAAAGGGTTTTGTGTTGTAATTGGTGTACTGTTGATGATCATCGGCTTGGCCGGATCGGTCGTCCTCGGGCTGCGGGATTTCACCGATGCCGGTAAAATGGCTGAGCTCGAAAAAAGTGTGGAGAATGCTTCTGGCGAATCCAAGGAGATGGCCCAAGGGGTCTTGAATGGCACCCGTAAACTTTTGGGAGTAGACAATCTCTCTTCTGGTCACTTCCGCAATGGTGGGATCGTCTCCTTTTTGGTCGGAGTTACACTGCTGCTTTTGATGGTTCTGTTGCTGATGAAAAAAAGCAGTCTGTATATCCGTGTTTTTATTGGCCTGCTGGTCGTCTCGATGGCATCGGTCATATTGAATCCAGCTTTTTCCGCGGGGCCGAACGGGCCTCTCTCCTCGCGGATATTAGCCTTGATCGTCGCCTTGATTGGCACGGTAGGCGGACTGTTCGGGCTGGCCAACGCTCTTCTGCGTCGCAAGCTGGGCAGGTCTAAAGGGCTGGAATGATGTCTATTGATAATAAGTACAAGGAGGTTTCCAAATGAAAAGGGTTTTGTGTATCTTGGTGGCTATCTTCATGTCGGTCTCATTTGTCAATGCCGCACAGGAACAGGGGAAAGGAACAGTGAAAAAAATCTCCTACTTCGCCGACCTGGGCATTGCTTTTGCAGATTTCAAGGGTTTGTATCTAGACGTTGGCGCCGAATGGAAACTGACCAACAGCTTTTCCGCTCAGGCAATATTCGATTACTATATGAACCCTATTGATGTGTTTGAAGATTGGGAAGATCTAAGCAGTTCTGCCTATGGACTGGGCGTTTACGGGCAGTATAAACTGAAGTTACTGGACAAGTTGGCTCTCTATGCCAAAGCGGGTTTGCATTGCGATTTTGTGGCATTGAATTGGGATCTGTGGGGGGAGGAGATCGAACTTGATTCCAAATTTCATTTCGGTCTCGGAGCCGGTGCCGGAGTTGATTACAAGATGAACGATATGTGGGCCATTACTGGAGGATTGACCTTCCGTACCCTCTTCGGAGATCCCGGGTACACATGGTTTGTCATTTCGGGCGGAGCGAAAATCACCATTTAACAAGTCCCAGGTCAGAAATCTGGATTGAAAAAAAGGAGCCGAACCACGGCTCCTTTTTTTTAAATTTTTTGCAAATTTTGAGCAGATAGAACTGACGATTCAGCCGATCCTCAGGTAGCCGCTAGAAACCGATACCGAACTGGACTCCAAAGAGAAAGCTCTTGAAGAAGTCGTTGAATGGGGTATGGGCGATGACCCGGAAACGGAAATTGCCGCTGGTGATGCCGGCGTTCACCTTGCACATCCACTTGTTGATCTCATAGGTGTTACCGCCAGTGATGAGGAAAAAACGGCTGACCCCGCCGCCGACGACGAAGCCGCCGAGATTGAAGTTGAGAAGCAGGGCCGGTTCAAAGTAAAAGTCCTTGAATTTGAAGTTGAGAGAGACGATGTTGGCTTCTGGTGAAAGAAAGAGGAGATCGCCGAAACTGAAATCGAAATTGGCGCCGAAATACCAGATGAGCGGGTCGAAAGTGAAGGAGTCATCGGTGATTAGGCCGAAGTTGGCGAAAAAATGGCCGTCGGCTTTCAGGGTCGGAGCAAAAGCCAGGCAAAGAAAGATCACTAAAGAAACGATCGCTGTCTTTTTCATGTTCACTCCGTTTGGTTGAGATGCATTGATTGTAATGACTGGAAATGCAATTGTCAATACCTGTTCGGTCCGAAGGGATGTCAGGAAAACACTCCGGGGATGATCGTCTGGCAATGTCGGCAGCGGTTTCCCGCCAAGCCGCTTTTGTCGATGCTGTACATGACCCTGGAAATGACCGTCTTGCCGCAATGAGGGCAATAGGTATGCTCGGCATCGGAGATCAGGTTGCCGACGTAGACGAATTTCACTCCCCGGTCCATGGCGATTTTCCGTGCCTGCATCAGGGTTTGCGGAGGGGTGGGGGGGATATTGCGGATCTGGAAGGTTGGGTGGAAGCGGGAAAAGTGAAGGGGAACGTCGGGGCCCAGTTCCTTGACGATCCAGTCGCTCATTTGCTCGATCTCTTTATCCGAATCATTGAGGGTGGGAATGACGAGGACCACGATCTCCAGCCAGACCTTTTGCCGGCAGATGAGGACGAGGGTATCGAGAACCGGTTGCAGCCTTCCCGCACATTGCTCCCGGTAAAACTTGTCGGTGAAGGCTTTGAGGTCGATCTTCACGGCACCCAGGTGACGGCAAAGTTCGATCATCGGGTCCTTCTGGATGAAACCGTTACTGATCATGATATTGGTCACGCCCCGTTTTTTTCCGGCTTCGGCGCAAGCCAGCATGTACTCATAGAACACCACCGGTTCGGTGTAGGTGTGGGCGACTACCCGGCAACCGCTGCGGAGGGCGGCGTCGATTGCCTGATCGGGGGAGAGAGGGACACTCTTCACCTGCTCCGGTCGTTTCTGAGAGATCTCCCAGTTCTGGCAAAACCGGCAGACGAAATTGCACCCGGCTGTGGCCAGGGAAAAAGCGGTTTCCCCGGGATGAAAATGGAACATCGGCTTCTTCTCGATCGGATCGACGTTCATCGAACAGGGGTTTCCGTAGACCAGCGTATAATAGGTTCCATCTCGGTTCTCCCGGACCCCGCAACTGCCCCGTTCCAGGTCGGCGACCCGGCACTCGTGCGGACAAAGGCGGCAGCGGATTTTTTTATCCGGCAGTCGATCATAGTAACGGGCTTCCACCGGGTTTGCACCACTTCCTGTCGTTTTCTTCGTCATTCCAGTACTCCTTTCAAGCCGACCAGCCGGATGGCCGCCAAATCAGCCGTTCCCAGTCCGGATTCGGCGGCGCTTTGAATATATCGGGGCTGCCGGTCTTCGTCGCGGAGTGAAGGCAGCTTTTCCCGGGACCGGAGCGTTTCGATGATCTCCCAACCGACCCGGTCGAGCGCCGCCGGGTCGCGCGAGAGAAAAACTCCCCCCCAGTCGCGTGCCCAGCGGCCGGAGAAGGCGGGCCCATGATGGATCTGTACGCGGGAGGCGTCACAGATGGTCAGGCGCAGTTTGCCGCGGATGATCGGGTGGGTGTTGAGGTCGGCGATGTAGGGATCGCCGTTGTTGCCGTGGTATTTGTTGGGATTGTGAATGGCTCCGTAGAGGTTTTTCATGCCGCCGGAAATCCCTGTGATATCGTGGTCTTTCAGGACCGGGACATTGATCAGCGCATCCACTTCCTTGACGATCAGACTGAAACAGGAGCCGATCGTTCGGAAAACCTCCACCTGGTCCGAATAGCCCCAGCCGGGGTACTCATCGGTGCCGCGATAGCGGATGCCATCGCGATTGACGGGAAATCCGGCCCGGTCTAGTTCACGGCGGGTTCGATCCCAGACGACGATCCGCTGCGCCTTGACTCCGGCACTCTGCAGTCCGGCGCAGATGGCGGCGACCAGGCCGCGGCTTGTCGAAAGCCTGATCCCGGGGACACAGCTCAGTTTGATCCCCACCGTTTCATCCTCTCGGAAGAGCGATTTCCAGGCGGCCACAGTCGTCGACTTACCGGTGACAACAATGAGCCCCCGATCGAGGGCTTCCCGGGCGGCGGCGGCATCGACATCATCATTGACCCGAACCAGCTTGGAGGAGCGGGAACCGGCGACGACCGGGTCGGGTTTTTCGGAGCCAAATATGTTGCGGACGGCAGCCGTTCCCATGAAAGCGGCCTCCACTATTTTCTCTGAAAACTGGCGGCGGTTCATCGGTGGGATTCGTCCTCGGCAAATACCTGGGCTTGAAAGATATGGAATTCCATTGTCGTCGATGTTTTATAGGCATTTTGCGGCAATCCGGCCTTCATGCACAGCTGGGAGAGAAATTGGTCCAGGCTCCAGCCGGTTTCGGTCGCCACCTGCGGCAGGAAAATGGCTTGATAAGAGCCGTCGCGGATTATAACGCCGTCCGTCCCCAGGCGGATCTTGCGGTAGTCGGCGAGCGGCTGCAGCAGCGACATGACCGAGATTTCAATATGGAGTCGGGGCAATTCGGAGGCGGTTACGGGGACAAATCTCGGATCCCGAAAAGCGGCATTCAATGCATTATCCCGAACACTTTCGCACAGGGGGGCAACTCCCACGATCGACCCGATGCAGCCACGCAACTGGCCTCCCTTTTTCAGGGTGACGAACACCCCGGCCTTCTCCCGGAAACGGGCATGGGATTTGCTGTCAGATTCGAGACCAGTTGCAATCTGCCCGGCCAGAGCAGATGCCAGGGTGGCCCGGGCCAGCCGCAAGAGGGTTCGGCGCTCGCCTGCGGATAGCGCATTCCCGGCCGGGGACGGTGCGGACGGGATAAAAAAGACCAGTGATCCGTAGGAAACGCTGAGGCTGTAATCGCCGGCCCGGTCGCCGGAGCGGGAATAGTCGGTCAGGCGGGCCTGGCTGGATGTGTTTCTCAACAGGTGGAGCAAAATCCCGACCGGGGTCCGGCCACACATGGTGATCCCGGTTTTGTCCAGGTAGTCTTGGTAGCGGCCGATATCCAGCTTGAGAATGGTATCCAGCAACCCCTCGTCGAGCTTTTTCAACCTGGCCGGGATATCGCTGGTGAAGGGGACATACCCGAACTGTTCCCCGTAATGGGTCAGATCGGTGGAGGCGACGATCAGGGTATGGTCATCGATATGGAGCTTGATCAGTGCCGCTAGTTTCGGGAAGTCCCTTTTTTCCAGGTTGCCAAAGAGGATGGGGACGATGGCGAAGGAGTCACGGGGGAGCGTGTATTGGAGAAAGGGGAGGAGGTTCTCCAGGGAGTGCTCGGCGGTCATGACGGCGTTGTCGCAGCCAATCAGGGGGTCCGCGGCCAGAGCGTGTGTAATGGCGCGATCGATCGGAACGGAGCCCAATGGGGTGGCCCAGCGGTCGAATGCATCGACCAGGCCGCCATAGAATCCGCCACGGTGGGCAAGACCGAGCATGATCACGCGGCGGATCACCGGCTTTCCCCGGAGCGCGGCGAAAGCCTTGGCGGCACTGCCCCCTGAGTACTCATAGCCGGCGTGAGGGGCGATGATGGCGGTGATGCGGCCTGCATTCGCTTCCGCCTCGACCCCGGTGAAGCAGCGGTCGAGAAGGCGTTGCAACTGGCCGGCATCGGCCGGATACCAGTTGCCGGTGCGTAGGTAGG
>Ga0209287_10000839_pt1 | contig 16903 bp, 14 predicted proteins | sample PPLLak3cmMay2015_2_FD_187255 | JGI IMG/M metagenome (GOLD analysis project Ga0209287, IMG submission 187255) | Freshwater sediment microbial communities from Prairie Pothole Lake near Jamestown, North Dakota, USA - PPLs Lake P8 Core (1) Depth... | ecosystem: Environmental > Aquatic > Freshwater... | reverse complement strand
ACCTACTTGGCTCAAGCCGTCGCCGGGTCGCTCCCGCCAAGCACCGTGGGGCTGCTCATCCTGCTCCGGATCGGCATGTCGCTGGAAGTTCTGCTGCCGACGACCTTCTACCTTTCGGTCGTCATTGCTCTGGGGCGACTTTACAAGGATTCGGAGATGACGGCTTTGTCGGCATGCGGGGTGGGGATCCTGGGCGTGGTGCGGCCGGTTTTCCTGTTGTCCCTTCCCGTCGCGGTGCTGGCGGGCTGTGCCTCGCTTTATATTCGACCGGAATCCTACGAAAAAATTTATCGCGTCATGGACCAGGCGCAGGCCGAATTCGACATTTCAAGGCTGGAAGCCGATCACTTTCTGGAGATCGGAAAAGGTAAGTATGTGTTTTTTGCCGAAGAAGTGGGCCACTCGCCGCATGGAGCCCAGCGGGTTTTCATCCGTGTGGCCGAGGGCGACAAACGTCAGGTGATTCAGGCGCAGCGAATGATTCAGGGCACGGACAGCGCCAAGGGCCAGCGGGTGCTGGTTTTCCGCAACGGGGCATTTTATGAGTTTCCGGTGCAGGGATCCCAGGGGGCCATCTCGCATTTCGACCAGGCGGAGTATCCCCTGCCGGACGACGCGGCTGCCGGGTCGCGCTACCGGCGCAAGGCGGCCGATAGCCAGGAGCTTCTGAAGTCCTCGAGGCTTGAAGACATTGCCGAACTGCAGTGGCGGCTGTCCACACCTTTGTCCACCGTGCTGCTGGCACTGGTCGGCGTGCCGCTCAGCAAAAGCAATCCGCGTCGGGGAAAATATGCCAAGATCGGACTGGCGATCATCATTTTTGCCACTTATTATCAGTTGTTTGTCATCGCCAAAACCTGGGTGGAAAAGGCGGTGGTCATCCCTTGGGTGGGGATATGGTGGGTGCCGTTTCTGATGGCGGTGCTGGCCGTTTGGCTGTTATGGCGGACGGGAGAGGTCTTTCTTCGGCGCCCGGCATGAACGACCCCATCAAAATCATCGACCGCTACATCGGCCGCAATACCCTGCAGGGGTTTTTCCTGGTGCTGTCCGTCCTAGTGGTGCTCTTAAGCTTCATGGAACTTCTCGTCCAGGTCAAAGACATCGGCAAAGGCGGCTTCCAAATGCCGGATGCGTTTGGTTTCGTCGTTTTAACGATTCCCAAACGCATGGTCGACCTCATGCCGGTGGCGGCGCTGCTTGGAAGCATCGTCGCCCTGGGTCTGCTCGCCGATCACCAGGAACTCACGGCCATGCAAGCAGCCGGTATTTCGGTGCAGCGCATCGCGTTCTCCGTTTTGGGGACGAGCATTGTACTCATGCTGACCGCCGTTCTCATGGCGGAGTTCGTCGCACCGCCCCTTGATCAGGCCGCCCGCATTCAACGGTCTCGGGCCATCTACGGCAAGGCGGTGATGATGTCCAAGGAAGGGTTCTGGGTGCGGCACGGCAACGCCTTCGTGCATGTGGGCCGCACGCTGTCCGGAGAGAGGGCTGCCGATATCGAGGTTTATGAACTGGACGAAACGGGCCGCCTGCGGCAGTTCATTGCGGCCGCGGAAGCGATCATCGGTGATCGTCAAGATTGGCTGCTCAAGGGGATTCAGGCGAAAACCTTCAGCGGGGATTCCGTGGAGGTCCGGCCCATGGACGAATACCGCTTGAACTCTTTTCTGACTCCCGCTCAAGTGGCATTGCTTCAGCTTCCGCCCGACAGCCTTTCGCTTTCGGACCTGTGGAGTTATATTCGCAGCCTCGACGCGCGCGCCCAGAATTCCAAGGCCTATGCGCTGGCGTTCTGGCAGAAAGTCTGTCTGCCGGTCACCACCGGCGTCATGGTACTGCTGTCGCTCACCTTTATTTTCGGATCGACCCGCACCCGCAATGCGAGCCAACGGATTTTTATGGGGATGCTCACCGGAGTGGTCTTCCATTTGGCCAACCAGATTTTCGGGCATATGGGGCTGATTCTCAATATTCCGCCGATCCTGACGACGCTGCTGCCGGTCGGTTTCATCCTGATCATCGCCCTCAGGCTTCTCAGACGCGCCTTCTGAAGGCGCACCCGCCGCGTGCGTTCCGCCGTGCGTTGCACCGTCGCGGTTCCTCAAACGGCAGTTATTCTTCAAGGGGTTGAGGCCGCGGGCGGTATCCTGGATACAGATGCGGGTAATAATCCTTCCAGCGCTTCTGCATCCATAAATATTGATCCGGATGTTTTCGAACGGCTTTTTCCACGATATCCGTGATCCGTTGGCTGTTGCACTTCAGATCGTTTTTTAAGCTGCCCGAGCGCTGGACCGCCACGGGTGCGGAAATCTCGATCGTGAATGAGCCGTCCGGGTTGCGAACGGTGAACGCAGCAATGATCGGTGCGGCACAGCGAGCGGCGAGCATGGCGGCCGCCGGACTGACGCGCGTGCGGTGGCCGAAATAATCGACGGCCACACTCTGCTTGCGGGAACTCAAATCGACCATCAGGGCGACGATACCGTCTTCCCGGATGGCTTTCAGCATTCTGGGAAACGCCTTTCGCTTGGAAATGAGCTGGTTCCCGAAGCGGGTCCTGGCATGGTTCATCCAACGATCCAGCCAGCGGGGGACCAGCGGACGCACCACGATGTGAACCCGCTTGCCAAAATGGCTGGCCAGGTACTGAAGCCCGATTTCCCAGTTGCCCAGATGGGCGGACACGAGAATAATGCCCCGTCTGGCCTCCAGGGCGCGCATAAAATGGTCTTCACCACTCAGCCGGCAACGGGAAAGGATGTCGCCGGGCGATAGTTGTGCGCATTGTACCATCTCCGTCAGCGTCATTCCAAAATTATGGAAGACTCGCCGGGAGACCTCCGCGATCTGATGCTCTTTCCAGGAGGGAAATGCGAATTGCAGGTTGTTGCGCGCGATGGTGCGATAGGGCACGCCCAGCCGGTAGCCCATCTCACCGAACATGCCGCCCCAGCGCATCAATTCGCGCGGCCGAATAGATCCGAGCGTTCGCGTCATGAGGCCGCCGGGTTTAGGGCCCTGTTTCGTTTTGCAGCAAGCATTCTGATCCAGTAAAGGGCCGTCACCCATGAGGTGTTCATCTCCCGGTCGAAGGATTTGTCGGTCGTTAAGAATCGCGGCGTTTTCGGTCGGCCCAATTTCTAAAACCATACACTCCAGCCAATCCGTTTTCAAGTCAAGCAATCTGCTGGAATGGGGAGGCTTGATCCCGCGAGGATCGCCATTGACATCCGTATCCCGCGCCGGATCCGCCCATCGAATACCCTTCGAAGCTTGGACACCATCTGTCTTGACACCGAGGGCGCTATCCCGTTATGCTGAATCAGAGCCGGGTATCCATTTCCTGCACATCGGGATAAATGCCAAAAGGGGGGCGGATTATGGCGGTGCAAACGGCATCCAATCTGAAGGCTATTCTCGATAGCTCCACGGTAAAAAGGGTGGTGGGCAATGTCAATCGCGAGTTGGCAGAACGACGGGCTTTCCAACCGCCCACCTGCAGCGTGTTCTCCCACACGTATACCATACTCGAGAATACCGATGTCTACCGCTTTACCGTCGACAAGGAGGCCGAGCGCCAGTTGCCCAACATCATCGGCAACCCAGTGCAAATTGTCCGCGGCAAGAACAAAGTTGGCAAGGATGTGAACGCGCGCTACACCCGCCGCCGCAACATCGGCATCGTTTTTTCAGGCGGCCCGGCGCCGGGCGGACACAACGTGATCGCCGGATTGTTCGATGCCGCCAAACGCGCCAACCCGGAGAACCGGCTGTTCGGTTTCTTGGTCGGGCCCGAAGGTGTCGTTGAGAACGAAGCCATCGAGATCACCCGGGAATTGGTGGACGCCTATCGCAACCTCGGCGGTTTCACCATGATCAAAACCGGCCGCGCCAAAATTGACTCCAAACAAAAGATCGAGCTTTCGCGGAAGACTTGCAGGGAACTCGGTCTGGACACCCTGGTCATTGTGGGCGGCGACGATTCCAATACCAACGCCGCTTTCCTGGCCCAGGAGATGGTCACTGACGGGATTCAAGTCATCGGGGTCCCCAAAACGATCGACGGCGACATTCAGGTGCGCGATGACCAGGGCCGCGTGCTGTGCGCGGTGTCGTTCGGATTCCACACGGCGGCTCGCGCCTTCGCGAACTCGATCGCCGGACTCTGCAACGATGCGAGCTCAGACATCAAGTACTATCACATCTGCAAAGTCATGGGGCGGGTAGCGAGTCATCTGGCGCTGGAGGTCGCGTTGCAGGCGCATCCCAACATCACCATCATCGGAGAAGACTTGGTGGACTATGTGGACGAGGAGCGTCTGGAAAAAGCGCGGATAGACCACACCACCGACTACACCGCGTTCGGGATGACCCTGCGGCATCTCTCCCGGCTGATCTGCGAGGGGATCGTCAAGCGGGCGTCGGCCGGCAAAAACTACGGCGTGATCGTCATCCCGGAAGGCGTGCTGGAATTCATCAATGAGGTCGAGGTGTTCATCATGAAGTTGAACACCATCATTGCCGACTACAACCGTACCCACGACCGGGATTTTCATTCGGCCTTCCCGCTGCTGGAGAGCAAACTGGAGTACCTTCATCGATTGGCTCAACGTTCGCGCGAGGACTCCGCCTTTAAACTCTGGAACACTCGGGACGAGGACCTATTTAACGATCTGCCCGAGTTTTTTCAGGAAGGGTTATTGACGGAACGCGACAGCCACGGCAACTTCCAGTTCTCCCAGATCCCCACCGAGAGGGTTTTGATGGGGCTGGTGCACGACTATTTGAACATCCTGAAGGAAAAGGGCGTTTACAAGCTTGGCATCTCCGCCCGCTATTTCCGCAAGACTCTGGAAAAAGCGGGGCTGGATCCGGACCGGATCGGGCCCGCCCTATTCAGTAACTACGGCGACGACGAATACTTTTTGACCAAGACGTCGATCATCTCCGCTAAAACCCTCCGGCAGGAGCTGGAAAGAGCCGGCCTGCTCGAATCCGATGACAAGGTTCCGAATGCGATCGAAAAAATTTACAAGAAAACGGTCCCCAGCTTCAAAACGCAGGAGCATTTCTACGGCTACGACGGCCGCGGCAACGACCCCACCCGTTTCGACTGCATCTATACCTACAACTTGGGCATGACCGTGTTCAGCTTGCTGGCCGACGGCGCCACCGGCCAGATGGCCGCGATTCGAAACCTGGAGCGTGATTTTTCGCTATGGGAGCCAATCGGCATCCCCATTGCGCCGCTCATGCATCTCGAGGAACGTAAAGGCAAATTGGCGCTCGTGCTGGAAAAAGCGCTGGTGGATACCAACTCGGTTGCCATGCAGGTGTTCAAAGCCCACCAGGAGAAATGGCTCGCGGCCACATCGGCCGAGGATCATTTTCGAAGACCCGGTCCGATCTGCTGTGCTGAGCAATTTGAGGAGGATCGACCTCTTACGCTGGAGTTGAACGCCCTTGCTCAATCGAAGCCTTGAAGCCGGATCGCTTTTCGGCGGTTGAACCCTCTCCCGCGGCGCAGCGTCTTTTTTCGACTGCGCCGTTGTTTTTAATCGAGAAACATCTGTCGCCCGAACAGGAGCTCAAAGCGGGCGTGGGCGGGGAGAGGGCCGGAGGGGAGGCCGGTCGGCAACCGCGATCGGTGGGCCAGGAGGGTCTGCGGGGCGCACCCGATGGGCCGTCAGCGGTACAGATTTTCCAGGCGGCTTTTCTCCGGCTCCGACAGAAGGCCGAGCTGCACCAAAAGGTCTCCGACGCCGTTCTCCCGCAGTTGTGCGATCTTCATAACGGCTTCGGGCTTTTTCTGGTGAAGGCTGAAAAACGTGTAATGCAGATTCAGTTTGGATTTCTTCAGGAGGTAGATGTTTTGGATGACATTGGCATCCTCACCGTAGAAAATGACATGATGGCTTAGGAGGAAATACGTCGCCGCGCCGACGGCGGCCAAGAGGAGATAGGTTTTGATTCGCGACCACATGACTCGGTTCCCTTGAAGCGAGGAATTTGATAGATTAGAAAGTACGACGTCTATGGTCAGTTTACCAAGGTTCGCCTCATAGGTCAATTTTTCGGACCGGGAGGATGTATGCGCATATTCAGGCGGCTTCGCTCAACCCACGTGGACATGGCCGACTCCATGGTGCTGACCGCAATTTTCCTGGCGGCGGCTTATTGGGGACTTGAGGCCCTGATCAACTTGTTTTCGCCGGAGGAGATCAGTATCTACCGGGAACTTTTCGGGCCGAACGTCGGTGACATGGGCATGCGCATCATCGTTTTGTGCCTGTTTCTGATTTTCGGATCGCACGTCCAGTTCACCATCAACAACCGCAAACGGGCCGAACAGGCCCTGCGGGAAAGCGAAGAAAAATACCGGACCATTCTCGAGAGCATCGAAGAGGGATATTACGAGGTCGATCCGGAGGGGCGGTTCACCTTCGCGAACGACTCCACCAGCCGGATCCTCGGACAGTCTAAATCCGATTTGCTCCAAATGAACATTCATCAGTTTCTCATGGATGAAAGCGATCGCACCTTGATTGACACGTTTGGGCAGTGCCGCCGGACCGGGCGGCCGGTGAAAGCCTTCGACTGCGAGTTGCAGCGCGAAGGGGTGGTGCTGCACATTGAGGGGTCTGCCTCCCCGTTGCACAGTCGAACCCAAGCATGGATCGGTTTCCGGGGCCTGCTGCGGGACCGAACCGAGAAAAAGCGGCTTGAAATGGAGTTGCTGGAATCCTTGCGCAAGCTGCAGCACGCACGGGCGGCAACCATTTTAGGGCTGGCCAAACTGGCTGAGTACCGCGACGAGGGTACCGGAACGCATCTGGAGCGGATTCGGGAATATGCTCGGCTGCTGGCTGAGGAGATGGCCAAACTTCCTATCTATCGCGGGCAGATCGATCAACGCTACATCGAGGACATCTATCAGTCCGCTATTCTGCACGACATCGGCAAGGTCGGGATTCCCGACGCGGTGCTGCTCAAGCCCGGCGAACTCACCGACGAGGAATTCGAGGTCATCAAATGCCATACCGTTTTCGGCGGGGACGCGATCACCGCCATCCAGTCCCAAATCGAAGGCCGCTCCTTTCTGAACATCGGCCGTGAGATTGCCTACAACCACCATGAGAAATGGGACGGCTCCGGCTATCCGCGCGGGCTGCGCGGCTCGGACATCCCCCTGGCGGCCCGGATTGTGGCGGTGGCCGATGTCTACGACGCGCTGACCACCAAACGCTTCTACAAGGAAGCCTTTTCCCATGCCAAAGCCATACAGATCATTTCAAGCCTGAGGGGGACCCATTTCGACCCGGAGGTGGTGGACGCCTTTATGGTTTTGGAGGCGCAGTTGAACCGCATCCGCGAGGAAAAGCTCAGGCACGAGAAAAAGGTGATCCCGGCCGCTCCCGTTTGCCAGCAGGGATTGCATCAGGCTGCGGCGGGCATGTGATTAGGATGGGCTGCGCCGCCGCTGTTATCCCCCGGCAATCCGCTGCTCCGGTTTATGATCGGACCGAATGAGATGGTTCAGCTGGCGGTCTGATTCTTGGGTGTATGGATGGACAGTCGGATCCACTGGCGGTTTGCGATGAGTTCGACGACCTGCTCGGGCCTCACGGGCTGATCGGCGGCCTTTACCGATAGACAGCCGTCCCACGCCCAGCGCTGCTGGCGCTTTAGAAAATCCCTCAATCGCAGCCCTTGAACGAGGACTCCCCGTTTCAGAAATTCCGGCCCCAGTTCGCGTGCGACCATGTTGAACAGTTTGAGCGTTACGAAGATTTCGCCGCCGCCGGCGTTCTGGAGTTGCGTTTCGTGGGAGATCTGCCGACGCATGGGAGCATAGATGCCTCCGCGGCGGAGGACGGCTCCGGCTAAACCGGGCATGGCGGCTGAAAGTGCCAGGGTCGAGCCTTCCGCTACTCGGGCCGTGTTGAAATCGTCTAAGGCTTTGCCATTGAGGAAAACGGTCTGGACGCGCTCTTTCAAGTAGGCCGGAGAGACACCGGCCGTGTTAACCAGAAACTCCTGGACGCTCTCGCCGCCCAGACCCTTGAGGAGAATGCCTTCTCCCAGGAGAGGAAGAAAGCGTGAAACGGCATTGCCCGCCATCGTCAGGGTAATGTCCAGGATGTCGGAAGTCGGTTGAGTGGGCGTTTTCATGACGGTCTTTCCAGCAGGCGCGGGTATTCGGATGGGCTTTAAAATGTCAGGGGAGGCGTTGCGCCTCCCCTGACATTTTAGAATGATCGAACCCGCCCGGGCTACCAGTTGAACACCTGGTCCAGGTCCGAGTCCTTGACCATAAATGTGACATCGTGGGGCGGCAGTTTTTCCTTCTTGAAATAGTCCGGCAGCCGGTCCATCTCTTTGGTGAAACCCGCCTTTTGGTTGAATTCGCGCTCCATTTTCAGGATGGACTTGCCCAGCCCGACCACATCGTCGCCGGTCAGCTTCTGGCCGGTGAAACTGCCCAGCAGATCCAGCAACGCCTGGAAAGTGTCGGGCTGGTCCAGGATGGCAAAGGCGATGAAAAGACACATACCGGTCGAATCGATGGCGGCCGTGGCGATTTGAAGATTGCGGGACAGCTCGATCTGGCCCTCGGGCTTTAGAGGGTTCACGCTCCCGCCGACCCCCAGGATGTTGGCGGTGACCGCATAGCCGGCGGTGTGATCGGCGCCCTGGGGGGTGGTGGCATAGGTGACACCCATGCCCTGAACGCCACGCGGATCGTAGGCCGGCATGGCCTGTCCCTTGACGACCGGCACGCGTTCCACGCCGAAGACTCTTCCGGTTACCGCCGCGCCGTTGCCGAGGATCCGTCCGAGCGGAGAACCCTTGCCGACTTCCCTGACCAGATTGATGGCCGCCTGGGCATCGCCGAACTTCGCGATCCCCGCCTCCATGGCCACGCCGATGGTGGCGCCCATTTCGATCGTGTCCAGCCCGTAATCGTCATCCAGGCGGTCCAGCATGGCGATGGCGTCGAGGTCGTCGATGCCGCAGTTGCCGCCATGGGCCCAGACGGTTTCATATTCGGGCTGCTTGGTCAGGTAGTGGCCGTCCTTGTCGAAGTAGGTGCCGGAGCAGCGAATGACGCAGCCGCGGTGGCAGCCATGGGTAGCGGAGCCTTCACCGCCGCGGGTGTTTTCAGTTTCAGCCTGGGTTTCACCGCTGATTTTGGAACAGCCGTCGAACCGACCCCACATGAAGTTCTTGGTGGGGTAGGCGCCGGCTTCGTTGATGACGTTGGTGAGCACGTTGGTGCCGTAAGTCGGCAACCCCTGACCCGTGACGGCGTGTTTACGCAAGCCCGCCACGAAGGCCTTGTTGGCCTCCTTGAATTGATCGGAATCCTTGGGGCTGCGGACCGAGCAGCCGGCGTCATCGACGACGATCACTTTGACGCCTTTGGAGCCCATCACGGCGCCGACGCCTCCGCGGCCGGCATGACGGGTGGGCCGGAACTCCATGTCGGTAAAGGCGACCGAGGCGGCTGCCATCTTCATCTCCCCGGCCGGCCCGATGGAAATGCAGCCGACCTTGTCCCCGTATTCGGCTTTCATCTTCTCGGCCACGGCATAGTTGCCGAGCATCTTCAGGCTGGCATCCGTCTTGATTTCAACCTTGTCCTTATTGATGTAAATCCGGTAAAGCGAGTCGTCTTTGGGCTTGCCCTCCAGCACGATGGCGGAGTAGCCGAGCCGGCCTATGATCTGCGACGGCTGACCTCCGGCATTGGCCTCTTTAATGCCGCCGGTCAGCGGGCTTTTGCAGCCGACCGAGATCCGGCCGGACATGGCGGCGGCGGAGCCGCTGAGAAGACCCGGCGCGATCACTAATTTGTTGTCTTCGCTCAGCGGGTGGCAGGTGGGCGGGACTTCCTTGGAGACGATGGCCGACGTCAGCGCGCGGCCGCCCATGCCCGCATAGCTTCCGACCGGCTCGGCCTGGGCCTTGGGTCCGCCGTCGGCGCCCATGTTGATCCTCAGAATCTTGTCCATGGCTACCTCCTTGGGTTCAATGGGATTGCATCTCTCAACCGGATCCGTCTCCGCTGGCGTCAGGACCAGGAGTCGAATTTTTGGTTTCATTTCCTCCTGTTGTCATAACGCGTGTGTCTCGGTAAAGTCAAGGAAATCGAGAAATGACCGCTCGGCGGTTCACCCGTTGCGCTTGGAAAAGAAGTCCATGAACGCCACGAGCGCATCCACGGCTTCCAGGCTGACGGCGTTGTAGAGCGACGCCCGGCACCCGCCGACCGACCGGTGGCCTTTCAGGCCGCCCAGGCCGCTTTTCACCGCCTCTTCGATGAAGCGCTTTTCCAGGTCCTCGCCGCCCAGGCGGAAGGTTACGTTCATTTGGGATCGGCTGGCCGGCTCGGCTGTTCCGCGGTAGAATCCCCCGCTGGCATCGATGCACCCGTAAAGGCGATCGGCCTTGGCGCGGTTGACGGCCCCCATTTTATCCAATCCTCCGACGGTCTCCTCGATCCATTTTAAAACGAGCTGCACGGCATAGATCGCAAAACACGGGGGTGTGTTGTAGAGGGAATTTTTGGTCGTGTAGGTCGTGTATTTGAGCATGACCGGCAAGTTCTCGGGCACGCGCGCGAGCAGGTCGTCGCGGAGGATGACCAGGGTCACGCCGGCCGGGCCGATGTTTTTTTGCGCCCCGGCGTAGATGAGGCCGAAGGGGCCGGTGTCGAAGGGCCGGCTCATGATGTCGGAGGACATGTCGGCGATGAGGGGCACCCCGGTGGTATCCGGGAAGCGGGACCATTGGGTACCGCGGATGGTGTTGTTGGAGGTGATATGGGCGTAGACGGCATCTGGGTTGAAGGCGATCCGGCCGGGGATGTAGGTGAACTGCCGGTCCTCGGAAGAGGCCACCACCTGGATCGGTTTGTTGAGGCCCCGGGCCTCCTTGATGGCGTTGGTGGACCAGGTGCCGGTGTTCACGTAGTCGGCGGACCGGCCGTCGGCCAGGAAATTCATCGGGATCATGGCGAACTGCAGGGTGGCGCCGCCCTGCAGAAACAGGACGTGGTGACGGTCGCCCAGTTTGAGGAGACGCTGGGTCCGCTGAACGGCATCGCCCAGGATGGACTCGAATTGCTTGGAGCGGTGGCTCATCTCAACGATGGACATGCCGGCGCCCTTGAAGTTCAGAAACGATTCCTGAATTTCTTCCAAGACCGGCAAGGGCAGGGCGGCGGGCCCGGGGTTGAAATTGTGGATTCGATCGGCCTTCATGACATTCACCTCCATGGATGTTATGTTTATCATGGCATTTCTACCGTACCGTGCCGAGAAGTCAAATTCTATTTGGGTGAGGATGCGTGAGTCCGTTGACCCGTCCGCCCGCTGGCCTGTAAGGGCGTTGCGTTACCCAACGGGTGGGAGCGGCTTTCCAGCCGCGATGATCGATAATCCACGAGTCCTGAAGGAGAATTTTGGCATGCTCAAGATATTCGACTATCCTTCGCCGGCCGCCGAAAAGGCACTCGCGCGCATCGCTTCGCGCGGGGTTGCCTTCACGCAAAGGGAGCGCGCGGCGGTCACCCGGATCCTCGATGATGTAAAAACCCGCGGGGACGAGGCCCTGGTGGATTACACCCGGCGCTTCGACGCACCGGCCTATTCCCTGAAAGGCATGCAGGTCGGCAAGCGCGAGTTTGCCGCGGCGAAATCAGCGGCCGATCGGACCTTTCTGAGAGCCCTGAATCGGGCAGCGTCTCAGATCGAAACCTTTCATCGCCGCCAGCTCAGATCGGGCTTTGTCAGCCTCGACCGCCCGGGAACGATGCTGGGGCAGCTGGTCCGCCCCGTGGAGCGCGCGGGCGTCTATGTCCCGGGCGGCCAGGGGGGGCGAACGCCCCTGGTGTCCTCGGTGCTCATGGGGGCCATCCCCGCGAAGGTGGCCGGAGTGGAAAAGATCATCATGGTCACGCCGCCGACCGCCGAGGGGCGGGTAAACCCGCATCTGCTCGTTGCCGCGCAGAAGGCCGGGGTCGACGCGGTTTACGCGGTCGGCGGGGCCTGGGCCATTGCGGCCCTCGCGTTCGGCACCGCCACCATCCCGAAGGTGGACGTCATCGTCGGGCCGGGTAATGTCTACGTCAGCCTGGCCAAGAAAATCGTGGCCGGCACAGTGGGGATCGACATCATCGCCGGCCCGAGCGAGGTCCTGGTGATCGCGGACGACTCGGCCGATCCCGAATTCATCGCCGCCGATCTCCTGGCCCAGGCCGAGCACGATGCCAGGGCCTCGGCCGTCCTGGTGACCCCCTCTGCGGCGCTCGCCGCCGGCGTCCGGTCCGAGGTGCAGCGGCAGCTGGCGGAACTGGCCCGGGCCGATATCGCGCGCGCATCGGTTGAGCGCTTTGGCGCGATCTTCGTGGTGCCGGACGAGACCCGCGCCATCGATCTCGCCAACCGGGTGGCGCCCGAACACCTGGAGTTTCATGTGCGCGACCCCTTTGCCCGTCTGGGTGAAATCCGCAACGCCGGGGCGGTGTTCATCGGCGAATACACGCCGGAGCCGGTGGGCGACTACGTCGCCGGTCCCAACCACGTGCTGCCGACCGCCGGCACGGCCCGCTTCGCTTCGGCTCTTTCCGTCGACCACTTCCTCAAGCGCACCAGCGTGATCCATTATTCCGCCGAGGCGCTCCGGCGCGAGGCCGCGGACATTATGCGCCTGGCCGAAGTCGAAGGCCTGGACGCCCACGCCAACACCATTCGGCGGCGGCTGGCCCGGCGGGTGGACAAGTAGGACCTTATCTCGGAAAATGATCCGAATCGACAGAATAGATCATCTCGTATTGACCGTCCGCGACATCGCCGCGTCGTGCGCGTTCTATTCGCAGGTACTCGGCATGGACATCGTGAACTTTGGCGCCGGCCGGAAAGCACTCTCATTCGGCGTACAAAAAATCAACCTCCACGAGCATGGGAAAGAGTTCGAGCCCAAGGCTGCCTGCCCAACTCCAGGCTCGGTAGATATCTGTCTCATCACCGCCACGCCACTTGCAGACGTAATGGGCCATCTACGTGCAGCCGGCGTTGCTGTGCTTGAGGGCCCAATTCAGCGCACAGGGGCAACGGGTCCGATCATATCGGTCTATTTCAGGGATCCGGACTCTAACCTTATCGAAGTTTCAAGCTACTCCGATGCCTAACGATTCATTCGGGCAGAAGTCGTTGTAGGCCACGGCTTTATTTCAGGAGTCAGGCCATAATACCGATAAGCAATCCTGATCTGCGCGGTTATGGTCCAACGCGCTTCTTATCTGCGAACACCCCGCGTTCGGGTCAACAGGCGGTTTTGGCTCATGATCTGCTTGCATAGATGGATACGCTCAAGGTCGCGAGTGCCGTGCTTGCCGGATATGATTGGGGAGGACGGGCCGCATGTATCGTAGCTGCTCTTTGGCCTGAGCGTGCGCGCGGGCTTGTGTCGGCAGGAGCTTACACCATCCAAGACATTCCAGGTTCGATCAAACCTCCGACGCCGGAGAATGAATTTCGCTACTGGTACCAATACTATTTTCACTCCGAGCGCGGCCGGGCAGGCCTGGCTGATAATCGCCGTGGCTTTTGCAGACTTCTGTTGAGGCTGTGGTCTCCTACCTGGGATTTCGATGAAGAGACCTACACGCAGACCGCTGGCTCCTTCAACAATCCGGATTTTGTCGAAGTAGCCATCCACTCCTACCGGCATCCATTTGCGCTCGTACCTGGGGACCCTGCGGTAGAGGAAACAGAGCAGAGCCTAACCAGGCAGCCGAAAATCTCCGTACCGACGATTGTGCTCGATGGCGATGCCGATGGCGTTGCCCCTTTAGGCGGCTCGGAGCACCACGATCGATTCTTTACGGGGAGATATGAACGACGAGTGATTTCTGGGGTTGGTCACAATTTGCCCCAAGAAGCTCCGCGCGACTTTGCAGAGGCGGTGTTGTCGCTCATTTAAACGAGCGGAAGAATGGTGAACTTTGAGCCGGTGTTCTCCGACCGGAATCGTACCGCCGTCGGCAAGCGCCCGGTCGATGACCTTGCCTGCAAATGACGGGTGGGCCATGACAGGTGCGCTGAGTCGCGATCGCATTTTCTCCAGAGCGCCGGTATGATCGGGGTGTTAGATCGTGATGGCTTTGCAAATTATCGCGGTCTCAGCGAATCGGCTCGATGCGGTTTTTGCACTATTATCGATAGGGTTTGTAATCCGTATACCCCTCAGCATCTGGAGTATACCATAAGGACATGTCGTCTGCCGGATTAAGCGGCCAATTATTCCTAATAATAGTATTCAGCCATCAGCTCATTGGGTATGCGCTCCACACCGGCCCGCCCCCTGGTCATCGGTGCCAAAACGATTCCGTTTTTAAGATTGAGGTCTCCCAGCGTTAATGGTTCAAAAAGCTCATGGGCCGTCATGATGTTCTCCCCTGCCCAATTGCAAAAATGGAAAGCGGGTTTAATTTTCGTCTCGACTGCTTGAGAGTTACAATGGGCGCCGTTATCCTACCCTAAGGCCTTGTCTGATCATTTGGCAAGCCTTGCTTTCCGGGGCGGCCAACATCACGACTCCAATGATTATGAGCGGAATTGAAAAGATAAAACCGACTACTGGCAACACAACCAAACTGAATGCCTCGGATGTTTCATAAATCTTCACGTGAGGAAAGTCCTGCCTTGCCTGATCCAAGCGTTGAGGATTCAAGTCACTAACGGCTTTAAGGGATAAACCGGTTGTGTGTTGAACCCCGAGCCCGTGACCCTTGCCTACGTTTGGCGAATACCCCAGCAATCCCACTCCCAGTTCACGATTCTGTTCGATATATCCGGCAAGCTGTCGCATCAGACGGTAAAGAATCTGCTGGAACATCGGATTTTCATAGGCCTGCAATGTCGTGCAGGCTGCTTGCCCCTTGCCGAACCAACGGTGGGTCAGCACTGGGCTGTGATTGTAATGCCAGTCTGCATAAAGGATGGTTTCACAGGCTTTATCGATTTTTTTTAATGCATGGTAACGTCCGGGTAAAAAAACAGCATCCGGTAAACGCACCGCCAAGGAATGGTTTTTATTTTCAAATAGTATGCGCAATTCTGCAGCCGGCCCCACCGATTCCGGTTGCGCCCCAAAAATCACCGGCGGCGGCTTTTCAGATTAATGCACCAGGATCAGCCAACTGCCCCCATTTTCCACAAATTGGCTAAGATGCTCTGCTCCTTCATTTTGAAGGTTTCGGGTGACCACCATATCGTAATTGGATATTTCCGCAGGCAGCTGACTCGCAACCGAGAGGTTAAGATGGGGCATGAATTTCAGGTAAGCTGGGAATGAGTGAGGCAGAGAGAATTCATCTTCCACTACGAAAAGAACTGAAATCGGGGGGTGGGGCATCATGGGACACCGCCTATCCTTGAGTTTTTTCCGGCAAATACTCCCCCGCCGCGGCAGATGGCGCAGGTGCAGTTTGGGGTTGTGCCGTTCACTTCTGCTGATCGTTCAACTCCGTTACAGGGCGTTGAGGTCCCGGCGGTAGATTTCCGCCTGCCGAAGAACCCGCTTGCGTTCGACCGCAGCCATGCGGTCCCAGGTGCGGTACATCATGCCGATGCGCGGGTTGGAGGCGAGCCTCTCGCGGTGCCGTGCATAGAAGCCCCAGTAGAGCGAATTGAAGGGACAGGCGCCTTCGCCGTGCTTTTTCTTCGGATCATAGGTGCAGGTGCCGCAGTAATCGCTCATCTTGCGGATGTAGTTGGCGGAGGCCGCGTAGGGTTTCGTGGCGACGATGCCGCCGTCGGCGAACTGGCTCATGCCGCGGGTGTTGGGCATTTCCACCCACTGGATGGCGTCGATGTAAATGCCAAGATACCAGGCATCGACCTCATCCGGGTGGATGCCGGCCAGCAGGGCGAAGTTGCCCGTGATCATGAGCCGCTGGATGTGGTGGGCGTAAGCGTGCTTCAGGGACTGGCCGATCGCTGCCGCCAGGCAGGCCATGCGGGTTTCGGCGGTCCAATAGAAATCGGGCAGCGGAAGATCGTGCCCGAAAAAATTCATCTCCGCGAAATCCGGCATCAAGGCCCAATAGACGCATCGCATGTATTCGCGCCAGCCTAAAATCTGGCGCACGAAGCCTTCGACCTGCTGAATGGCGATCCGCTGCGGGTCCTCCTTCCAGGCATTGACCGCCGCTGTAACGACTTCCAGTGGATGCAGCATCTTGACGTTCAGTGCGAACGAAAGACGGCAGTGGAAAAGCGACCAGCTCTTCACGGTCATGGCGTCCTGGTAGGTGCCAAAATGCGGCAGACCGTCGGCGATGAAAGCGGCGAGCAGCTTAAGCGCCTGCGGCCGGTCGATGGGCCAGATCAGCCTGCGGGGATCGATCTCGCCGAAGGTCTTGACCTTGGACCTGCGGATCGTTTCGATGATTCCGCTCACGTCGTTTTCAAACACAAGCGGCGGCGGAATCGGAACGTGGCCGTCATAGGGCCTGCGGTTTGCGGTGTCGAAATTCCAGTCGCCGCCGGCGGGCTGCTCTCCTTCCATCAACACATCGAAACGCTTGCGCATTCGGCGATAGAAAGACTCCATCAGGAAACGCCTCTTCCCGGCGAACATGTCTTTCAGCTCCCGACGGTGGGTCAGGAAGTGCTCGGTGTCGTCCGCGGCGCAGGGCACCGGCAGGGATGCGCTCAGTTCGTGCAGTTGAACGTCCAGACGGTACTCGTCCGGCAGCAGGTATTCGAACCGGGTTATGCCCTGAGAGCGAATGATTTGGAGGACATTGTCGCGGATGGCCTGTCGATTGCCGGGGTCGTCCAGTCGAAGATAGGTCACCCGGTGGCCCTGCCCCGCCGGAGAT
>Ga0209287_10000836_pt1 | contig 16925 bp, 36 predicted proteins | sample PPLLak3cmMay2015_2_FD_187255 | JGI IMG/M metagenome (GOLD analysis project Ga0209287, IMG submission 187255) | Freshwater sediment microbial communities from Prairie Pothole Lake near Jamestown, North Dakota, USA - PPLs Lake P8 Core (1) Depth... | ecosystem: Environmental > Aquatic > Freshwater... | reverse complement strand
CACAATCAGAAAGAAATTCTAATAGAGAATTTAAGAAGGCAAATGGACAGTCAAACCGAGCACCCTGTATGCGGAATATCCTCACCGTTATTTCCTTTCCGACAGCAAACATAAGTATTTCTAAAATCACAATAATCATCGCAATCTTTAGTATAGACACAATAATGTATTAGACTATCATTTAGGATACTTAGCAGCTCGCCAAATAGTGCTAACGGACAATCGAACCTACACCCCTTTATTCGAAAAACTTTTAACATAGATTACCCGCAGCAAGCAGAAAGATTAGCGGCTTCCATACGAGAGGCTGTGTTTTGAGCATCTTTGAGTGGATCTTTGCGATCTTTTGCTGTATATACTACTTTACACTTGTTATGCGTATCGATGACTTCCCACTCATTAAAATAAACTACTAGATATCTCATATTGAACCTCCATTGTTGATAGTTATATATTCGATCGGTTGAGGTGTAATAAGTATATCGAAGTTGCGTTGGTAAAAAGTACAATCGCTGCAAACTACGTCCAAGCCCATATATTGATTTTGATTGCCGAGTGTAGACAACAGGTAATGTAAGAATTCATATGGACATGTACAATTATTGAACCTACTCATTATTGAACCTACTCATTATTGTTTCTGCTTCTTATACAGTGGTACATGATCTAAGATATTGCATGCTTCACAGTCTTCGTAGCATTGCATATATCCTTTAACAAACTTAACATCGAACACATTTTCATACAAGCGGACCAAATACCTAAATGGACATACCTGTCCATTTAGGTCTGAAAACCAGTACATATATCACCTCTACAAGTCGTTGATCGAGCATTCGTAGCAATTGCAACTGTTACATCGACAATGATAAGACGCCCATTTATGCTCGTCATCAATAAGACCAATTAGCAGTAATATGTACTTAAAAGGACAAGTATGTTGGGTAATTTCTAATCTTTTTATCATTTATAGCTCCGCGTACGAGTTTCTATAGTATCGAAATAACAAAACCCGCATTGTCTACTACAATCACCGATATCTTGTATTTTAAAGACGGGATCAAGATCTCGTAGAAATAGAAGTAAAAAACGCCATGCACAAATGCCATCGCATACTTTAGCTAGTTTCATTGCGTAGTTACCTTAATATAGATCAACCCATAGGACAGGTTAAACACTGTGACTTACCACACGATTTATCACGTCGCACGAACGATTTATCTAATTCGTACATCAAACTTTCAATAAATCTCCAAGCACACGTATAATCATTTACCGGAGGTATAAAGTAATCGTCAAAGTTTATCATAACTAGCCTCTATTGTCTCTTTTGTACACGAACTAACGTTTCATGGCCAAAAATAATAACCAATGGTGCTAAAACCACCATAATTACCATTATTGGATAGATATATAACAATTTTAATAAGTTGCATATGGTACGCATGACACACCCCCTAATACGATATATGATCAGTTTAGGTTTATGATGTAGTAAAATATAGATAACACTCACCATAGGATATGACACTATGTTAGAACAGATAGTTAATGAACTCCTAATCCATGCTTCGGTAACATTTTTACTCCTTGAACAATAATATATTTTCGATCGCTGATTTTTCTAAGTTAGCTAGTTTCTTTTGTGCCATATCTAATACTAGTAAAGCTAATTGGTGGCGATGTTTGGGGGATTGGCTTAATTTGCGACAATTACTCTCTAAAGGACAGTTCTTGCACTGAAACTCTATTTCCACACAATTACCGTGAAGAGCTATGATCTTTTTTAGACGTTCATATTTTGTCTTACTTGTCATCTAATAAATCCTTTAGCAAACAATTACTGCAATCTACAGAACCGCAGTGACGACTGTTATTGGATAAAATACCTAATACATAGCAAAAATCCAGTACGTACGCATAAGCACAATAATAACCTTGTCGATTAATAAGTCGTGCATATTTAACTTGATTTGTCATGATGTTTAGCCTCGGATAGACACCACACGCACAAAATATCACAATCGCGCCTATTATTAGGCATAGCACCTAATAAATAAAATAGATCTAATACATATGGATAGAAACACCAATATCTACCTTCTATAAGATGTGACGTCTTAACCATAGATAAGATCTCCAACTTTCATATTAAGCCAACAATCATTGCACTCTATATGAAAACATTCTCTTTTATCACTGGACAACATACCTAAAATATAAAGAAAATCAACAATATAGGCATATGGACAGTAATATGACTCTACAGATAGACCATGATCAACTAGTAAAGGACTATTCAAATTACACCTTCTATTGATAAATAAAAACTAACAATTATACGGGTATATTTTGAATCGGTGGGAGTTACCGAGCGGTAAGCGGGCGGCGTAGCAGTGTCAGCGCTAATCCGACTTGGATATGCGCTGTGATGTCACTATCTTTCTTCCGGCGATGGTAACGAAAACTCGTCTTCGTATTTTACCATTAGCATCGTAGTATGACCATACTTAGAAAATCCACCTTCGCGAACGTGAAGTTCACCGTAAGGTTGAAACCCCTCTGATAAGTAGTGATTTACTTCATCAGCAAACCTGTCTTCATCTGTTGAGATGAGTATACATCTAGTTACTTTCTTCAACTTTTCCTCCCAGCATCTTGTGTATTTCTTCCTGTATCTTCATTTCTATAACTTCGCGTGCTGCTTTTAAATACATACTATCATTTGATAAGTAACACTTTTTAGGATTGCGGTCTGTATTTATGGCTATCCAAGTTTTAGTCTCTAGATCTATCTTCTTAGTAGCTGGTTGATAACTTTTACTTCCGGTCATCTTAAAAGCGACACCGGCAAATTGGAAGAACAAAACTTCCTCTTTAAAAAAGAAGTAACCGATAGTGCGTAGACTAGTATATGGCTTGCCATTAACGTAGCGTATAGTTCCGCAAGGAAGAACCTGCTTGTCTGATCGCTGATGAGACCTAATTTCCTTTAGATAAAATCTTTTACCTTTTTTAACTATCATGGTTATCTCCTTTGTTAAGGATAAATAATAACGGTTATAGTTGACGATAAAAGAAAGTAGCTATTATGATAGAAGGAATTAATACAGCTAAGAACTTGACCACACTCCATACAGAGTCAATCTGGCATTCGTTCATTTCTACCTGAAACCAGTACTCTTCTCGCTCCATCCATGACTTTGTATCTACTATTTCTAACTCATCACCAAAATAGTTAGAGTAAAAACAGTTATAATCGGCGTCCCATTTAACGTGTACGTTAGCTTCAAGCGGAAAATGATTTGTGAATGGTATTTTACACTCACGTACCTTTACAGCTACAAAGCTTTCCGGTTTGCCTAGTTCTTCCCAGATCTCAGTTAAAGTTTTCATTTAGTTTTCTCCCTATATCTTTCGATAGCTAATTTCGCCATCCATACGCCCAATGCGCAGTTAATTAGGTTAAATAATCCATAAGGTGGAAAAATAGCAGCTATTCCATTTAGTATAGCTAAAGCTATATGTATCCACATAGTACTGTCAAAGTTACAAGCATCCAACATATGCTTAGATTCAACTATAAGTAAACAACCGGTAATACAACCCCCGATCACAAAAAATGCCATATACCATGGATTTGTAGTAATGGTTATTGCTAGTACAGCTACTAGTGTTGCACAAAGTAATTGAATCGCGTTTATAGCGTGTTTCATGGTTTTTCTCCTTCTAGATTAAGCAGATCGTCGTTGACGTCACCTCGACCTCTAGCTCGATCATAAGCTTTATACATAACTAACTTTTCAATTATCTTGATCTTTTCGAGCTCGGTATCGTAGTACCAAGTTAGTTCTTCTTTCCATTTTCTAGCTATAGAAGTGATGTGATCACCATGATCTATATATAAACTTTTTGCCCATTCTTGCCATTCATCACCGAACTTTAAGTTCAATCGCTCGGTTATCTCACGTATTTTGGCATTTTGAGCTGCTGCAACTTCAGCATCAAACTCTACTTTTTCTTCTTGTATATAGGTTTCTCGCTCTGCAGTCTGAGTAGGACTTCTAGGAGTTAAGGCGTGAGTAGGATTACGAACAAAAAGTCGTGCTTCTAATCGCAGATTTCTTGAAATACGTTTTTGAATGTCATCGTTTAGAGTACTTAATTTACCCATCTTAGACCTCCCAAGTTTCTTAAGATTTTCTAAGATCGGTTTAGGTTGTTAACGAACTGATATCTAAAGCTACAGTCTGCAATATCGCAAGTTCTCGTACAGTAGCGACCATCGTAAAGAGAACCGTGGTTTGTGTGTAATATATTTAGTAAGTATGATAAAAAAGCATAAGGACAGTCGAACAGCATGTCATGTAGAATAAAGTCACTTTTTGTATAAAACACTTCCGTCTCCTATCCTATAGACTCACTATCCACGTTAAAAGACCTAAAAATCTTCTTAAGTCTCTTGGTACACCAGCACAACTGCCTTTGTTATTCAGCAAGATACATGCACCACATATATAATGAGTCGAACCGCATCCATCATGGAATAGATTACGTGCCGATTCGCTTTGTATTTTTTCACTGATCATAGTACCAGTTCTCCACAAAGCACGCTCCGCTAAACTGACGGCAAATATTACGGTTATCTATTATCTCTAGGTATGTACATACTATAGCCAAATAATCAAAAGGACAAATATAGCTGGCGCCGTGAAATCTAAAATAAGTTGACTTATCGATAGTTTTCATCATTCTGTCTTCATATATCCCAAGTCACGCACACATTGCAGTACTGAGATGTCAGTAGAGGACCGACAAATCTCTACAATCTGGTCGTTTTTATGCCTTATCTCCGAGATCTTCGTATGTTCTAGTTCAACTATAGCTGCTATAAGAAGAACAGATAGAAATATGACAAAACCAAATATAGCTTGATTAGCACTCATACAAACTCCGATAATTTAACTTAAAAAGACCATAATTATTAGAATCACACCACACTCCACTACATGGTGAACTACAGTGAAAATAATGCATACGGTTCTTATTAGAATTCTTAGAAGGTGTAATTTCTAGTCATATACTTAGTCGATATAGATAGTTATTTGCATACTGACCTTTTAAAACATATATCGTACAAGCTTTACAAAATGCCACGCTATCGTTGGCTTCTTTCACACAATCTTCGTAGTCAACAGTAAATATAGCTGGATCTAGTTTGTGTAATAAGTGTGTTATAGTTCGCCATGGGCATGTGTACTTATCTATTGGATAAACTATCATAACTTTATTTCCCATTCATGTGGTTTGTACTGCATTTCTAACCTTTCTTTTCTGCGTCGGAAAGTGCGTTAAGGATTTTGACTCTATAACAGCAGCCAAATCATGCTGATCGTTGTATTTCATACTTTGAATTTTTAACAATCCTACTATATCTAGGTAGTGGTTTGCCAACCAATAATACGAAATTATATACATACTTAGCTCGCTTATATGCCCTGAGATGAAGTGAAACAAACCTTTCTAATCCAAAGTAATTTCTTACTTAAAAATCCACTTTTTCTGACATCTAATAGGTACAAAACATACATTAAGTTTTCAGCCAGTTTTTCAGACTTTGACATCTACTTCTTCCTTTCGCACCAGTACTTCTCCCTAAGGTCCGATATAGCACACTCCCCGCACGTACGGTTACGATCCTGACTATCCTTAACACAGTAATTATAGTCAATAGAGTGGAATACCGGATCTAACCTACGCATAAGGTTAAGCAAAACCCGCCAAGGACATACATCCTCGTTGACTTTAGGAAACCACAGTTGCATCGCATCTTCCCTTCAACTTATTATCCAACCTAACGAAAGCTAGTTTTTCTTGCCAAGTGAATGCATCTCTTATCTTTAGCTCATACAGAACACCAAGCAACAATACGATAGTATATGAACTGGTAACTACCATACTCTTATCCTATAGGTCAACTAATACAAATACTATCCTATAACCTTTTCTTATATTCGATCGGTAACGGTAAACCTAGTATCCTAAGTATCCTTTCAGTACCTTAAGTAGATCTAGGATAGATAAGTAATAGATGATATACCTAGGTATCCCACTCTAATTAACTATAACTATCCTTATACCCCTCACTCTAAGTACCTACACTAGACATACCTACTTCTAGGACTAGAGTCCCTACTGAGATCATCTACCTAGAGGGTATAACGATACACTAACTTACGATACCTATCCCATACCTAGTAGAGGTATAAGGTGAGGCCTAATAGGATAGGTAAGTGCTTGTATTCGTTAGGTGAGAAGTATTATAACTTAAAGGTTGGCCGCTCACTCCAAGTCACTACTAACTTGTTAGTATAATTAGACGCTTACCAAACCCACCGGTACTACTTACTCATCCTGACCTACGGTAACCGATCCCCTACGAGTACTTACCGATACTTACGGACCGTTACCGATAGCCGAGTAGTAGTTACCGAGCTCCCTCAGCACCGGCGTAGCAGTGTCAAGTATCGGCTAGAAAGGGTCTATATAGATAGATATGAACCCTCTCCCCTCTATATAAGGGAAAGGGAGAGAAGTCCTAGGGGGTTTTGTTAGAATGGGTAGGGCTAGGTTGATATCATTAGGTTATTTTTTGAGGAAGGTAGTAAAATATTTCTTTTTAGCCCCTAGAGGGAGAGACTATTTACAGATAAAGACAATTTCATTGACTTGATTCGTCTCCCAATTATGGTGAGTATCCCACCCGCTCTCTGTAGTTCCTTCTATTCCCGAACCATATTTATCCGACTCTATAACTTCGTATCGATTTTTCTTCAAATTCTTACATCTCTTAGTCATAAGCCGATAACACTCTGTTTTTCCCTTACATTTAACAGTCCACGCTTCAGTACCATCAGGTAGAGTAACTAAAAATGAATTTGTATGTCTACAACTTGCAACCAACATGACTAGTAAAATTAACCTGGTCATAGTCCACTCCTTTGATTATGAGTTAGCTATTATAAGTAGTATAGCTAGTTCTTGACAAGCGATTTTACGGTCTAACTCGGACATCAAGTCCGCTTCTTCGTACAAGTCGTACTTGCTTTCGTTCCACGCATGGTCGACTACTTCTTCGAAAGTATCAAACTCCTTATCACCGACTTTATAGTTGCTTTGACTCATATGTTCTCCTTTTGTTGAGTGTATATCGTATCGGTTATAGTGAGCGTGGTCGGCGTAGCAGTGTCACTTAAACAGGTAGAGCTTCGGACTTTGCCTAAAGCCAAAATCGTCAGCTCTACCCTTTGTCAAAGCGTTAATTTGTAGTTAAGTGGGTAGCTTTCGCTACCCGTTTCGGTTAAACTTCGTCGTCGCTATCTTCGTCGTCCGAGTCGTCGTCAACGTTGGATAAGCCGAGCTTCGCGCGAAGCGCTTCTGGTATCAAGGCGAGTTGTGCGTCGGTTAGTGACACTTGCTTGACAGTCGAGATCTCTGACTTACGTTGCTCGATGGCAGCGTCAATCGCTTGCAGAGCTTCGGCGTCGTTGGTTGTACCGCGAAGAGCTTTCAAAGCTTTCAGTTGATCGTCGCCCGCACCGACTCTAGAGCCCGGATTTTTGGCGATATGCTTCGTTCCACCGTTGAGTCGCGTGTCTTTCTTGAACCAGTTAGTGACTAAGCCACTAACATACTTGCGCATCTTTTGATCGGTGTCGTAGACTTTCTTACCTTCGGGAGTCATGTCGATCTCACCCGATTTGAAGCCTTCGACTATGATACCGATGATCGAAGCTCGCTGCTCTTTGGTTACCGACTCCGCTGCGGTCGGTGTTTGGCCGTCGTCGAAGGATTTGCCAGCATCGGCTAGTACGTTCATGGTGGTCGTGTAAACTGCTTGTTTTTGGTTCATACTCATGTTAGTTCCCCTTGTTGTTGATGTCGATCGATATGATCGGTTTTAAGTTATGTAAGTCTCTGTTTTAACTCACTTTCAATACTCGTATCGGTTTTACATCATCAGTTTTTATCATCTTCAACTTACTTTTCTTTATAGTATCGGTGCGGCGGCGTAGCGGTGTCAGCCGATGGCTGTAGGCGTAGCAGTGTCAGAAAGTGGGCTCATCCTTGAGCCCGAATCTATCCGTCCATAGAAGGATTAATCTTCTAATTCAAACATGCTTCCAATTTCTAAGGCTGAGTAATGTTCGGAGAACAAGTACAGTACTCCGCATCTGTCCTTTAGATATTCATCTCCTTCGATCTGCACTACGTTGTCATCAAAGATAGGGTGAGCGCACTCTATCATCGTGATCTGGTAGTCAGGACTATAGTGAAGTCCGCTGATCATTTCGTCGGACTTCGCCTCAAAGGAAGGTTTCTCCAAGATCAAGAACTTGACTCTAAATAAACCCATTGTTGTTTCTCCCTTCGGTTAGTGACTCATCCTTGAGTCGGTTTGTTTTTACTTCAAGTTACAGATAGTTAGAGTAGTGCCAGCATAGGTTATCGTGTAAGTCATCCTCCAACCACACTCATACATCTGAGGTGATCCATCGGAGAACAATACTCCGTAGTCCTCATCTATCATAATCGTGTGATAATCCTTTGGCATCACTTCACTCACTTGATCGGCAAAGTCTTCATCTTCACACAGCTCGTTTAGGTAGTCGAGCAGATGTTCCATCTTTTCACAGCCATCACTTGTCACTACTATTGATGAACCAATGAACTTGGCTGTTTTCATGTTGTTACTCCCATGTTGATGGTGACTCTTGTCATCGGTTTTCAATCTTCATGATCTTGATGATAAGTTATCACTTCGGTTTTAACTGTTTAACTCATCATTTACTTTTCTTTATAGTTTCGGTTTTAACTGACGGCGTAGCAGTGTCAGCACCCACCGCTGTAGGATAGGCTCATCCTTGAGCCGTGTTATCCTCCTACCAGATGAAGTCCTTGCAGCAGAACTCATCCTCATCGTCTTTGTCTCGCCCCATATAGAAGGCTTTGACCCACTCATCGTTCTCGAGATCATCTTCAACATCATCGTTGCGCTCCAGCTCCGACTCGTAACGGTCGATCTCTTCACAAGGTAACTCTACTTGAGGAGCTTCTACCATCAGATCTTTGAGGTAGAGGTCCTCGTAGTTGTCTACGAAGTAGATGGCATCTTCCAGTGACCAGTGACCTACTTGGCTAGGATCAGCCACGTTGAAACCCGCTTCACGCATGCGCACTAGGATCAGTCGAGCCTTATCTTTCATCAGCATAGCTATCTCCCTTCGGTTGATGGTGACTCTTGTCGTCGGTAATCGATCGTCTATGATCTTGATGAGAACTTATAACTTCGGTTAATACCTACCCGCTAGCCTCACCTTACAGGGAACCCCTATTATCGGCGGTAGACGTACCCGGCCCAAAAACTCTGTCGGTATCAGTTTCTTAAAACTTCATCATCCGAACAATCAAGTTCATCCTATCCTCCCGGAACAACACTATACGTAGCCTCCATATCCTAAAACCACCCCACCGGCCTTTTCCAAAAAGTCAGGTACCAGTACCCTATCCTACCAAGGGGACCTCCATCATATTTTCCGGGGTATAACCTATATATGAACCATGACCAATTCAAACGCATATACGAGTATCTACGATCACTAAGAGACGTCGATATAATATCGGGATCTGTCTTCATTGACCTCTACCAAATGTTGTGGAACAGCGACAGCTCCATATACTGGGGGCTTTACCATGAAGATCATATGTCCTGAAGTTACGGAGTTCGCGGATGAATACTGAGAAACCCACTATTACAGACTATTGTTATCGGTGGCACTTTTGGAACATCTTAATAACTTTGGGGCTGGCATGGTCAGCTAGAGACGAATATTATCGGTCTAACTATGCAATTTTGGAGAAACTAAAAAATCGACACCGAGACTTATAAATTTTGCTACGTACTCTTTGAATTGGGTGTTATAGACAGCGAGACTATAACTTGGTGTTTTTGTCTTTGGGGTGCGGATAACTTGGGTTTGGGAGTAGCGAAATAGAGCGCGGTGATGTTTTCGAAGCGTGGTGTTTCAGTGTTTCAAGGAGGAGTTTTGATAGCTAAAACTTTAACTGATAATAAGTCTTGGCGCCGCAAACTACAGCTATGTAAAATTATATGGTATTTAGATATCTCGAACGAGATCTTGAAGCTTACATTCGACAAGTGGTACCACTCTCATGAAAGATGACATTTCGGCCTATCTTAAATGGAATTTAACGGTCATACTCAAGTTGTTCGGCGTAGCCGAACGATCTTGGGTGTACCGACACGGTAATCGGTTACTGTATACTTGGGCTGCGAAGGACCACGATGAACCATAATTATGATTATCAGGAAGCTAGGCGGTGGTTGTGGGCCGTGGTGTCGACTGTAGTACGCTTGGAAATCGTGCCGGATTATGGGACGGCGTGCATCGATACTAAGGCATGGTACTATTTGATAAATGACTGTGCTTGGACTTGCACGTACGGGCCGCAGATAGACGGGGTGGCGGGTGGATAATTACGGATATCAAATATTGACTTTGTTAGAGGTTATTGCTGTGATGGATAAAAGTTTGAAGACATTTCATCGAACTTTAAAGTCACTTGAAATTTGCAGTGAAAACAACTGTATAGCAGGGGGGCCACCTTTTGGTCTCGATCAAATATTATGGGAGCAGGCCGTAGCAGCAATGAAGACCAAACCGGAGTATTCCGCATGCGATTGACCGACCGCCAAATAGCAAGTATGTTACTTAATAGTTATATAGCTACGCTTTTTCAACTTGACTTACGCTACAATACCTTTCTCAGTCGTAATATAATTAGTGGGTTTTGGAGAATGCACCGCGCAGATCAAATCCTAGATGACCTCGGATTCAAAGGATAACACGGTATAACTTATATAGGTTAACCATATAGGCGCGGTATTTATGTCTTTGCCAAAATTAGTAGTACATAAAGATATAGTCCACGGCGTTAAACGCTGGGATGAATTTTGGTCTACCCACTTCAACACAACTTTTGGTATAACTGACATTGACAATCTTAAAGTAGTTTGGTTTGATCACGATATGACCAATACCACGGATAATTACCGATCTATCAATAAGTTCGTTAAGATGGGTCAGATTTTGATAGACCTAGAGATATGGAAAAATTAAGGATAGCGAATGGCGATAAATTGGAGTGATCCTAATCAAAGATTAAGTAAGTACTTTACCGTAAAAGAAGCGATTTGGTTGCCACAGTGGAATCGCATGGCTACAGAAAAAGACGGTCTAGGTCCAGTACAAAAAGATAATCTTATCAAACTGCTACGAATTATGGATGATGTACGCGCAGCATGCAATAGACCAGTTATAGTACACGTTGCTTTCCGATCTTATTCCTACAACAAACTTATAGGTGGAGCACCACTTTCTTCACATGTACAAGGCATGGCTATAGATTTCCATGTCAAGGATATGCCGTGCGATGACGTCCGGGCTTTCTTACTTCCAAAACTAGAGAGTATGGGATTACGGATGGAAGACTTGGTTGGGTCGAGTTGGGTTCATCTCGATATACGACCGGTTACAAAAGGTGGGGTACGATTCTTCAAACCATAGGATTCATCCACCATTTCCAATCATTGGCGTCTATGATCGATTGCATAGCAGCTTTCCCATCCTTCTTACACGCAAACAAGTTCAGAAAAACTTGTCGATGATCCATGGTTGATGAATAAAGATCCTCGTACTGTCGCCAATCTTTTAGAATATCTAGTCCCAATAGAGTACTCATTAGACGAAGGACTAGATCATGCCGCTTTATGATGCGACTATATTTACCCATATATTTACTCCAAGGTTATTAGCCAATCTCCGCAAGTGTCAATACCTGGTTCTGAATTCCACACATATTGATTTATAAGTTCTATAGTGAATTCTTGAATGATAGAGAGTCGTTTACATGCATACAAAAGATTTACCATGCAGGTTATATTATAATCATTGCGAACTTTCATCATTTATCCTTTATCACTAAGATCCAATGACGGGCTTGCAATTCCGAGTCTTTTATAAAATTGACTTTATATCCTTTTAGATTTCGCAATATTTCTATTCGTTTAGCTATCTTAAACAACTTGATAATGCGGTTAATCTCTGTAATATCATGGCTCATCATTTTACTTTATGCCTCCACTCAACTTCCTCATCTTCTAATATAAGTAAATTAGTTAAAGCATCGAGCGCTATGGCTGCACGTTTTTCTTTTGATGGCCATTTGTCGAGTATAAACTCCGAATGACACCTATTTCTAAAGGGGCACGTCTCACACAAGTTGCCTAGACAGTTCCCGTTTAAACTTATGATCTGATTTAATATCTGTATTTCCTGTTCAGTCACCTGCTAACATCTCCTCTATTTCTATCTCTACCAACATCAATATTGCGACTTTAGCCCAATCGGAGTTAACAACTTGATCATCTTGATTAAGGATACTAGAAACAAGTGCCACACAATGTCCTAAATTAATCTCAGGAGATCTAGCGACTATGGTAAACGGACAATCAGTACAATCTAATGAAGAACTACAAGAACCGTTATTGTCTATAATAGACTGCAGTTGTTGTTTTATCTTCTGTATATCTTTGTTTTTATTTAATATTTCATACCACATCGTATTTATTATACTTTTTATATAATTATGATTAGTAACATCGTAAGCATTCAAGAGGTTATAATAAACATATCTAGGAGGACAACATGGCAGGAATGGACAAACCGGGACAAATATATCCCAATGTTATAACCTCTACGCCGCAGTTTATGCCGCCGCAGATTCCAGACCAATCTATCCGCGGAGCTTCTTTTGACCAACTTCTTCAACAAAGAGGAATTAGGTTCACTCATCGCCGTGCTATTCCATGCTTTAATGTAAATGATCTAGACCAAAACTCACACGATCCTATGTGTACTGTTTGTGACGGTTCTGGGATATATTATTATCGGGAAAAGGAAATATATGGTGTGTTTTCTTCCAATTCACTGCAGAAGATGTTTGAGCATCACGGTGTATGGGACGTAGGAAGTGCTGTAGTAACCTTACCAGTAGAATATCCAGACGGTGAGCAAGCTGATTTTTGTATGTTTGATCAACTAGTTATTCCAGATTTTACCGTTAGAATGTGGGAACTTAAAGAGTTTGTACCAACGACTGGTTTACTACAGCAGGTCAGATATCCTATACATAATATAGACTTTATTGCTAGTGCTGCCAACAACATAGTTAAAGAATATAAAGTGGGAGTAGATTTTAATATAACATCAGACGGAAAAATCCAGTGGATTTCTGGCAAGCAACCAGCTTATGATAATGTTAACGAACGCGGAGACGTCTACACAGTATCGTACTTCGCCAATCCTGTGTTTACCGTACTTCAGCACCTACATGAACTCCGTATAACACAAGAGATGGATGCCTCTGGTAGTAAGATAGCTAAAAGACTTCCTCAAAATATATTAGTTCGACGCGATTTCTTGCGCAATAGTCCGGAAACTGAGGATAAATAGATAATGATTTGTAGAGTTTGTAATAACGATCTAACAGAAGAGTCTTTTCCAAAGACAGGTAAAGGATATCTATCACATCGTTGCAAAATATGTACAGCAGAGTATAAGAAACAGTGGAAAATAGATAATGCGGATCATGTTGTACAACAGAATAAAGAGTGGCGACTAAAAAATATTGAGCATATCGCAAAAATAGAACGAGATTGGTATGAAAATATCGGTAAGTATCGACGTGCAGAAGAAAAAGCAAAACGTATCCGTAAACCCAAATTATCTATAGAGGAACTAACTGATCGTAAAAAGAAAAATATTGAGCGGTGGAAAGTTAACAATCGTGAAAAACGCCGTAATTATTATAAAGATCGTTATAGTAATAATCCACAGGCTAGATTAAGAACTTTAATTAGGTCTAGAATTAGAAAACTGTTAAAACGCCAAGCAGTTAGAAAAAATAATAAAACTTCATATTTATTGGGTTGTGTATGGATAGAATTAGTTAAATATATCGAAATGAAGTTTTATCCTAATGAACATGGACAATATATGAATTGGTCAAACCACGGAATGGAGTGGGAACTAGATCATATAAAGCCACTCCATACTTTTGATCTGACGGATCCAGTTCAGCAAGAAATAGCCTTTAATTATAGAAATTTGCAACCACTGTGGATTAAAGATCATAAAAATAAAACTAAAAATGATATTAAGCACAGAAGCCGAGGATAAGTAACAACTTTTTTAAGAGATCAATGGGGTTAAGATATATAAGTAACATACTTGATCAGTTGATAGGAATAAATAATGCCAGCTCCAGTTAGTAGAAAACAATACCGCTATATGTTTGCCATTTTACACGGTAAAGCAGGTAGTTCTAGTCGCGGTGACCGTGTACCTAAATCTGTGGCAGGTAAGTACGTTGGTGGTAAAACACCAGATGATCTTCCTGAGTCTAAGGGCAAAGAACATGAAGGTGGACGTTGGGACGAAACTCACCATTCTAAAGACAAAAAACGCGTCGAAGATAAAAGAACCGAGCGTAAGAAGACTAAAGCAAGTCTTCGAAAATCTTTTGAAGATTTATATAAAGGTAAGGGTGCGGGTGTAATAGTTATCAATGACCAAGGACATATATTATTAGGTCGCGACTCTAATGATGGGTTGTGGTCTGGTCCAGGTGGACATGTTGAGTCAGGCGAAACATTCGAAGAAGCGGCAAAACGCGAGCTCAAAGAAGAAGCAGGATTAACAGCTAAACTGATATCAGAGATAGGTAAGCAAAAACTAGAAGGCAATGATGCTACTGTATTTTTAGTCGATTCGTATGAAGGTAAACTCGGAGCTAAGACTGACGGTGAACTGAAAGATCTTAAATTTTTCAACCAGGCTGATATACCGTGGAATAAATTAAGAGAGTGCACTGCGTATGCCTTGCAGATGTACTTTGAAGGTAGATGTCATAAATCGGAGTCATTGTTAGATAAGTTAACTATAGAAGATCTCAAGAAGAATATTATACGTAGTCAAGTTGGATCTGACGTAGTTTTCGAGATGTCACATGCAGATTCTTTAAAACTAGTTGGTAAAGGAACGTTTAAATTCCTGCGCAGTATTACCGCAGATATGACCGATGAAGATTTTAAGAATGTACCTTTTGATAACTATATGATATCTATACGCAAACATGCAAACGATGTATATTCTGGACGCGTAACTGACGGTCATAAACTAGTACATCAATGGACTAATCGTTCGTTGCCGGGTATGGCTGCAGAACTTATGAGCGTATTCGAGTGGTATTCACCAGAAGATGAGGCTATGCTCGAAAACATGGCTGAGTCAGATATGTCAGATGATGCTTTAGAAGGTGGTTTAACTCAGTTAACAGATCACTATCGCAAGCATAATATAGCCAATATCTATTCCGAGATGGAAACTATACGATCAGAGATACGTCAGGGCATGGCAGTTGATCTACAGCAGGTCGAGCAGCGTATAATGAAGCTGTTCGATAAACTAGAGCACAATATATTATCAGTTGTCGATGGTCATAATAAGTTTACTGGTAAAGTAGGCGATGATATCGATGAGATTCACGGTAAATTAGTAGAATTACAGTCTAAACTAGAAGAAATGGGTAAACGACCTACCAAAGTAGAAGCTTTCTCAACACAACCAGCAAATCCAAATACTGTGCATCAAGAAAACTACCCGTATCTTCCTAAACCTCAAGTAGTGGTACATCCAGACGGACGCATAACTATATCTTTCGGCGGCGATTGGTCTAACATGGATCGCGAGAATTTTTTGAACGACATGAAAGCAAAAGCACTGAAGAAAACGAAGGTGTAAGTTGAACGTCGATTCTGAGATTCAGCAACTGCGATGGTATCTGCAATCAGCGGGATACGAACCTGATGAGATCAATAGCATTTGCAATGATGTTTCTATCGAGATAAGCAACGGTATTACTGAAGCTGTTGTTAGTGCTCTACAAGAAGCTGAATCTATCGGACTTGAGATGAAGGCAGATGATTTTCTATCAGAGATATCTGCGGTACAAACTAACGATACATTTCAAATAGTTACAGATTCAGGTCGATTAGATTATTCTGAACCTCCATTTCCTATGTTGCCGCATCTATTACAAAAAGGTAAACAAGCAAAAGACGGGTCGATATATAGACGCATACCTATACGGGATAAGTCGGCACAGATATCTAATTCTAGTTATCATGCCGCGGAAGAAAGACAGGCACAACTGCAAGAATCTAGAAAACAGATATTAGATGATATAAATAGATCAGCCGCATCACCGGATGTTACTAAATCGGCTAGCTCGTACATTGATGCTTTTAAACAGACTAGACCACCTAGTAACTCTAATAAGCACGAGCGGTCAACTTCTGTAGGACCAGTAACTATACGAACAGCTTCATCTAAGCAAAATCCTAGTAGCAGTTGGGTATTACCAGCAAAAGAAGCTGATATGAGTAATGTGATAGCAGAAATAAACGATAGACTGAGAAATTCTATACTTGAAGTTATTAGACAAACCCTAATGAAGTATGGTGGTTAAATATGTGGATAATGCCTCAAATTGCCCTGCAAAAGATATTGCAGACAGGGTTGCGCGAGCTTAAGGATAAGCCTGAACTGCTGGAAGACATATTTAACTATATGCATGAACCAGATATAGAGGCAGATTATGGTGAGATATATGTCTCTAAAGTGAAAGACTGGTTTCTAAAAACTAAGATACCTGTATTACATGCATGGACACTTAATGCAGACCGTATCCCTTGTATAAGCATACATTTAGCTAACGAGATG
>Ga0209287_10000831_pt1 | contig 16983 bp, 14 predicted proteins | sample PPLLak3cmMay2015_2_FD_187255 | JGI IMG/M metagenome (GOLD analysis project Ga0209287, IMG submission 187255) | Freshwater sediment microbial communities from Prairie Pothole Lake near Jamestown, North Dakota, USA - PPLs Lake P8 Core (1) Depth... | ecosystem: Environmental > Aquatic > Freshwater... | reverse complement strand
TCTCATGAAAATCAGTAAGACCTTTCATTCTTCCCTTCAAAATAGTTTATGAAAGACTGGTTGGCCACCCTGTTACCGCCCGGAGTGGGATAGTTGCCGGTAAAATACCAGTCGCCCGAGTGGCCGGGGCACGCTTTGTGAAGCCCTTCTATTGACTGGAAGACGATCCTTACCTCAGCATTGATGTTTTCATTCCGCAGCATTAATGCAATCCTGGCCGAGATCTCATCAGGACAGAACGGCCTGTATATTTCCCTGACCGTATTCCTTATTTCATCTACCGGTTTCCGGTTCTCGGAGAGTGCATCTTCGTATACTTTGTCAATCAGTGATGCCCTTCCTGTTTCGTTAAGCAATTCAATAGTGGCCCTGAAAGCAATGAAATCGGAAAGCTTTGCCATGTCAATGCCGTAGCAGTCAGGATACCTCAGCTGCGGTGAAGAGGAAACCACCACGATCAGTTTCGGATCAAGCCTGTCGAGGATCCTGATAATGCTTTTCTTAAGTGTTGTGCCCCTTACTATTGAGTCATCGATGACTACCAGGTTATCTTTCCCCCGCCTGATAACGCCGTAGGTCACATCATATATATGGCCGACGAGGTCATCCCTGCTTTTGTCGGCGGTGATGAAGGTTCTCAGCTTGACATCCTTGACAGCAATCTTTTCGACCCTCGGCCTCCTGTTGATAATCTTTTCAAGTTCTTCCTTCGAAAGCTTTTCACGCATGCTCAGGATCGCATCCACCTTTGACTGGTTAAGGTGGTTCTCTACACCTTTTATAAGTCCGTAGAATGCGCTTTCAGCCGTATTTGGTATATAAGAAAAAACAGTATTCTCCAGGTCATAGTCCACAGCTTTCAGCACTGGCTCTGTAAGAAGCTCTCCAAGCTTTTTTCTTTCCCGGTATATCTCCTTATCGGTGCCTCTTGAAAAATATATTCTCTCAAAAGAGCACTTATGCAGTTCTGCTTTATCCCTTATTCTCACGACCGAAGTATCTCCTGAAGCTTTTATTATGACTGCATGTGCCGGAGGAAGCTCAATAACCTTGTCGGTCCTGATGTTGAACACTGTCTGGATCACAGGTCTTTCCGATGCTGCAACAACAACCTCATCATCAATATAATAGAACGCCGGCCTTATACCAGCGGGATCTCTCATCACAAATGCATCGCCATGCCCTACCATTCCTGCCATTACATATCCGCCGTCCCAGTTGCGGCTGGCTTTCGAAAGGATAGTTGCAAGATCAAGATTGCTCTCAATCAGCGGTGAGATATCTTTTTTGGAGAAACCCTTCTCCTTGAAATGTCTGAAGAGTCTTTCATTTTCCTCATCGAGCCTGTGCCCTACATTTTCAAGGATGGTCACCGTATCCGAAAAATCCACAGGGTTCTGACCGAGGTCGATCAGGCTTCCGAATACTTCACCGACGTTCGTAAGGTTGAAATTCCCGGCCAGCACAAGGTTTTTTGATTTCCAGTTGTTCTCCCGGCTGACGGGGTGTACGCTGTCGATATTATAGTTACCGTATGTGCCGTATCGCAGGTGCCCAAGATAAACATTGCACGCAAAAGGAATGTTGTTTTCATCATCTGCCTTTCCTATATCTCTGTAGATAAGGTCAAATATCTCGTTTATTGAATCCGGCCTGTTCGACCTCTGCCTGTAAATATATCTGTTGCCGGGTTTTACCCCGAGTTTTATACCTGCAAGTCCTGCTCCATCCTGTCCGCGGTTATGCTGCTTCTCCATCATGAGATACATTTTCTGCAGGCCGTAATCCCATGAACCATATTTTCTGGCATAGTATTCCAACGGCCGGAGCAATCTGATCATTGCAATGCCGCACTCATGTTTTACAGGTTCGCTCATAGTTATTCGAGGTCAGGGAAGTTTATAATAGCCGGGACAAGGTAGGCATTGGGAAATGCCTTCCGCACCATCAGCAGGTATTTATGTCCTTCAGTCCTTGTTCTGTAGTTGCCTGCTCTTACCATGAAATATCCCGGTTCCTGGTACTGTGCATATGATGGTATATCCGGGAATTCTGCTATGAATTCAGCTCTTGCCCTGGCCGATTCCTCGCGGGCCTGGCGCACTGAACTGTAATATATCTGGATCCTGAACCCTTCCATTCCCTGGCTTCCTTCAATGGTTCTGTTTTTTTTCGATGCGAGAATATATCGGCTCAGCAGAGTATCAAGGGCAGGATCCTGATTTATCACCAGCTTGCCTGCTGTATGGTCCGGCCGCTTGAAAAGATCTGCCGTTCTAATAAACGCCTGGGCATGGCACAATCCTGCATGCATCAGTAAAACTGAAACTGAAAAAATGATCCTATGTATTATGACATGCAATCTCATTGAATATACGATTCCAGTGCCAGGTAATAATTTCCGGCCCTTGTTCCTGCAACGATTAAATTGCCGTCGTAATAAATGTCAAGATCTTCTCCGGTGGCATCGGTCCTCTTAGGGTCGCATACTTCAAACATCCTTATCCTGCCCTCATCGGCTCCATCTGCCGGATCTGCCAGGTTCACCATAAAACAATTGACATTGAGCATAATCAATAACTCATTATCCTCCAGGATTATTGCAATTCCCGAATTGGTTTTCTCAAAGTATTTCTTCCATTTTACCGTGCCGGAAGAGGTGAGCGCCGCCAGGAAAGAGTTTTTCAGAACGCTGTCGGCCGAAGTAACCTCGGTCGTGCCTGCAACATATACATTCCCTGCATCATCTGCGATTGCATCCAGGCTTTCAGCTCCGAAATTCGTGTTATTATAAAGCTCCGTTTCCCACAATTTGTTTAATTCGCCAGAGTACTTTGCGACGCTGGCCCGCGGCTCAGAATAGAGTTTCTTTCTTGTGAGCGGTAAAAAGATGTTGCCTGAAGCATCGATGGTCGCCTTTCCTGCTGCAACGAAACTGGCTTCAGCGGCTTCCTTCTTTTCCCCGATAATGCCTGTTGAATCAAACCTTACAAATAGTATTCCGCTGGTACCCGGTTCAACCGAATCAGGTCTGGCAGTGCCAACGGCGGTGAAGCTGCCCGGTCCGGAGCTGATCAGACCGGTCATCCGTATCCTGAAGCTCGCGGAGAGCAGGGTATCCCATAGCAGGCTGCCTTTATTACTGACGCAGGCCAGCAGCATCTTGCCGTCGCTGCTTCCTGCTGCAATGTAACGCGATGTGCCGGCCCATACAGAACTGAATAATCCCTCCCTGTCTGAAGCAAACTCTGATTCAACTGTCCTGTCCTTTTTCAGTTTCATAAGGTAGGGGAAGCCGTTCAGTGTTCCGCAACTGACGATACCCGAATCGGGGAGAGATTTTATGAAATATGCTGTTCCCGGTCCGTACGACTTTTCCCAGAGAAAATCATCTGTTTCCTTGTTGCATGATACTGCAATAAGCAAGGCTGTAAAAAATACAAATGATTTTTTCATCCTTCCGGTTTTATTCCAGGGCTGCTGCAAGCTCGTCGGTCATCTCCAGATTATGGTACACATTCTGTATATCGTCATCATCTTCAAGCACCTCAATGAACCTGAGCACTTTCTTTGCTGATTCAATATCCAGCTTCTTGGTATCATTCGGAATCCTCTTAAGGCCTGATTCCTCAGGCTCAATTCCAAGTTCGCCGAGTTTCCTTGACACGTTTCCGAAATCTTCCTTTGCACAAGTAACAGTTATCATGTCTCCGTCAACTTCAAAATCTTCTGCTCCGGCATCAATCATGCCAAGTTCGAGATCCTCGAGATTAAGGTCCTCATTTTTGAAAGTGAAAATCCCCTTTGTGTTGAACAGGAAGCTGAGAGAACCTTTTGTCCCCAGGTTTCCGCCATGCTTGTTAAAGGCTGATCTTATAGCTGCTACGGTCCTGTTGTTATTATCAGTGAGGCAATCGGCATAAACTGCAATTCCGGAGGGACCATAACCCTCGAACGATGTTTCGATGTAGTTTTCAGCTTCCGAGCCGGTTGCTTTCTTTATCGCCCTTTCAATGTTATCCTTGGGCATGTTTGCGCCCTTGGCATTCTGAATCGCAAGCCTTAGCCTGGCATTAGTATCCGAATCCCCTCCTCCTTCTTTTGCTGCGATCACAATCTCCTTGATGATCTTCGTGAAGATCTTGCCGCGTTTGGCATCAGCAGCCCCCTTCTTTCTTTTTATCGTGGACCATTTACTATGACCTGACATATAACATGATTTATTATTCCAATGCAAAATTAAATATTTCTTTAATACCTCAATCAGGATAACTACTTTTGTACAATGAATTATTGGCGCAGGGCGCAGGGCACAGGGCACGCTCTGAGCATTATTTGATTTAAACATGATTTCATTTAACAGGAAAGTTTATATTGAGACCTATGGCTGCCAGATGAATGTTGCTGACAGTGAGGTTGTAGCATCAGTGCTCACAGAAAAGGGATTCAGTGTCACAACGGATATAAACAAGGCTTCAATTATCCTGGTTAATACCTGTTCAATACGCGAAAACGCCGAACAGCGCATCTGGAACAGGCTCAGGGCGATCCGTCATCTTAAAAGGAATAATAAACACCTGGTGGTCGGATTGATCGGATGCATGGCTGAAAGGCTGAAGGAGAAGGTTCTTGAAACCGAACAGCTTATTGACATGGTTGTCGGTCCCGATGCATACCGCGACCTTCCGCGTCTTGTGGAGGAAGCAGAATCAGGACATAAAGCTGTCAATGTTCTGCTGTCGCGTGAAGAGACTTATGCAGACATCGCTCCGGTAAGGATGGACCAGAACGGCGTCTCGGCGTTCGTCTCGATAATGAGGGGGTGCAATAATATGTGTGCATATTGTGTGGTGCCCTATGTGAGGGGAGCCGAAAGAAGCCGCAATCCCGGGTCGATAGTGAGTGAGGCGACCGGCCTCTTTGAGAGAGGTTATCGTGAAGTGACCCTTCTGGGGCAGAATGTGGATTCATACAGGTGGGAACAAGGCAGCATTAAAACCGGTTTCCCGGAGCTTATTGAGAAAGTGGCACTGATAAGTCCCCTGCTCAGGGTGAGGTTCTCAACATCACATCCGAAAGATATGTCAGATGATCTTCTTATGACCATGGCCCGCCATGAAAATATCTGCAGACACGTTCATCTTCCTGCCCAGAGCGGCAGCTCCCGCATTCTGAAGCTGATGAACCGCGAATACACAAGGGAGTGGTACATGGACCGGATAAACGCAATCCGCCGGATTCTGCCCGGATGTGCGATATCGACCGACATAATCGCCGGATTCTGCACAGAAACCGATGAAGATCACGAATTATCGCTCTCACTGATGGAATGGGCAGGATTTGACTTTGCCTATATGTTCAAATACAGTGAGAGGCCGGGAACCAGGGCCGCAAGGAAATTAAAAGACGACGTCCCGGATGAGATCAAGACACAGCGGCTCAATGAGATCATTGCACTTCAGAACAGGCTCTCGGCAAAATCAAAAAAGGAAGAAATTGGCAAGGTTGTTGAGGTGCTTGTTGAAGGAGAATCAAAACGGTCACGAGAGTTCCTTTCAGGACGGACTTCACAGAACAGGATTGCAGTTTTCCCGAAAGGCGACCTTAAAGCCGGAGATTTTGTAAAAATATTTGTAGAAAGATGCACATCCGCCACTCTTATAGGAAAGATAGTGGAAACATGAAAGAATATATTATATGTTTTCTTCGTAACTTGGTATGAAATTAATTCCGGGCAAAATGAAAATGAAGATTATTCTGACGATTATTCTTACGGTACTGATAATGAACGATCTTCAGTGCCAGAAGAAAAGCAAGAAAATTACAATTACCGGTTATGTTACGGATTACAGGCAATTCCCGGTGCAGAATGCCATGGTCATCGTTGATGATATAAAAACAGATTATGTGACTGATGACCAGGGTTTCTATAAAGCCAGGGTCAATGATTCTGCAGTAAAGATCGCAGTATTTACCATTGGAACAGGTGTGAAGGAAGAGGAGATAAAGGGAAGGACAAGGATCAATTTTATCATCCCCGTTCCTGATCCGCCGGCTGTATCAGGCAATAGTGAAGCTGCTGACAATGAGGTGGTGAATATAGGCTACGGGAATATCAGGAAAAAGGATCTGACAACCTCCGTGGGCAAAATCGACAACACCAACAACAAATATGCTACTTACACAAACATCTATGATATGATCAAGGGTGAGGTAGCAGGGGTCCAGGTTCAGGGCAGTTCGATAAAAATAATGGGAATCAATTCCCTTAACCTGAGTACTGAACCATTGTTTGTGGTTGACGGAATGCAGGTGAGTACCATATCTAATATCCCGCCGCAGACAGTCAGATCAATTGAAATACTTAAAGGGTCCTCAGCAGCTATTTACGGAGTAAGGGGGGCAAACGGAGTGATACTTATCACCACTTTAAAATAAGTCCCTTTTATTCCTTATCTTTCTTCAATACACTGATCTGCAGTTCTTTCAGCTGCTTATCTGATATTTTCGAGGGTGTATCCAGCATGACATCCCGCCCGGAATTGTTTTTCGGGAATGCAATGAAATCGCGTATTGAATCCTGTCCGCCGAACATTGCAACCCACCTGTCGAATCCGAACGCAATTCCTCCATGCGGGGGTGCACCATATTTAAAAGCATTCATAAGAAATCCGAACTGTTCATCAGCTTCTTCCCTTGTGAAACCGAGCACTTTGAACATAAGCTGCTGAACAGCGGCATCATGTATCCTTACAGATCCTCCGCCTAACTCAACTCCGTTTATAACAAGGTCATATGCGTTAGCCCTGACTTTACCCGGATCTGATTCCATAAGGTGAAGATCTTCCGGCTTCGGTGATGTGAACGGGTGGTGCATGGCAAAATATCTCTTCTCTTCCTCGTTCCATTCGAGAAGTGGAAAGTCAACCACCCATAACGGAACATATGTATCTTTTTTTCTTAACCCCAACCTGTTTCCAATTTCAAGACGAAGCTCAGAGAGTGCACTCTGTGTCTTCCTGCTCTCTCCGGCAAGGATCAGCACCAGGTCCCCGGGTTTTGCATTTAAAGCTTCAGCCCACTTCTTCAGGTCATCAGCAGTATAAAATTTGTCAGATGAAGACTTCAGGCTCCCATCTGTTCCACATTTCAGCCAGACCATTCCCTTCGCTCCGATCTGAGGACGTTTGACGAATTCAGTAAGTTCATCAAGCTGCTTTCTTGAGTAGTCCGAACAGCCCTCAGCAACGATGCCTGCGATATATTCAGCACTGTCAAATACCTGGAAACCATTACCTTTGACCGTCCCGGTAAGTTCCGTGAACTTCATCCCGAAACGAAGGTCAGGCTTGTCGGAGCCATAATTTTCCATTGCTTCCTGATAAGGCAGCTTCAAAAATGGCTCAGTGAATTCAATGTTCTTTATCTTCCTGAAAAGATACTTTGCAAGTCCCTCAAAAGTATCAAGCACATCATCTCTTTCCACAAATGACATTTCACAGTCGATCTGCGAGAATTCCGGCTGCCTGTCAGCCCTTAGGTCTTCATCGCGGAAGCATTTCACCAGCTGAAAGTACCTGTCGAATCCGGCCACCATGAGAAGCTGCTTGAGTGTTTGCGGCGACTGAGGAAGAGCGTAGAAGGTACCCGGCTGCAGCCTGCTCGGGACAACAAAGTCGCGGGCGCCTTCAGGAGTTGATTTGATCAGTGCGGGGGTTTCAATCTCAATAAAACCTGTTGAGTCCATATACTTTCGAACTTCCTGTGCCACCCTGTGACGGAGGATTATATTGTTCTTAACCGGATTTCTCCGGAGATCAAGATACCTGTACTTCATCCTGAGCTCCTCGCCGCCGTCTGATTCATCTTCAATTGTGAACGGGGGCACTTCGCTTCTGTTGATCACATCAAGTCCGGTGACTTCTATTTCAATTTCCCCGGTCGGGATCTTAAGGTTTTTGTTGCTTCGCTCCCTTACTTTCCCTCTTGCCTGAACCACATATTCACGTCCCAGCTTCCTTGCCTGTCCGCATAGTTCGCTGTCGGTATCCATGTTAAAGACAAGCTGGGTTATTCCGTAGCGGTCGCGCAGGTCAATGAAAGTCATCCCGCCAAGGTCTCTCGATTTCTGGATCCATCCGCATAATATTACCTCCTTACCGCAATCCTTCATTGCCAGCTCCCCGCATGTATGTGTCCGGTACATAGTTGTCATTTTAGTTCAGCAAAAGTAAGAAATTATTTAAACCATTAAGAGCACAAAGTTCGCACCGAGAGCACAAAGTGAAAACCATTTCAGAATCCTTTGTGTTCTTTGTGATTTTCCTTAGTGCTCTTTGTGGTTAAAAATGACTATTTCTTGCTAAATTTAAATCCTCATACTTTACAGATGAAGGAAGACAGGGATGAAAAGTACATGAAGGCGGCTCTTGAGGAAGCGAGGAAAGCCTTTGATAAGCAGGAAATCCCTGTAGGAGCGGTAGTTGTATGCCAGGATGTGATTATTGCCAGAGCCCATAATCTGACCGAAACTCTCAATGATCCGACAGCCCATGCCGAGATGCAGGCTATCACTGCAGCGGCAAACTGGCTCGGAGGAAAATATCTCACCGGGTGCACCATGTATGTCACCCTCGAACCATGTGCAATGTGTGCAGCGGCTACAGGCTGGAGCCAGCTGTCAGGTCTGGTGTACGGAGCTGCAGATGAGAAAAAGGGATATACCCTGGTTAAAGGAGAGCTGCTTCATCCGAAAACAAAAGTGATGGCGGGTGTTCTTGAAGATAAATGCCGCGAACTCCTGGTGAATTTCTTTAAATCCCGGAGGTAAGTTTTTAAGAAAAAACATTTAAGTTTACTAAAACTATGTATTATGACTTTCGATAACAGCAAAACAATAATCGGTGTCAGGATAAAGTTGTTCGCTGCCACGGTTTTATTCCTGGTTTATGTTGCACTTGTATATGCTGCAAAACTGATAAAATTCCCTCTTTTCGGACTGAGCGATACGGCGTGGACGCTGATACTGGTTGCAATATATCTTGTGGTTGCTTTCCTGCCGATGGTGCTCAATTACCAGTTCGTATTCTTTTCAGATGAGGGAGAAAAGCTGGTCTTCAGGTATTTTACGGCAGGAATAGTGGGAGGAAAGAAGAACTCGGTGGAAATCAGCAAAAGAACCTTTGCAGGGTATAAAACCGAATCCGGGTTATTCGGCCTTGTCAGAAGCATCATCCTGCTTCAGCAGATGGGGCAGGGAGTGGCAAAGTATCCTCCGATCTATATTACCGCACTTTCAAAGGAACAGAGAGCCAGGTTGTATGCCTCCCTCAATGCTTATGTTCCCAAAGCATGAGCGCCCCTACTGATAACATGAGTTAAATCATTTTTAATGAACAAAATAGCTCCCAATTTTGGATTTCGGATCTCGGATTTTTGTCTTCCGTCTTCGGTCTTCCGACTTTTAACTAAGTAACAATACTAACCCAATAAATAATATACCATGAACGTAGATAAAATAATGAACAACCTCGAGAAGAAGCATCCCGGCGAGGTTGAGTATTTACAGGCAGTAAGGGAAGTGCTTGAATCCATAGAGGAAGTATACAATGAGAATCCCCAGTTTGATTCGGCCAACATTATTGAAAGAATAGTTGAACCTGACCGCATTTTCATTTTCAAGGTGCCATGGGTTGATGATGAAGGCAATGTAAAGGTCAATCTGGGCTACAGGGTACAGTTCAATAATGCTATCGGCCCATACAAGGGAGGTCTTCGCTTCCACCCGAGCGTTACTCTTTCAATACTTAAATTCCTTGGCTTTGAACAGATATTCAAGAATGCTCTCACCACTCTTCCCATGGGAGGGGCCAAGGGCGGCTCCGACTTTGATCCCAAGGGAAAATCGAACGCCGAGATAATGCGCTTCTGCCAGTCATTCATGCTTGAGCTCTGGAAGCACATAGGTCCCGAGACAGATGTTCCTGCAGGCGACATAGGTGTTGGCGGCCGCGAGATCGGATTTCTGTACGGTATGTACAAAAAACTGAAAGGCGACCATACCGGTGTGCTCACAGGCAAGGGAACCAACTGGGGTGGATCGCTTATCCGTCCTGAAGCAACCGGATTCGGAGGGATATATTTTGTCCAGGAAATGCTCGCCACAAAAAATGATTCTCTTAAAGGAAAAACAGTCTCCATATCAGGTTTTGGTAACGTGGCATGGGGTGCCGCCCTCAAAGCCGTCGAACTTGGGGCCAAGGTTGTAACCATTTCAGGTCCTGATGGTTATGTGTATGACAAAGATGGAGTTTCAGGCAAGAAAATAGATTATATGCTTGACCTTAGGGCCTCCAACCAGGATATTGTAAAGCCTTACTCCTATGCATTTGAAGGGGTTGAATTCCATGAGGGAAAGCGTCCGTGGGAAGTCAAGGTTGACATCGCTCTTCCGTGTGCAACACAGAATGAGGTTAATGGTGATGATGCCAGAATACTTATAAAGAATGGCGTGAAGCTGGTGGGCGAGATTTCAAACATGGGCTGCACACCCGACGCTGTTGAGGAGTTCCACAAGAACAAAATAATGTTCGCGCCCGGCAAGGCAGTAAATGCAGGTGGTGTTGCAACATCAGGTCTGGAGATGACCCAGAACTCGATGAAACTCAGGTGGGGCAGCAAAGAAGTTGACGACCGCCTCCACGAGATCATGCGCAACATACACGGCCAGTGTGTCAAGTGCGGGAAAAAGGAAGACGGTTATATCGATTACGTCAAGGGTGCAAACATTGCCGGATTCCTGAAGGTAGCTAATTCGATGCTCGATATGGGAGTTATCTGATACGTCCGGTTTTTTGTATCTTTACCTGTCTCATTCCTTGTGCTATGCCCGAAGAAATTTCTCTTAAGCATAAAATTGCTTTAGGCCTCATCCCCGGGATAGGTGATATAAACGCCCGGAAGCTGGTGGCTTATTTCGGAAATGTTGAAAGCATATTCCGTGAATCGTACCGAAACCTTACAAAAATACCGGGAATAGGCTCCGGCCTGGCCAGATACATTGCCGACCATTCATACCTTCAGGCGGCTGAAAAAGAAGCAGAGTATGTAACAAAGCATAATATCAGGACATTTTTCTATCTCGATGCAGAATATCCTTTCAGGCTTCGCCAGTGTGAGGATTCTCCGGTAGTCTTCTTTTACAAAGGCACATGCGATCTTAATTCTGCAAAAATCCTTAGTGTTGTCGGTACAAGAAGTGCCACCCAGCACGGCAGGGAGATCTGCGAGAAGATCATTTCAGGGCTGGCCGCAGGTCATCCTGATCTGATAATTGTCAGCGGACTGGCTTATGGAATTGACATTTCCAGCCATAAGGCAGCGCTTGCAAATAACCTTCAGACTGTAGGAGTGCTGGCTCACGGATTTAAAACCATCTATCCTGCCATTCACAGGTCAACAGCCGATGCGATGGTAAGGAACGGGGCGCTTGTCACCGACTTCCTTTCCGATGCCTTGCCTGAACGGAACAATTTCATTAAAAGGAACAGGGTGATAGCAGGTTTGTCGGATGCCACCCTGGTTGTCCAGTCAGGATTAAAGGGCGGCGCGCTTATAACAGCTGATATCGCCAGCTCGTACAACAGGGATGTATTTGCTGTGCCCGGCAGGCCTGAAGATCAGTATTCTGCAGGCTGCAACAACCTGATAAAGAACAACAAAGCCGCCCTTGTTGAAAACTCTGACGACATAGAATATTTTCTTGACTGGCAGCCTGAAAAAGTTAAACCGCCTGTTCAACGAACACTTTTTGCTGACCTCGATGAAACGGAAAAATCAGTATATGAGCTTTTATCGCGTGAAAATGAACTGGCAATAGATTCAATCTGCAGAACCCTCGATATGCCGGTCTTTAAGCTTTCTTCGCTCCTGCTCCAGATGGAATTCAAAGGACTTATCAAGTGCTACCCCGGAAACCTCTACCGGCTTGCCTGACCTCAAAAAATAATTTTTAGCACTATCATATCTGGTATCCGGCGTTTTTATACATTTGATTAACCTAACTCATAAAAAATAAATATATGGATCCCAGAGTACAACAGTTCATGGCTTCGATCAGGGCCAGGAATCCCGGTGAAAATGAATTCCACCAGGCTGTTCAGGAGGTAGCAGAATCTCTTATACCTTATATTGAAGAAAATCCGAAATACAAATATGCCAGGATCCTCGAGAGGATAGCAGAACCTGAAAGGACAATTATATTCAGGGTTCCCTGGCTCGATGACAAGGGTGAGGTTCAGATCAACCGCGGATTCAGGATTGAAATGAACAGTGCCATAGGACCATATAAGGGAGGCCTGAGGTTTCACCCCACAGTCAATCTCGGGATCCTCAAATTCCTTGCTTTTGAACAGGTATTCAAGAACAGTCTTACAACCCTTCCGATGGGCGGAGGCAAAGGTGGTTCCGATTTTGATCCCAAAGGAAAGTCGGACAACGAAGTGATGAGATTCTGCCAGAGTTTCATGACGGAATTGTTCAGGCACATTGGCGCTGACACAGATGTTCCTGCAGGTGATATAGGCGTCGGAGGCAGGGAGATCGGTTATCTGTTTGGACAGTACAAGAGACTTAAGAACGAATTTACAGGAGTGCTTACCGGTAAAGGCATTGAGTGGGGAGGCTCACTAATACGCCCTGAAGCTACAGGATATGGTGCAACATACTTTGCCCAGGAAATGCTTGCCACGAGAGGCGAAAGCATTGAAGGAAAAACGGTCTGTATTTCCGGTTCGGGCAACGTTGCTCAATATGCTACCGAAAAGGTGACACAATTTGGAGGAAAGGTTGTAACTCTTTCTGATTCAAATGGATTTATCTATGATCCTAAAGGCATCGATGCTGAAAAGCTGAATTTCATCATGGAGCTGAAGAATGTCAAACGCGGAAGAATAAAGGAGTATGCTGAAAAATACAGTGTTGAGTATTTTGAAGATAAACGTCCCTGGATTATAAAATGCAACATAGCAATGCCCAATGCGACGCAAAATGAGATAAATGAGGAAGAGGCAGGAACCCTGGTCAGAAACGGGTGTATCTGTGTTTCTGAAGGAGCCAACATGCCCTCAACTATTGAGGCTGTTGAAGTCTTCCTGAAAGCCGGAATTCTATATGGCCCGGGGAAAGCAGCAAACGCCGGGGGGGTTGCAACTTCAGGTCTCGAGATGACCCAGAACTCAATGAGGCTGCCATGGACACGTGAAGAGGTTGATACACGGCTTCATATGATCATGAAAAACATTCATGCTACCTGCGTAAAATACGGAAAGAAAGAAGACGGCTTCATAAATTATGTTGATGGTGCGAATATCGGAGGTTTCGTAAAGGTAGCCAATGCCATGATCGCCCAGGGAGTGGTATAATGCAGCTGGCAGATACACATACACATCTCTACCTCCCCGAATTTGATGCCGACAGGGATGAGATGATAAGCAGGGCAGTTGAATCAGGGGTGATCAGGCTGCTGATGCCTAATATTGATGTTCATTCAGTTGACGCCATGCTGTCGGCTGCCGAAAAGCACCGGGGAATATGCTATCCGATGATCGGGCTTCATCCCACCTCAGTCAGGGACGATTACCTGCAGCAGCTTGAAAAACTTGAATCGCTGTATGTTGAAAACAAATTCATTGCTGTTGGTGAAATCGGTATCGACATGTATTGGGATGTATCTCATCTGAAGGAGCAGAAAGATGCTTTCAGGAGACAGGTTCAATTCGCTGTCGACAGGGAGCTGCCTGTTGTCATCCATTCAAGGAATTCATTCAGTGAGATCATTCCTTTGCTTGATGAATTCAGGGAGAGGAAACCAAAGGGTGCCTTCCATGCTTTCTCCGGCGACAGCAGGGATGCTGAAAAAGCGATAGAAATGGGATTCATGCTGGGGATCGGCGGTACGCTGACTTATAAAAACTCAGGACTGGCTGATATAGTGAAAGAGTTTGGTATAGAGCATGTTATATTGGAGACCGACTCACCGTATCTCACTCCTGCGCCTTACAGGGGTAAAAGAAATGAGAGTTCGTATATTTGCATCATTAATAAAATGCTTGCGGAGATCACCTGCAAAACCGAAGAAGAGACAGCGGCTGTGACTTACTCCAACTCATGCAGGCTTTTCAATATCTGATATGACAATGGGCAAAAAAGAGACTTCCATACTTATAATATATACCGGCGGAACTATCGGTATGGTTCATGATCCGAAAACCGGTTCGCTGGTGCCGATTGATTTCAAGCATATTACCGATCATGTACCTGTTCTGAGCAGCTTTGGCGTGGATCTCCAGTCTGTTACATTTGATCCGGTACAGGATTCATCAAACATAGATCCGGATATGTGGATAAAAATGGCTGAAACCATTGAGGTCAACTATGATAAGTTTGACGGATTTGTTGTATTGCACGGAACAGATACGATGGCTTATTCAGCATCGGCCCTGAGCTATATGCTTGGCAATCTCTCAAAACCGGTAGTATTTACAGGGTCCCAGCTGCCTATAGGCCTCCCGCGGACAGATGGGAGGGAGAACCTTATCACCTCAATCGAGATTGCTGCTGCGCAGGAAAATGGATCACCCTATGTTCCGGAGGTTTGCATTTATTTCGACAATGAGCTTACACGTGGAAATCGTACAACAAAATTAAGCGCCGAGCATTTTGATGCTTTTAACTCACCAAATTATCCTCCACTGGCGAAAGTAGGTTTGCACCTGAAATACGATTTTACCAATATAAGGCATCCGGGTAAAAACACCAGGCTGAAAGTCCATAAATCATTTGACAATAATGTTGCCATTCTGAAGCTTTTCCCGGGCATAAACAGAAATTTTGTTCAGGCCGTTATTAATACAAAGGGATTGAAAGGTCTCATTGTTGAAACATTCGGTTCCGGCAATGCTCCAACCTATAAGTGGTTTCTGGATGATCTCAAATCCTTTATCGCCAGCGGAGGGATCATTTATAATGTTACCCAGTGTCATGGCGGCAGTGTGGAAATGGGTTTATATGAGACAAGCCGCGAAATGCTGTCAGCCGGTGTTATCGGTGGCAAGGACATCACTTCAGAAGCCTCTGTGACCAAACTCATGTTCCTGCTTGGGAACTGTTCCACAAGAGAGAAAGTCATCAGGTGCCTTGGCATATCGATGGCTGGAGAGATCTCATAAAACCCGGTTTTAAAAATAATTTTGTAATTTGCGCCGCCTGAAACAAGGCTGGATAATGATTATGGTCCTCCTTCGCCACATCCTTCGCTAAAGCTTCGGATGTCAAAGAAGGCTTCGGAGGACAGAGGGAGAGATGCAGGAGTGGTTTAACTGGCACGCCTGGAAAGCGTGTGTACCTCAAAAGGGTACCGGGGGTTCGAATCCCCCTCTCTCCGCCTTCGCCCTCCGAAGCTTTAGCGAAGGAGGGCTTTCTCATTAAAAGTAATTTCAATCGCTAAAACTTCTCCGGGCTACGGCGGACGCGGTCCGCATAGATTCCCGTTGAAAGCCTGCTTTCTGAAGGGGCTGAAAGTAAAATAAACAATAACACCCGAAGGGTTCATAGAAGCTTTGCAGTTCCCCCTAAAGGGATCACGACCGAACGAAGTGAGGGAGTAATCCCCTCATGACCTCATACCCACCCCCCGACCCGCTCTCTGCTGAAGCAAAGAAGGGGTTTATTCTGCATATTTACAATCATTTATTGTCATTTGAAGCTTTGCCGATTCTCATTCAGGGTACCCGGAGCACAGAAATGTCGAAAAAACTTTAATACAGCTTTTATGATCTGATATTTATCCGATATTTGAGGATAATCGCTTAATTTTATACGTAAGAGATTAATATAAATAAAGAGGCTATATTAATGAAAGGCGGAAATAACAGCGAAAACCTCCGGAAAATCCTGGATAGAATAAGTTCCGTAAAAATAGCTGTCGTGGGCGATTTCTGCCTCGACGCATACTGGTTCATCAATGATGCGATGAGTGAAATTTCCGTTGAAACAGGTGTGCCCACAAGGCCTGTTTCAAAACAGAAATACTCGCTTGGAGGGGCCGGTAACGTAACAAATAACCTTGCCTCCATGGGTGTGAAGGATATTCGTGCCTTCGGAGTGGCCGGCAGTGATCCATTCGGTGTTGAAATGATCCGTATCATGAAGGAGACAGGCATCGACACAGAAAACCTCCTGGTCCAGGAACAGGAGTGGCACACTCATACTTATGCCAAGCCTTATATAGAAGGAACTGAACTGAACCGCGTGGATTTCGGTAATTTCAACCGTTTATCGGCAGAAACAGCAGACAGATTGATTGAGAACCTTATCAGGGCGCTTCCTGATATGGATGTTATTATCGTAAATCAGCAGGTGCCATCAGGGATACATACCCCGTATTTCAGGGAGAGTCTGGCAAAGGTGATCCTTAAATTCGCAGATAAACTGTTCATTATCGACAGCCGCAATTACAACGACTTCTTCCAGGGGTCTCTGCGTAAAATGAACGACACCGAAGCTCTGAGGTTATGCGGAACGGTTAAGAAACCGGATGAAATGATCTCGTTTCCGGAGCTGGCTCAGGCTGCACGGGAGTTGTATAAACGGTATCAGAAACCTGTTTTCATCACACGGGGCGCAAGGGGATCTGTGACCGTCGACGAGGCCGGAATCACGGAGATACCCGGCCTGATGATCCTTTCAAAAGTGGATACCGTGGGAGCCGGCGACAGCTACCTGGCAGGTGCTGCTTCAGCACTGGCAGCAGGTTACAGCATGGCGGAAGCTGCCCGGACCGGAACCCTGGTCGCCGGAGTCACAGTGCAGAAATTATTCCAGACCGGCACTGCATCTCCTGAAGAGATACTTGCCCTGGGAGACGACCCTGACTTTATCTTCTCTCCCGAGCTGGCTGAAGATATACGCCAGGCAAAATATCTG
>Ga0209287_10000830_pt1 | contig 16991 bp, 8 predicted proteins | sample PPLLak3cmMay2015_2_FD_187255 | JGI IMG/M metagenome (GOLD analysis project Ga0209287, IMG submission 187255) | Freshwater sediment microbial communities from Prairie Pothole Lake near Jamestown, North Dakota, USA - PPLs Lake P8 Core (1) Depth... | ecosystem: Environmental > Aquatic > Freshwater... | reverse complement strand
TGGCACGAAGTACTTTCCAATATGGAGAAGGTCCTTACCTCCCATACCTTCACCACGTGGATCCAGCCACTACGATTTCTAGATGTACAGGGGAATATATTATATCTGGAATCCCCCAATAATTTCTTCCGCGAAATGGTAAAGGAAAACTATCTCTCCATGATAGAAGAGGCAGTATCTGCCATCAGTGGAACAAAAATTGTTGTTGAACTACGTCTTTCTTCTAAAACTCGACATGAGAGTATTCCTTCAGGAACAGCAAACATTCCAGAAGAAAAAGAAATTTCACTTCCTGCGGACACCAGGGGTACCCAGGAATTTTTCTCGAAACTCAATCCCAAATATACCTTTGATACCTTTGTCTGCGGTGCTGGAAACCAGTTTGCCTATGCAGCAGCTCAAGCCGTAGCAAATAAGCCCGGGACTAATTACAACCCTCTCTTTATCTACGGGGGCGTTGGCCTCGGCAAGACCCATCTGTTGACTGCCATCGGCAATCATATTCTCAGTGTGAACAATTCGGCGCGTATATGTCTCTATACGTCAGAAAAATTCATGAATGAGATGATCAACTGTATCCGCTACAAGAAAATGGAAGAATTCAGAAACAAATTCAGGAGCATGGATATTCTCCTCATTGACGATATTCAGTTTATGGCCGGTAAGGAAGCTACCCAGGAAGAGTTTTTTCATACGTTTAACTCACTCCATGAATCCCATAAGCAGATTGTTGTATCTTCCGACAAATTTCCCAAGGATATGGCCGGTCTGGAACAGAGACTCCGTTCGCGTTTCGAGTGGGGCCTGATAGCCGATATTCAACCACCGGACATTGAAACAAAAGTTGCCATTCTTAAAAGAAAATCGGAAACCGACGACATCTGTCTTCCTGACGATGTGGCCCTGTTTCTTGCCTCGAGTTCAACAAGCAACGTGCGTGAATTGGAAGGAATGCTGATTCGCCTCGGTGCTTTTGCAAGTCTTACGGGAAGTGAAATAACCCTTACCATGGCTAAAGAGGTTCTTAAAGACATCATCGTGGAAAAAAACCGGGATATCTCGGTAGAAATGATCCAGAAATTTGTTGCTGAGTATTTTTCTATCAAAATATCAGACATGAAATCTGATAAACGTTTAAAAACACTTGTAATCCCAAGACAAATAGCTATTTACCTTTGCAGAGAGCTAACAAAATCGTCATATCCGGAAATTGGAGAAAAATTCGGCGGTAAAGATCACTCGACCATCATCCACTCTTTCAAGAAAATTGCGAGACTGGTTATTTCGGATATCGAGTTGAAAAATACCATTGAAACCCTTAAGCGGGGGCTGTTGGAATAATAGGGGAAAGTTGTTCGTAACTTGGTCATCCCTGTGGAAAAAAGAAAGCCCTGTTGATAAGCTCATCTGAACGCACATTTGCCATACGTTTTTTCAACATCCGAAAAACGGCGAATTGAAACGCTTCACGTCTCTTATCAACATGTCCACAGGCTCTACTGTCTACTACTGAACTTCTTTTAAAAACTATAAGTCGTAAAGGCTGTTCATACTGGAGGTATAATGGAATTCGCCATTGCAAAGGAATCCTTTCTGAAAGCGTTGCAACGTGTTCAAGGAATCGTTGAAAACCGAAAAACCATGCCTATACTCTCCAATGTCCTTATCAGTGCCCAACCGGAGAAAATCGAAATCATCGCAACCGACCTGGAAGTAGGAATGAAAAGTTCCTATCCGGCAACCGTGATTAAAACCGGAAAGATAACCGTTTCCGCAAAGAAACTTTATGAGATAATCAAAGAGCTGCCAGAAGAAGAGATACATTTTTCCACACGGGAAAATGATTGGGTAGATCTTCGTTGCGGAAAAGCACACTTCAATCTGGTGGGGCTCTCTTCAGAAGAATTTCCCTTTTTTCCCGCGGTTAACGAAAGTACCTTTCTCACCATCAAAGGTTCCCTCATACGTGAACTGGTAGAAATGACGGCATTCGCCATCTGCCACGATGAAACCAAGTACAATCTGAACGGTATTTTCATCAAGGCGCTGGAAGAAGAGGGAAGAACCCTCCTGCGCATGGTCGCTACGGACGGACACCGACTTGCAATGGCAGAAAAAGAGATTCCCTCAGTAACATCAACAGACCTTAAAAACGGGGTTATTTTTCCCAAAAAAGGCATTTTCGAACTGAAAAAAATGACCGATGACGATGACAGCGAAATTATGCTTTCCTTCCTGGATAACAGTGCCGTTGTGAAAAAAAACGATACGGTTGTGGTTATGAGACTGGTGGATGGCTACTTCCCCGACTACTCACGCGTCATGCCTTCCGATAACGATAAGCTGGCAACCATCAAGCGTGAAGATTTCATCCACTCCCTGCGTAGGATGGCAATCCTCTCCAGCGAAAAGTTCAAGGGAATCATGATGGAGTTGAAAGAGGGAAGCATGGAAATTTCAGCAAGTAACCCCGAACTGGGTGATGCACGTGAAACACTGGAAGTAAGCTACACAGGACCTGATCTTTCCATTCGTTTTAATGCCCGTTATCTCCTCGATTCCCTTTCTGTTATGGGACAGGAATTCATAAATCTCGCATTGAAGGATGAACTTTCACCGGCTGTTTTAAAGCCGTATCAGGCAGAAGATTTTCTAACCGTAATCATGCCAATGCGGGTCTAGATCCGGATAGTTTTTAGCATGCAAAACCGCAGAAAAGATTCTCGTTTTCTGAAAGGCCTTTTTTCTGCCGTGGCGCATTTATGAAAATACAAAGAATTCAGATCCATTCATTCAGAAACATCATAAGTGCCGATCTTTTCCCCAACGAAAGATTCAATATCATCGTTGGCAACAACGCCCAGGGCAAGACAAATATTCTGGAATCGATCTTTCTGCTCGGAACGATGAAGTCGTTCCGAATGGTAAAAAACGCTGACCTCATCACCTACAATTTTCCGTACTCTCTGGTGAAGGGATGGGGAGTGAAAGACGGTGTTGTTCGGGAGATTACCCTATCCATCAGGGCTTCCGGAAAAAAAGCTTTTGTCGATCAAAAACCTGTTGTTCGTCCAGCGGATTTCTTTGGTACCATCAATACCGTGGTTTTTTCCCCTGAAGATATTGCCATGGTTCGGGGACTTCCGGAAATGCGCAGGAGGTATCTCGACAGAGCTATTTTCAGTGGGGATACTGGTTATCTTTCGATTCACCACGAATATTTCAAGATTTTAAAAAACCGGAATGCTCTCCTGAAAAGGGGGGAAACCGACGGTCTTTCCGTCTGGACGGAAAGGTTAGCCGATGCCGGTGCTCGCTTGATGGAAAAAAGAGAATCTTTCATCGAAGAGATTCAAGAATTATTCAGAGAATACTACCGTACTATAGCTGGCTTGGAAGAAAGTGCCTTCCTGCGGTATCATTCACGTCTTAGCGAAAAAAACCGTTCTCGAAGTTCTCTCTGCGACGCTCTCTGTCATGCCTTGGAAAGGAGTACCACCGAGGAGTTACGGCGGGGAACAACCCTTTTTGGGCCCCATCGGGATGACCTTGAGTGCACGTTAAACAACAAACCTCTCAATCATCATGGTTCACAGGGAGAACAACGAAGCTTCATTTTGGCGCTCAAGATGGCAGAGATTGAATATCTGAGAAAAAGATGGGGTAATCCTCCGGTTCTGCTGTTGGATGACATGACATCCGAACTTGACCGAAGTCGCAGCGGCAATCTGATGGATTTTTTGAAGGAAAAAGAAATGCAGGTTTTCATAACTACCACGAGTCTTGATATGATCAATCTCGCTGGGATACGCAACTATTCCACCTTTCCGGTACATGAAGGAAAGGTATTATCTGAGGTAACGAATGTCTGATACTGTCATTAACGATTACGGAGCTGACAAGATCACGGTTCTGGAAGGACTCTCAGCGGTTCGGAAACGTCCCGCCATGTATATCGGCTCAACGTCTTCTTCCGGTCTGCATCATCTGGTTTACGAGATCGTCGACAATTCCATTGACGAAGCTCTGGCAGGACACTGCAATGAAGTGAATGTCATTATTCACCTGGACAATTCCATTACGGTGGTAGACAACGGCCGGGGCATCCCGACCGATATTCATCGCACCGAAGGGAGATCAGCCGCCGAGGTGGTACTCACCGTTCTCCATGCCGGCGGCAAGTTCGACAACACTTCCTACAAGGTCTCCGGTGGTCTCCATGGTGTGGGAGTTTCGGTGGTTAATGCCCTCTCGAATCAGTTGGATCTGGAGATCAGGAGGGACGGAAAGTTGTTTCAACAATCCTACCGTAAGGGAGTACCCCTGGCACCCTTGACCATCGTTGGTGATACCAAGAAACGGGGCACCAAGATCACCTTTCTTCCCGACGACACCATCTTCGAAACTACGGAATTTTCCTTCGATATTCTTTCCCAGCGGCTCAGGGAGCTTGCCTTCCTCAATGCCGGGGTACGGATCACCATCGTCGATGAGCGGGAAGATGGAAAACAGCATGATTTCCACTACGAAGGAGGAATTGTTTCCTTCGTCGAGTACTTGAATCGAAACAAGAATTGCCTCCACCCGAAACCGATCTTTTTCAAGGGAGAAAAATCCGGGATCGATATAGAAATAGCCATGCACTATAACGATTCCTATGATGAGAAGATATTCACTTTCGCCAACAACATAAATACCCACGAAGGCGGTACTCACCTGGTCGGCTTCCGTGCCGCACTGACCCGGACCATGAACAGCTACGCCGCAACCAACAATCTGCTCAAGAACGTCAAGGTCTCCATCTCCGGCGAGGACTTGCGGGAAGGACTCACGGCAGTGATTTCGGTAAAGATACCCCAACCCCAGTTTGAAGGGCAGACCAAGACCAAACTGGGAAATTCGGAGGTAAAGGGCATCGTCGAATCGATGATGAACGAAAAGCTTGCGGTTTTCTTGGAGGAGAATCCTGCCATCGCCAGGAAGATTCTCGAGAAATCGATTGATGCGGCCCGAGCACGGGAAGCGGCCCGCAGGGCACGGGAACTTACCCGGCGTAAAGGGGCTCTCGACATCTCAAACCTGCCCGGAAAACTCGCAGATTGTCAGGAACGTGATCCGGCCCTGTGCGAAATTTACCTGGTGGAGGGCGATTCCGCCGGCGGTTCTGCCAAGCAGGGACGTGACCGTAAATTCCAGGCGATCCTGCCGCTCAAGGGCAAGATCCTGAACGTAGAAAAGGCCCGTTTCGACAAAATGCTTTCCTCCCAGGAAATCGGCACCCTGATTACGGCGCTCGGCACCGGTATCGGCAAAGAAGACTTCGACGTGGCAAAGCTGCGTTACCACCGGATCATCATCATGACCGATGCCGACGTGGACGGTTCCCATATCCTTACCTTGTTGCTGACCTTTTTCTTTCGCCAGATGCCGCAGATCGTGGAGCGCGGTCACCTCTACATTGCCCAGCCGCCCCTGTACAAGGTGAAACGGGGCAAGAAGGAGCTGTATCTGCGCAATGAGGCGGCGATGCAGAACTATCTCCTCGAGGAGGGGACCGATGAGATGACCCTTTTTCTGGAAAGCGGCAGCAAGACCTACGTCGGGAAACAGATCATCCCTCTGGTCAAGCAGTTGGTGGAATACCGGGGTCTGCTCGACAAGTTTGTCAGGAAGGGCATCAATGAAGAACTGGTACGGGTGCTGCTTCGTCTCGGTATCAGGGGAGGAATAGAGGACCTGGAAAAACTTGCTCCCCGGATGGATAACATTGCCAGCGTCTATGAAGGCGCGGAAGCTACGGTCATGCATGACGGTCGCATCATCGTCAGACTGGGTAATCTGCGCATCGCCCTGGACAATCATACGGTAGATCTCATTGACTCATACGAGTATCGGCTTCTGGCCGACAGTTTCCGCCGGGTCCGGAATATATTTGCCAAAGGCCGGGCCGTGGTTTCCAGTGAGGGAAAGGAACTTTTTTCCACCACTATCGGTCTGGAGCTGCTCACCTTTTTCATGGAGAGCGCCAAGAAGGGTCTCAATATCCAGCGCTACAAAGGTCTCGGCGAGATGAATCCGGACCAGCTTTGGGAGACTACCATGGAACCGACCAACCGCACCCTGCTCCAGGTGAAGATCGAGGACGCCGTGGAGGCGGACAGCGTCTTTACCGTCTTGATGGGAGACCAGGTGGAGCCGCGGCGGGAGTTCATCGAAAAGAACGCCTTGAACGTTTCAAATCTGGATATTTAATAAAAACCGGCACAGGGTCCGGGGCAGGTGAAAAGGGGGAATGATTCAGACCCCCGAATTTCAGTTCCCCCCCTGTAGCCTTGATTCATGAGGTAGCAATGCTCGAAACAATCAACAAGACCTCTGTCAACATCGAAGACGAAATGAAGCGCTCATACATGGACTATGCCATGAGTGTCATCATCGGCCGAGCCCTCCCCGACGTGCGGGATGGTTTGAAGCCGGTGCACCGGCGCTGCCTGTATGCCATGTATGACATGAGCAACGACTGGAACAAACCGTACAAGAAATCGGCCCGTGTTGTCGGTGACGTGATCGGTAAGTATCATCCTCACGGTGACACGGCTGCCTATGACACCATCGTCCGCATGGCCCAGAGTTTTTCTCTCCGCTATCCGCTGGTGGATGGCCAGGGAAATTTCGGCTCCGTGGACGGTGATTCTCCTGCGGCCATGCGTTACACCGAGATCCGCATGTCCAGGCTTGCCCACGAACTTCTGGAAGATCTGGATAAAGAGACGGTGGAAACGGGAGCCAACTATGATGGTTCCCTCCATGAGCCGCTGGTGCTCCCGGCCAAGTTCCCGAACCTGCTGGTGAACGGTTCCTCCGGAATCGCGGTCGGCATGGCCACCAATATTCCCCCCCACAATCTTTCGGAGGTAATCGACGGGATCATCGCCCTCATCGGCGATCCTCAGCTCTCTTTCGAAGATTTGATCCAGATAATTCCCGGTCCTGACTTCCCCACCGGTGGTTTCATTTATGGTCGCGAAGGCATTATTTCGGGTTACAAGACCGGCCGCGGCATCGTACAGATGCGGGCACGGGCATTTATTGAAACCCAGAAAAAGACCGAGCGGCAGTCGATCATTGTTACCGAGATTCCCTATCAGGTGAACAAGGCTAATCTGGTGATCAAGATTGCCGAGCTGGTGCGGGAGAAGAAGCTGGAGGGGATTGCTGACCTCAGGGACGAGTCGGACCGTGACGGGATGAGAATTGTCATTGACCTGAAACGTGACGAGAACCCCCAGGTAATCCTCAATCATCTCTACAAGCAAACCCAGATGCAGTGTTCTTTCGGCATCAACATGCTCGCCATTGCCGGCGGCAGGCCGAAGGTCCTGACCCTGCGGGATGCCATGCTGCACTTCATCGATCACCGGCGGGAGATCGTAACTCGCCGCACCATCTTCGAACTGAAAAAAGCCGAGGCCCGCGCCCATATTCTGGAAGGCCTCAAGATTGCCCTTGACTGGCTCGATGCAGTGATTGAACTGATACGTGCCTCTAAAAATCCCGAGGAAGCAAAGGCCGGCCTGATGGCCGGAAACTTCTCTGATCCGGACTACCTGCGCAAGCTCGCTATTCCTGACTCGCTATTCAACACAAGCATGAGCCTTTCAGACAAACAGGCCCAGGCAATTCTGGAAATGCGCTTACAGCGGCTGACCGGTCTGGAACGGGAAAAAATCCTCCAGGAGTACGCAGAACTGCTGAGGTTAATCGCCCGTTTAAAGGAAATCCTCGCTTCGGAGGCGGAGATCCTGAAGATCATCGTCGGCGAACTGACCGAGCTGAAGGAGAAATTCGGCGACGAACGGCGCACCGAGATCATCGACCAGACGGCAGATATTTCTCTGGAAGATACCATTGTCGAAGAGGACGTGGTGGTCACGGTCTCACATACCGGCTACATCAAGCGGACCGCGGTCTCCATGTACCGGGCCCAGCGCCGGGGCGGCAAGGGTAAATCGGGCATGAAGACCAAGGAAGAGGATTTTGTCGAGCACCTGTTCGTCGCCTCCAGCAAGGACTTCATGATGTTCTTCACCGATACGGGACGCGTCTATGTTCTTAAGGTGTACGAAATCCCTGAAGGGGGCAGGGCAACCCGCGGCAAGGCCATCGTCAACCTGCTGAATCTCCAGGCCGGAGAGAAGATCGCCGCCATCCTCTCGCTGAAGTGTTTTGACGACGACCGCAACCTGATCATGGCGACCCGCCACGGGGTGGTAAAGAAGAGCCCGATCAAGGCCTACGCCAACATCAGGACCGGTGGAATTATTGCCGTAAACCTGGACGAGGATGACAGGCTGATAGGGGTTGCCATCACCGACGGGCGCCAGGACGTGCTTCTCGCTTCCCACCACGGCAAATCGATCCGCTTCCATGAGCAGGACGCCCGACCAATGGGGCGTGTCTCCCGTGGCGTGCGGGGTATGACCCTGGTGGGTGATGACGTGGTGATAGGCATGGAGATTATCAATCCGAATACCGTTTCTTCCACGATCTTCACCGTAACCGAAAACGGCTTCGGCAAGCAGACGCCGCTGGACGAATACCGCTTGCAAAGCCGCGGGGGCAAAGGTATCATCACCATCAAGACCACTGAGCGGAACGGCTGTGTGGTTGACATCAAGCAAGTAACGGACGAAAATGACCTGATGCTGATTACCGACCAGGGAAAGATCATCCGTATGCCAGTGGCAGGCTTTTCGGTGATTGGCCGTAATACCCAAGGGGTTCGGCTCATGGTCACCGAGGAAACGGAAAGGATCGTCGCCGTGGCACGGCTTGCCGAAAAAGAAGAGGGCGATGAGCCTGATTTCCTGGACGAGGATGAGGCTGAAAATACGGAACCGGATACGGATGTCAGCGAATAGCTGAGTCAGCTCTTATCCGGAGGAACCTTCATGGCGAGTTTCGCTCGAATTGATACTAGTCTTCCACAACGAAGCGACCTGGTAAGGCTTTTCAATACCTTGGAAAGGGAAGACATCTCCCTTGATGAGATGGAAACGATTGCCATCGCGGTGCAAAATGCCGGCGAGCCCGCCCTTCCTCCGCTGCTTCGCCGCTTGAGGAAAGTGACGAACAGTTCCGTTATCGCCCGCTATCTCTATCTTCTCTATTTTTTTGAAGATAACAGTTGGCTCGATGAGCTTGTACGTATAACCCTGAAACGAAAAGACCTGGAAGTGGACGCCAAAACTGTTTTGTTGGCTGGTTTGGAGCGTTCTGGAATCGATATTGAGGAACTTCCTTTTTCACGTCTTCTGGAAGAAGTGGGCAGTTCTTCACCGGCAGGATTGGATGCGCTCCTGGCCAGGGGTGAAACTGGCTTCGTCTCCTTTATGGAGGATTTTGTCGGCTATTCCAGTGAAGCTCAGATTGCCGTAATCCGGCTTCTGGCAACCAAGAGCGAACCGTCAGCTGAATCATTTCTGGAAATCCTGCTGGGGTATTCCAATCATGAGATAGTGAAGGAAACCATAACTTCCCTAGGCAGAATCAAGCGGCAGAGCGCTGCAAATGTCCTCCTCCGTTATCTGCAATACGGAGATGGGAACTTCCGGGGCCTTGCAGAACGAAGTTTGAGAAGGCTTTCGTTTCTGGGTGTCCTTCCGAAGCCTGAAGACCTGCAGGTGTCCGAAACGTCATTTCACCTGGCGGCGGCGAGCCCCATTGAAGGAAGTGGTTTTCGTTCACTCTGGTTTTCCCGCTGGACCGGCACAGGGGGGCTCGATGTTCTTGTCCTGCAAACCCACGAAACCTGTGGAATTACGGATGCTGCCGGCTATGGTGATCTGACTCCCACAGCGCACGATGAACTCTTCAGAGAGGCTGTCGCAGAGGAAAGCCTGCTGGAAATTTCCCCCGACTATGCACATGTGCTTATGCGGGATGCGCTGTATCTCAACACCGAGAAGGGCTTCCCGATCCCTCCGGAGTTCTACGTCTGGCGCAGGATTCTGCGGACCGGTGAGACGGCGCCTGAGCCCTTTGTTCCTGATTTTTTCACTTTCAATCTTGACGATATTACCGCATCAGCCTTTCTCTTTGAGACAGGGGATACTCTCCTTGACGAAGACTGTTTTGCTGGTTGGTTTCCCGCATCAGGGCGAGTGTTTGATATTGCCGACGAGTTGGCGGAGCTGCAGGAAAATGAAACATCCGGACTGTCCGAGAAAAGCCTTGCCGCTTTGTTGAAACAGTTCATGCAGGAAGTCATCACCCCGGAGAAGGGCAGGATTGCTCGTCGACTGTTCCTTATTGCGGATCTCATGCTGAAGACTGGGAAAGAGCGAGAACTCATCGAAAGGATTCTGGCTGCGGCACTGCATCTTACCAATGAGGATGTTCCTTACCTGAAAAACCCTTTTCTTCGTCGCTATGCTCTGGACAGCCTGAGTTTTGCCCGTGATGTTTTGGCCGATGGCTATGATCCACGGCAAAACGAGCTGGAATGGGGAGATGATGAACTGTGGGATTGATTTTGCTCTAACGAAGGCCACGGTCTTGGGTGCTGTTTCCCGGTGCGAGGACAAAAGGAGAAAAGTATGCGTACCATAGGTGTCATCGGTTCCGGAAGCTGGGGGACTACCCTTGCTGACATGCTCGCTAAAAAAGGTCATGATGTTACTCTTTGGGCTTACGAGGAAGACTTGGTGACGGAAATGGCTACCACCGGAGTCAATACCACTTTTCTCCCAGGAATCAGTCTTTCATCCTGTTTGCGTTTCACCAATTCATTGCAGGAAGTGGCGACAGGCAAAGATATTATTCTTTTTGTCGCTCCAACCCAGGTGTTTCGTGGTGTTATTAAGGGTGTACTGCCATTCATCGCTGAGGGGACTTTGCTGGTAAATGCGGCCAAAGGGATCGAGCTGGATACCCTGTTGACGATTTCCCAGATCAGCGCTGAACTCCTTCCGCCGAACCTCTATGCAAATTTTACCGTCCTTTCAGGTCCCAGTTTTGCCCGGGAGGTGGCTCTCGAGATGCCGACGGCTGTAGTTGCCGCTTCTCTCGATACCTCAGTTGCGCGAAGGGTTCAGGAGGCTTTTTCCACGCCGCGATTCCGCGTCTATACCAACAGCGATATGGTGGGAGTGGAGCTTGGCGGATCCATCAAGAATGTTATTGCCATTGCGGCGGGAATTTCTGATGGCATGGGCCTCGGCTACAACCCGCGGGCCGCCCTGATTACCCGGGGACTTGCGGAAATAGCCCGCCTGGGGCTGGCATTGGGAGGTCATTCTGCTACTTTTGCCGGCCTGGCCGGTTTGGGCGACCTGGTGCTTACCTGTACCGGTGATTTGTCACGGAACCGAACGGTCGGCATGCAGCTTGGTCAGGGCAAGAAACTTACCGAGATACTTGCCGGGATGCAGATGGTGGCCGAAGGTGTAAAAACGACCGACTCAGCCTACCATCTGGCACAAAAGCTCGGCGTTGAGATGCCTATTACCGAGCAGGTATACCAGGTGCTCTACAAGGATAAAACGCCCCAACAGGCAATGATGGATCTTATGACCCGCGAACTGAAGGCGGAAGGAATGGAATTCGATAAAAACAGTTGAAACCAACAGGATAGAACTTATCGGTGAGGGAACCCCATGTCCCTTCACCAAGGCCGGAACCCATGAATTTTCACCTTTCCATACGAGTGAAACTGTTTCTTTCGATTCTGCTGGCCATTCTTTTCTCCTACACAATCCTCCTTTTCCTTACTATCCACAGCATAGAAAACACCTTTGAAAACAGAATTTCCCGAGAACTGGATACTAATCTCCGTTTCATCCGCTACCAGCTCTTTACCGGGGCAAACCAGCTCCGCTATGTTTTGCTTTTTCCCTCTTCAAGGCCACAGGTAACTACCTACCTGCAGCAGCGAAATGAGAAGGAGCTTTTTGGAGTTCTGAAAAGTATTCAAAAGACCCTGCCCTTTCTCAACTTTGCTTCATTCGTCGATCCGCAAGGAAGGGTCATTGCAAGCCTGGTCAATCGTAAAACCGGCCCCTTCGAGTTGGACGGCCTTTTGAAAACGGTTTCAAGGAAGCGAGAGACAGTTCTATCCTTTGAATTGGTCGACAAGAACATATTCTGCCGAAAAGGAGAGTCCTGTTCCTCCGGACAACCCGGTGAATCCGTACTTGCGGCTGCGGTCGCTTTTCCGATACTGAATGAAACCGGTGTGCTGCTCGGATCCATGGTGGCTACGGTTCCCGTCAATATCAGTAACATTATTCCCAACCAGATCCAGGAAGTTTTAGAGCATGATCTGGAAACCGGTATCACCCTCAAAAATTTAAAGGTTATTCAAGGGTCGAATGAAGATATTGTTATCCCCGCTGAGACTGCCGAAGTAATTCTCCCCATAGTGCAAAAAGGGAAAACCTACCGAGGAGAAGTGAGGTTTGGCAAAACACTGTACAATACCGCCTTTGAACCCATCACGAACTCTCAGGGTGAGTTCATCGGAGCACTCTCAGTAGCTCTTTCGAAAGAGCATTTCACTACCATGCGCCGCGACTATTTTGGCGGCACCATGGCTTCGGCGATTTTTGCAACCCTCCTGGCCTTTATCATTGCCTATTTTTCTTCGCGCTGGTTGGCGTCTCCCCTGAAGGAGTTGTCCAAGGGAGTCCAGTGCATTGAAGAAGGCAACCTTGACTTCCGTGTGGCTATTGATGCAACCGGTGAATTCGGGATGCTCGCAGATTCTTTCAACAGGATGGCCGATGCACTTCGCGAAAGAGACACGACGATCAGGAACAAGACGTTTGATCTGGAAATGCTCAACCGTTGTCTTTACGAGATGAACGAACTTCTTGAATCCAATGTTAAAGAACGGACAGCGGAACTCGAGATGGAAAAAGGCCGGCTTGAAGCAATCTTGGCGAGCATGGCCGAGGGGATTGTGGTAACGGACGGAAATAACCGGGTGATCCTGTTCAATTCTGCTGCGCAGAGAATTTTCGGGATCGCTCCCTATAAAATGATCGGCCGCCACGTGGAAGACATTGACGTGAAGGGAGAGTTCCATCAGTTGGTGCAGGGCCTGCGCGACGTGAAAGGCGAAGACCTGCTGGTCGGAAACGAGAAAGAAGTGAAGGTCGGGAGGAAGAAACTTCGCGTCTCCCTTTCCCCTTTCCTTGATCAATCTCTGGATTTTGCGGGTGTTGTCATGTCGATTCGTGACGTAACCCATGAAGAAGAGGTCGATCGGATGAAAACGGAATTCATCTCAACGGTCTCGCATGAGTTGAAGACGCCACTTACCTCCATGAAAGGATCTCTTCAGCTCATTCTTGGCAAGGGTGAAGGTTTGACTGAAACGGAGCGGGAACTGATCAGGGTCTGTCATCGGAATACCGACAGGTTAATCCGTCTGATCAATGATATCCTCGATATTTCCAAGATTGAAGCAGGCAGGGTTGATCTTAACCTGAAACCCGAGTCAATCAGCAGGCTTGTTGCCTATTCTCTTGAAGAGCTCGCCGCTTTTGCCCGAGAAAATGGTGTAACATTGGAGAGCTCAATGACTAGCGAGGGTGTCCCTGTTCTGGGAGACCATGACCGTCTTATTCAGGTTTTGACAAACCTGCTTTCCAATGCCGTCAAGTTTTCACCTTCGGGGAAGACGGTTACCGTAACTGCACACAGAGATGGCGACTTCATGCAGATATCTGTAATAGATGAAGGAAAAACGATCGAGCGGGCAGACCGGGAGATGCTCTTCCAGAAATTTCCACAGCTGCGGGGCGGCCAGGCCAAGGAGTTCGGGGGAACCGGGCTCGGGCTTGCCATCTGCAAGGAAATTGTTGAGAGGCATCATGGCAGGATCAGCTATCAGGCAGGAAAGACAGGTGGGAACATCTTCAGTTTTACTATTCCGGTCTGTGGGGAGAATCCATGACACGCGAAAGAATTCTTATCGTCGATGATGAGGCGGATATTGCGCTTATCCTGAAACTTCAGCTGGAAGATGCAGGATATGAAACAATCCGTGCAAAGGATGGAGGAGAGGCTCTTGAGTTGCTGCATCGGGACGTGTTCTCTCTTGTCCTCCTCGATATCAAACTTCCGAAGCTGGATGGTATCCAGGTTCTTGAGCGTCTTGGTCGGTCCTTGCAGGAAATGGCGGTCGTGATGATGACTGCTCACGGCAGCGAAGATGTCGCCGTGGAGAGCATGAAGAAGGGTGCTCTTGATTATATCTCCAAGCCCTTTTCGGCCGAGGATCTGTTGAAGAAAGTCGGCAGGGCGCTCGAATTCAACAAGACCCGAAAGGAAAATCTTCTTCTCCAGCATCAGCTGGAGGAAGAAAGAAAAAAGATGGCGGCGATTCTTGCCGGAATGGCCGACATGATGGTGGCGACCGATAGTGACGGTCGTGTCATCAGCATTAATCAGGCAACGGCGAATGCTCTCGGGGTTGATCCCAATGCTCCTCTCGGGATGCCGGTTGAGGGTTTCCTGCCGTCCGACCTCCCGCCGGAGCGTCTTCCCTGCAAGGTTGTTCTTCGGACCCTTTCCCCCTGTCTTGATGTCAGTCATTCGCTTCATGGACGTGACCGGATTATTCCCGTTCTTTCCAGCGCCACTCCCCTCTTTGGCTCTTCAGGCAATCTGGTGGGAAGCGTGGAGATACTCCGCGATATTTCACATCTAAAGGCGCTGGAGAAGGAGCGGGAAGAATTCGTCAGCATGCTTACCCATGATCTGAAGACGCCGCTGACTGCAGTTATGGGATCTGTCGACCTGGTACGGGAACGTCGCCTTGGACCCATTAACGACGAACAGAAGGAGTATCTGGACTCTGCCACCGAGAGTTGCGGTGAAATTGTTGAAATGATAGACACCCTGCTCGATGTCTATCGGTTTGAATCCGGGAAAATGTCTCTCGCCTTTACCGAGGAGGACCTGGGAGCAATCCTTCGCAAGTCACTTTCCTCGTTCCACGCCCTTGCTGAACGTTCCGATATCGCTCTCACCGCTGCGATACCGGATGATCTCCCTCCTTTGAGGCTTGACCGCAACAAGGTAGGACGCCTGATCGGCAACCTTCTCAGCAATTCGTTCAAATTTACCGAGGAAGGGGGAAAGGTCAAACTTTCTGCCGGGGTGGTGAATGGTCTGACAGGAATACGGGAACGCATTCCGCCGGGAACGTACCAGGCGGAGCAGATCCCCGATACGGGGAGTTTTATCAAGGTTATGGTGAGCGACACCGGAATCGGCATTCCCAAAGATGCTCTCGGTAGTATATTTGATAAGTTCGTCCAGGCTCGAAACCGCAGAGAAGGGAAGATCCGGGGAACCGGCCTCGGGCTTGCCTTTTGTCGCAAGGTGATGGATGCCCATGGCGGGCTGCTGTGGGCCGAGAGCGATCTGGGGAAAGGGAGTGTCTTTACGGTTTTGTTCCCTCTGGTCCCGAGGGAGAAGTCAGGAGTCTGATGCAGGTCAAAATGAATCCCTTTTTAAGGGAGGGGGCATGAAAACTCGTCACGTTGAAAAAAACCGCTTCCGGGATGAGGAAGAAAAGATCCTGCGTCCGATCAGGAATTCTCCGCTCTCCATTTTCTTTCAAAACGCCGAATTGCGCTATACCAGAATCTGCAATCCATTGCCGGGAATGGATTGCGAGGATGTGCTCGGCAAAACCGATGATCAGCTCTTCTCTCCTGAAAACGCTTCCCGACTGACCGAATTGAAGAAACGGGCGCTTCGAGGCGTTACGCTCATCAAAGAGGAGGTGTCCCTTTCCCATGCTGGAGAGGAGTTCTTCTTCGAGTTGTCAGCGGAACCGGTGCGGGACAAAATGGGGAAGGTTACCGGGATTGCCGGTGTCCTGGTCGATGTAAGCGACAGAAAAAGGGTCGAAACCTCCCTCAGCAGGTCGGAAGAGCTTTTGCAGCGGGTTTTTGATGCAATTCCCGACCTGCTGTCCGTGCAGAACCGGGACCTGCACATTCTCTACAGCAACTGGCACGGCGGGTACGACTATGTTTCTCAGGATCATCGCAAGGGACATTCCTTCTGTTATGACGCCTATTATCCCGGCACCGGAAAACCCTGTGAACCATGCCATGTCCTGGAGGCTTTCCGGACCGGCAAGAAGGTTTTCCTTGAAAAAATCAATCCGCGGGTTGGCCCCGTAGAGGCACACGCCTATCCGGTGTTTGATGATTCCGGGGAGGTCGTGCTGGTAATCGAGCATATTCGGGACATTTCCGAACGGAAGCGTTCCGAGGAACGGCTGGCAAAAATTAACGAGGTGTTTCTTGGCTTCGGTGCTGACGCGGATGAGAATATCAATCGCCTGGTGGCCCTCTGTGGTGAACAACTGCACGCAGGGTGTGCTTTCTACAACCGACTCGATAACGGCTGGCTCAAGTCGGTCGGCCAATGGCACACCCCGCCTTACTTTCCCCCACAGGACAAGCCGGAGGGCCATATCTGCCATGACGTGATGAAAGGCAGTTCCGAAACAATCTGGGTGTTGAAGGATCTTCCTTCGACCTCCTATGCCGAATCTGATCCGAATGTCATGCGCTATGGTCTCAAAACCTATATCGGCAAAGCGGTTTCCTTCGGCGGGGTAAATATCGGCACGCTGTGTGTCGTCTACCAGCAGGACTATAACCCCAGTGAAGATGAGAAACAGCTGCTGGGAATAGTTGCTGGCGCAATCAGTATCGAGGAAAAGCGAAAGCGTGCGGAAGATGACATCCGTCTCTTGAATGCCGAACTGGAAAAAAGGGTTGCTGAGCGAACCGCCGAACTGGAGGTCGTCAATAGCGAACTGGAAGCCTTCAATTATTCCGTGTCCCATGATCTACATACGCCGCTTATGATCCTGGAAGGGTTTTCCCGCGAGCTCATCAGTCGCTACGCCGATCGTCTCGATGAGAATGGTCGCTACTATCTTGAGCGTATTCAGTCTG
>Ga0209287_10000829_pt1 | contig 16994 bp, 16 predicted proteins | sample PPLLak3cmMay2015_2_FD_187255 | JGI IMG/M metagenome (GOLD analysis project Ga0209287, IMG submission 187255) | Freshwater sediment microbial communities from Prairie Pothole Lake near Jamestown, North Dakota, USA - PPLs Lake P8 Core (1) Depth... | ecosystem: Environmental > Aquatic > Freshwater... | reverse complement strand
AACGCTGAACCCTTAACGCTGAACCCTTAACCCTTAACGCTGAACCCTTAACCCTTAACGCTGAACCCTTAACCCTTAACGCTGAACCTGCTAACCGTTTTTTTTATCTTTGATGTTGCGAACCGGCGCTTATAGAGGTATTTTTGTACATCCAACGGAGGACTAGGATAATTGGTAATCCAACGGTCTTGAAAACCGTCGCCAGCAATGGCTTGGGGGTTCGAGTCCCTCGTCCTCCGCCAGCCTTTTTTCAACCCTTATTGGATGCTTCGAAGTAAAGCCAAGATATGCCCGTGTAAGGGATTCGGAATTTTCCAAATACTATAATTCAAATTCCTCATAGGCTTTGTAATAATGCGTTGAACTGAGGGGCTAAAGACCATCCGTTCCTACGCAGTATTATCCTACACTTACGATAGTAAGCAGTTGTGATGATACTCATCTTTATTTTTGATAGCGTCTATGATTTACCCTTTTTTCATCAGTGCCTTGCGAACAAGATTGCGAACCTGTTCTGCAATTTCAATGGCTCTGAGAGCTTCCTGCTTTGAAACCTCATCCTCTTCTCCCGGATAGCGAGTACTGATCGCATAAGGTGAAAGCTCCTCGGCATCAATTACAGATGATTTCCACGCTTCACTCATTGGACAAAGCTCGATAAGCCGGGAGATGTTATGCGTATACGGGAAATCGATTCGGTGGAAAACAAGAAGTGCTTTGAGATATTTTTCAGCACATTGCTGGGCGTGGTAGGCGATTAAACGGTTGGGCCGGTTCTTTTTCAGGGTTAACGCGTGTTTGGCAAGCTTCAAATCCTCATCACCGAATCTCTTCCATTGCATTACTTTTTCTTTGATTTCATTATCTCTGTCGTTCATAGAGCGCAATTCCTTCTTTTGCAGCCGGACGCGCAATAGTGCCCGGAATATTCTTGTCGCGATCATATTCCTTTGGTGTTAACAGTATTATATCACGCGCAATACCAAGCCCGCGCAAGGTTCTATCAATTTCCACAACAACGGCCCGACGCTTCCCTTCGAACGAAGAAACGACAAGTATATCCACGTCGCTTCGATCATCAGCCGTGCCGCGGGCATTTGAACCGAATAAAATGATTTTTTTCGGGTGAAACTTGTTCACAAGTCTGTTTTTTATCTGTTCTTTAATTTTTTCTGATATCATATACTATTGTAGATTCTTAAAAATACCGTGTAGCCATAAAATACTATCAGAGATTAATGATCTACAAAACAAACCCGCCACATAAAGTATATCTATTTCAAATACGGCATTCAATCATTTTGTCGGGAAGAGCAGTTATTTTTAATAATGCGTTGAACGGAGGGGCTGTACCCAGAACATCCGTTCCTACGCAGTATTATCCCGCAGCTTGCCGGAGGGATAATAATGCGTTGAACAGGGGGGTTGTACTCAAACTATCCGCTCCAGGGTAATCAATCATGAAAGATTAAACAAGGTTAAAAAAATCAGCGCTCTTTTTATTGCATTAATCCTTCCGGCGCCGGAGGCTAATCATCCGTATGAGAGACCACCCGCAAATCCCCTTCACCCATCATCGCGAATGAATCCTCATGCGCAACATCCAGCCGGTGCCCCGGGAATCTGAAATAGTAGGTATCTCCCGTCATTGATCCCCTGATCTTCAAACTGCGTTTACCGGTATATTCGAACGTTTTCGGTTTGTATTCTTTTGTATCCGGCGCATCTGCAGTCTGGGAAGGTGACGATGACGACTGCGAACGCGTCTCTTCGCGAAATTGTGCCCGTTTATCTCCGCAGCAGCCCATATTCCTCCTTGTTAATTGAAACTCGTAACCGATACAACGGTTGTGAGGAGCATATACCCATCCACTCCTCCCTCGTAATCGATGGAGGCTGGGCAGTGGGTGTCATTATTTTGCATGCTTTTCCGTAAGGTTAAAAAGTATACACGCTCCGCCCGACAACGCCAGCCATATAACAACCCCGTCCAGCCACCCTTTGCATAAAAGATATGCAAAGGGCGCGGAAACCCATACGCTGAGACAGGTAAAGCAGTCGAGCAGTCTTCCGAAGAAGCTCTGCCCGAACAGCTTTCTGAACCGTATCACGATATCGAACGGACCATCCTCCTGAGAAAAGAGGTAGGCGATCCGCCATACTGCCAGCATGCAGAGTATAAATTCCAAAGCATTGGTTCTGATCATGGGGCAATACGCTCCATGTGAATGCTTGCCTGCCGCCAGTAATCATCGCTCAGGCCGGTATTATACCCGTTGGTAATGCGTTTATACGCCAGCAGATAGAAAGAAAGCGACGTAAAGTATTCCCCTGCCTTTATCCAGCCTCCGGCAGACGCTGCCGGCTGAATCTCTATGGTGATCAGCCCGGCGTCGCTGAAATCCTGGATTGTTCCGGTATATCCGGAGCAGGTATTATGCACGCTTGCCGAGGCCCCGCTTGCCAGGGTGGTCTGCCCGGCCAGGGTATCGGAGAGCGGCGGCTTGGGACTGTTTACCTGCAAAGCGATCATCGGCGTCGGACACCTGCCCATGGTCAAAGCATAGGAGTGCACGAAACCGAAGGGATCGTTGGTCTTGAATGAGAGCCGTACCGGCGTATTCAACTGCGCAGCGGACAGGCGATAGAGCCCGCACCCGGAATTCACCACCAGAGGATCGGTAAATACCGGCGCCGTGAGTTCGAAGTTGAGCGGATTGTTATGAATGAACAGCGCGATCATATCCGTTCCATTGGGCACCGGATTTCCCGCAGCGTCGTAGCAATCGATCCGCACATAAAACTTTCCCGGCAGCCGTTCGCCCGCCACCAGGTCGTAGAGATAGGTGTTAAGCTGCATATACCGGTCAAAATTAGAGAATTCCCAGTCAATACCGTCCACATAAATCTCGCGCTGGATATTCTTGTATGCCGGCTTATCAACCGCACCACCGCCGTCCACATGTAACGATACGGTGGACGGACCGACGTCGTCACCCGTGTAGTTAGGCAGATTCCGCTTGGAATACCGGGGATGCTTGTAGTTCTGGCTTACAAACTCCCAATTGTAGGTACCTGCCCGCTTGATACGGATCGTATACCATTTGGCCGTATTTTGAGCCGGCGTTTTGGCCAAATCATACATACAGCCTTTTATATCGATCAGTCCGCCCCAGGGTGCACATTCGACAGTAAAACCGGCAAGAGAGCTGCCCACCGAAATCACCCCTTCGGCCTCAAGATGGTTATTATTTCCATACCGTCTTAGCGCTGCGTTTGAAAACGAAGCTGCGCTGTTCTGGTTGCCGCCTATAAACACATTGCCAAGACTGCCGATCAGGTTTCCGTTAAAACAGGCGGACGAGGGTTTTATCTGGGATTCGGGCAGGCACAGGTTGATACGTTTAAGGTTTGAAATGTTATAGTAGGGAGCGCTCTCGTACAGGACATTATATGGCGAAAACCCGGTAACTTTTACAATAACGTCCGGATACGCGACTACATTAATGTCTTCTCCGGCGGCAATATCGGTCGAGTCTTCGATCCCGGGGAAGGTCATATCAAACGAGAAGCGGAAAATATAGTTGCCGTACATATCCGTGATGGTATCGCCAAGTAAACGGCGGCTCCCGGTGCCGGTATATGCCCCGCCCGCCAGTTCAGCGGCTGTGCGGTCGTACTCCTCAAACGTGAGCGTTGTATTGGTGGCAGCAGAGACAAAGCAGCCGATATACAACCCTTCAATCGCTTTCGCCAGCTCAATTTTATTGCCATTCCTGGCAGCCGCGACACTCTCCTTTTGTACCGTATTCATAAGGGTATAATTCTTCAAAGAGTATTCAGATACTGTTTCATCCTTTTTTGTTCGTGCCTTCGCCTTGATATCCATATCTGCGACACGCTGATAGGTCAGTGTTGTTTTTGGCTGCATTGCTTCGTTATTCAAATCGATAACAATCGGCTTGAACGGCCCCGGATCCGGCGGATACGGTTTATCAAGCGCCTCTGCAACCCTTTCCGGATACTCTTTTTCGAGTAACTCACGGAGCAATCTGTTTTTCAACGCCTCTTTAAGCGCAAACTTTGTCTCTATGACAAAAGGCCATTTGCGGCAGGGATTAAACAGGCACTTGCCGCTGTATAACGAAACATTCCCATAAATGATAAAATCATTGATATTGACCGGCGTCGTGCACACAAGAATAAGATCGTTAAAATCCTCATCGCCACCCGCATCATTAGACCATATCTCAAATTCATAGTTGGTTCCCACCTGGCGGGGAAATTTTATTTTTGTGTCCGAAAGCTGAAACCCGGTTCCCGGATTATTCTGGATCGCTACAGTCCACTGATTGCCGTTTACTATCGCCGACGTTCCCGCAACCCCATTATAGGTCCCGTTTCCCGATGCAGCACCGCTGATAATAAACCGCTGAGCATAGGCTGCATTTTTCGACTTCACTTTAACCGTCCAGTTTCCCTGCATAGAGACAATCATCATCTTTCTCCTTTGTTACAGCAATGATTAAATGAACGTAATTTTGTGTTGTGAGATACTGTTATCCTCGATGCCTCCTGAAAAGCAGTTCTTCCTGCAACCTCCTTTTTTTTAACCTGCCTAATACTCGAAACTCCGGCATCATCCTGAATAAACTTTATCCCAATATAATAAGTGCTGGATAATACTGCGTAATACCTTTTAAAAGACACAACGCATTATTAAAGCAAGGGTTATGCCAACAGAGAGATTCGCACGTATTGCGGTTATTGCTAATATTTTGGGGTTTTATCTGGGAGATTCAAGAATGGCGAGAGAAAAAAATCTTATATTTGCGAATTTTGTGAAATTGTGTCGCAGATTTGAATCGGAAAATCAAATGCCAGGGGCGGAGAGGATCAACATACATATAAGCTCATTACAGAAGATATTTTTTTTCACAGTACGGATTGGTGTCCTGTGTGCATTACTATTTATAAAACCGAGAGCCACTGTTAACTTGAACAGTATCCGGATTACCCGTTAGGAGCCAAAAATTACAAGTCCGATATGCGGTGTCATGTAGTCAAAATCCCTGTCATTATGCATAATTTGCTGACTTCTCTGCGATATGAAACCCAACCATGTCGTATCGGGGCAAAGAAAGAAGCAACGAAGAAATCTGCCCTCGGTCACGCTTCATTTTAATTCCCTGCATAACTTCACAATATATTAAATCTCCAATGACCACCAACTCGCGCTCAAGACAGATGTCGACCTTTTTAACAATTTCCGAAACACCGTTTCTTAAATATTCAACCCAGGCAGATGTGTCTACAATCACCATGTCAGTCCCCTCTCATTGCCTCCAGATCACCTTCCCAGTGTATCTTGCCTTTTAAATTCCGAAGCTTCTTCTGGCTATTGATCTGCACCAATAACTTTAAGCACTGTTCTATCGCCGCTTTTTTGGTATGATACCCGCCGGATTTCAGGGCGCGGGACATAAGAGCATCGTCTATTAATTGTATTAATTGGGGACGTAATTGGGGACGGAGATGCTTTATTGCTTTAACAGCACCTCGAATATGGAATTATATCGCAATAATCCGCAAATCTTTTGGAAATTAAATGAACCGTATCCACCTGGTATCATGATTCTTTTTAAATAGTCACTCAAAGGTTCTATATCAAGCCGGTAGATTCGGGAAATGGGGATGGTTAAAAAAAAAGCGTTAACTACTGGTGGATGATAAAGCAATAAAGCATCTCCGTCCCTAATAACGATAATTATTCAAACTTCAGAGGAATCATAGCTCTTGGATAAACCTAACCCAGACAAGCTGGATAAGAACCCTGCTGGTGCAGGACTAAAGCCTTCACGAAATAATTTTCTGCCTCGAAGTACCCTTCAGGGTGAAAAATGTCAGAAAATTATTTCTAAGGTTCTAATCCGGCAAAACCGGAATTTGCGGTCCTATTCCTGCATTTTTCGAAGTCTGTTATGCCGGATTATATCACCATCAACCATATATATCACGTCTTCTGCGATATTTGTCGCATGGTCGGCGATACGTTCGATATGGCGGGAAATAGTCAGGTACTGGAGCATGACCTCCATCGTTGACGGGTTTTTTGCCACTTCTGCCTTGAAAATGGAAAACATCTTCCGGTGCAACGCGTCGACTTCATCGTCCAGTTTGCACACCTCGTAGGAAAGCTTTGTGTCGAAGTTTAAAAATGCGCTGAGGCTTTTTCGTATCATCGCGACCGATCTGGCAAGCATCTCGTTGAAATGCGTATCGATGTCGACCGGTGCTGATTTTATGATTTCAAACCCCCGCTCGGCGACATTGACCGCAAGATCCCCAATACGCTCCAGGTCGTTGTTTATCTTCATGGCGCCGATGATAAAGCGCAAATCCACCGCTACCGGCTGATGCAGCGCCAGCACCTTCAGACACTCCTCCTCGACCTCGATCTCCATGGTATCTATCGCATCGTCCTGCGCAAGCACTTTCTCCGCGCGCTGAAGGTCGCGGTCGAGAATCGCCTTGACCGCATTCTTGAAATTTTCCTCTACCAGCGCGCATAATTCGAATATCTTTTTTTTCAGTTGTTCTATCTCGGTATGAAGCTGGCGGGCCACGTCGTTACCTCCTTAATGGTATTCTATACAGTTTGCGTATCGTCGTTCGCATCCGTTTTGGGAAGCGTGACGGTAAACACCGAACCCTGCCCGGTTTCGCTCTCGACCTTTATCGTTCCCCGGTGCACCTGCACGATATGTTTGACTATGGAAAGTCCCAGCCCGGTGCCGCCCAGTTTGCGGCTCCGCGCCTTATCCACCCGGTAAAACCGCTCGAAGATGCGCGAAATGTGCTCCGGGGCGATGCCGCACCCCTGATCGGCGACCGCAACAGAGACCGTGCCGTTCTGCGTGTGCGTTGCAATGGTAATGGTTGTGTTTTCGGTGCTGTATTTGATGCTGTTGTCGATAAGATTTATCAGCGCCTGCTCGAACAGCGAGGCGTGCAGCGGCGCCACAATGCCCGGTATGCCTGTTTTAACGATGCCGATGTTCTTCTGCGCCGCCCGCGGCATGCAGAATTCAATGGCGCGATCCACCACCTCGTCCAACGGCGCCGTCGCACGGTCAACGTTCTCTTGCTGTTCCGCCTTCTCCAGGTGAGAAATGGTGAGCAGGTCCTCGATAAGCGTGTTGAGCCGGTTGACATGGTTGTTGATGATGGTCAGGAAGCGCTCGAGATCGGCCGGGTTTTTCATCGCCCCATCGAGCAGGGTCTCGACAAAACCCTTGATCAGGGTGAGCGGCGTGCGCAGCTCGTGAGACACGTTGGCCACGAAATCGCGCCGCATCTGTTCGAGTTTTATAAGATCGGTGACGTCGTGCAGGACAATACACACGCCCAGCAGGTCATGCTGCGCCACGCCGCGGATAATGGAGCCGTGAACGTCGAGCATGCGTTCCGAAGCGGTTCCCACCTCGGCGGTCACAGACGCTTTCCTTGCAAAAAGATCGTGAATGCATTTGTGCAGCCCGCTGTTGCGGACAGCCTCCTGAATCCATTTGCCCTTTATCGCGGCAGTGTCCACATCGAACATTTTGCCCGCGGCCTGATTGATCATGATGATCCGTTCGCTCATATCGAGGGCAATCACCCCCTCCACCATGGAAGAGAGGATCGCGTCCTGCTCGTTTTTCTGCTTGGTAATTATAGCGATCCGCTCGCCAAGCAGACGCGTCATCGTATCCATGGAAGCCGCCAGGCCGTTTATCTCGTCGATGCCGGTATCGACGTGAATCGTCCGGGAGAACTCGCCGAGTGCGATTTTATTCGAAAGTTCCCGAAGATACACCAGCGGCCTGCTCAACCGCCGGGAAAGCCACACGCTTAAAAGAATTGCGATGGCTATGATGTAAACGGACGCGCTGAATAGCCTTTTGTAAAGTTTTGCCGGGGCGTCTTTTATGGAAATAAGCGGAACCGATGCGCGGATGGCCGCAGAAACCCGGCCTTCCGATCTGATCGGTATCGCCACATACATCAGGTCGCGGGAGAGCGTGCTGCTGTAACGGACACTAAACCCCGTATCACCGGCCAGGGCTTTAATAATTTCGGGGCGGTTGACATGGTTGTCCATGATCGCCGGATCTTCCCTGGTGTCGCCGGTAACCTTGCCGCCGGCCAGAACGACGGTAAAACGGACATCCGTTTTCGCGCCGAGATCGTCCACCAGCGAATCCATTTCACGCGCCGGTTTATCCAGAGCCAGCTCAATTGCGTTCTGGATGAGCAGCGCCTTTTTCACAAGCTCGGCTCTGGTTTGTTCCAGATAGAATTTTTTGATTTCGTGTATATTATACAGAACCAGCAGCAGGCACGAAAGCACGCTGACAACAAGAAACAGCGGGAACACATGCCAGAAAAACGATCTCTTTTTCATTGCACTCTCTTTCATTGCAGAAAAACCACCTGCGTTGTGAATTATCCTAAGATTAGGATAATGCTGCGTAGGAACAGATGGCTTGAGTACAAGCCCTCTGTTCAACGCATCATTATCCTAATCCTTGAACCGGTAGCCGATGCCGCGCACGGTTTCGATATAATCGCCGGCGCTCCCCAGCTTCTTGCGCAACCCCACGATCATGACGTCGATACTGCGGTCGGTCACCGGATAATTGCTGCCGTGAACCTCTTCGACTATCTGAAAACGGGTATATACCCAGCCGGGATGGCTTGCAAGAAAGTAGAGCGTTTTGAACTCCGACGAGGTCAGCTCGACTTTGTTGCCGTCGACCGACACCTCGAAGCGGCCCGGATGAATATCGAGCGTATATATTTGCAGCGGTTTCTGGGAAACGTCCTTTTCCTGCCGCTTCCTGCGCAGCACTGTTTTTATACGCGCAATAAGAACCCGCGGGCTGAAGGGTTTGACCATATAGTCGTCAGCGCCCAGCTCCAGGCCGGTGACAATGTCCGCCTCCTCGCCTTTTGCCGTGAGCATGATGATCGGTATATGCACCGTGCTCTTCGTGTTGCGTATGCGGCGGCACACCTCGAGGCCGTCGATGCCGGGAAGCATCAGATCCAGCACAACGCAGCTTGCTCCGGACACGGGCAGTCGCGACAGCATATCTTCTCCCCTGGTGAAGCCCTTTATCAGGAAGCCTTCCCGTGTCAGGTTATAGGTGATAAGCTCCAGAATATCCTCTTCGTCTTCAACGACGAAAACAAGCTCTTTGCTCATACTAATCCTTCCTATCCGAAACGTCCGGTGATGTACTCTTCGGTCTGTTTCTTTGCCGGTTTTGAAAACAGCGTCGTGGTCGGGCCCATTTCTACGAGAATCCCTTCGTAAAAAAAGGCCGTTGTATCTGAAACCCGCGCCGCCTGCTGCATGTTATGCGTCACTATAATTATAGTATATTTCCCGCGCAGAGCGGCAATAAGATCTTCGATGCTCGCGGTTGCGCGGGGGTCAAGCGCCGAGGTCGGTTCGTCCATCAGGAGGATTTCCGGATTCACGGCCAGCGCCCGTGCGAGACAGAGACGCTGCTGCTGTCCGCCGGAAAGGCCGAGCGCATTCTCAGAAAGGCGGTCTTTCACTTCGTCCCACAGAACGGACTTCCGGAGGCTCTGTTCTACAATATCCCAGAGCTGCGCCCTGTTTTTTGTTCCATGAAGCATGGGGCCGTACGCCACGTTGTCGAACACCGATTTGGGGAACGGGTTCGGTTTCTGAAACACCATGCCGACTCTTTTTCTTATAGCCACCACATCGATCTGCGGAGAATAGATGTCATAACCGTCAAAAAGCATTTTCCCTGAGGTATGACAGACCGGAATAAGGTCGTTCATGCGGTTGATGGCGCGCAGAAAGGTACTCTTGCCGCAGCCCGACGGTCCTATAATGGAGGTAACCACCCCCGCCTCGATGCCCATCGTCACTTTTTTAACCGCTTCGTTGGCGCCGTAAAAAATTGAAAAATCTTCGGTGGAAATGTGATCTCTGCAGGCCCTCTTTGACCCCGATTCATCCGTTGCAGAGCCGTTGCCGCGCATGATATCCAGCCGTATTTTCAGGCCGGTATCCGCGCTCGCATTCTGCACGCTTTCGGATGCGGAACCTTCAGGCGCCATTGAATTTTCGGCATTTATAACGTCAGTCATCATGCTGTCCTTTCAAAGCAATTACTTCTGCTGTCCGTTTTGTTTTTTAACCACCAATTCGACCAAGCCGCCACTTTGTATATAAATTATCATTGTATCTTTAGCTGTTCGTAAGGCTATTGTTAGATTGCTGTTAGCCTTTGCCTCAGAAACCGAACTCCGGCGATCGATCGTCACTGCATAATCCTTTTACGCATCCGGTAGCGAACGAAAATCGCGGTAAAATTGAGCGTAAACGTTAAAAGAAGCAGAACCAGCGTCGTCGCATATTGTATGCCCTTCGTCTGATCCACATCCGGAGACTGGGTAGTCATGATGTACACATGGTATCCAAGCTCCATGAACTGATCCGAGAGAGAGCCGGGCAACCGGGGCAGAAAATAGGCTGCGCCGGTAAATAGAATCGGCGCCACCTCGCCCGCGCCCCTGCTCACCGCAAGAATTGCGCCGGTCAGTATGCCGCCGATCGAATTCGGCAGCACTATTTTCCGTATGGTTTCCCATCGCGTCGCACCCAGCGCCAGGCTCGCCTCGCGGTACTCTTTCGGCACGTTCCTTATCGCCTCTTCGACGGATACGATGACAACGGGAAGGGTTAAAATGGCCATGGTAAGGCTTGCCCAGAGCAGGTTCGGCTGCGCCCAGCGAACCGTGCCGGCCGGCATGAGCGCCTTGTCCATGCCGGCGCCCACAAACTGGACGAAAAAACCGAGGCCGAAAAGGCCGAACACGATCGCCGGTATCCCGGCAAGCGTATTGACCGCAAACCGTATTATTTTGGTCAGAACGGATTTGTTCGATACATACTCATGCAGAAAGATCGCGGTAACGGTGCCGACAGGAACGCCGGCAATGGACATGATGACAACCAGCAGAAACGTGCCGACAATCGCGGGGAATATACCGCCTTCGGTCATGCCCTGCGAGGGGGAGGCGGTCAGAAATTCCCAGGTGATCGAAGGCGCGCCCCCGACGATAATAGTGCCCATGATGCACGCGACCGCCCCGATGATCACCGCAGCGGACAACGCCGTGGCGCCGTAAACCGCACCGCCGTATAAACGTTTTTTCGTGTTCATCAGCCGCCCCTGAACTTTTTCATGAGTTTCTGCCGCACATATACCTCCGCGACGACGTTCAGCGTGAAGGAAACCATAAACAGGACTATTCCCAGAAGAAACAGCACGCTGTAATGCCGGTCGCCGAATACCACCTCCGCCATCTCCGCCCCGATGGTCGCCGAGATGGTGCGCACCGAATCAAAAGGCGAAAAGCTGAGCAGCGCCGCGTTACCGGTCGCCATCAGCACGATCATGGTCTCGCCGATGGCCCTGCTGACGCCCAGCAGCACCGCGGCGAAAATACCCGGCGTTGCCGCCGGCAATACGACATACAGCGCGGTCTCCCACTTTCGCGCACCGAGCGCCATGCTCGCTTCTGTCAATGACTTCGGCACGGCCACGAGCGCATCCTCGGAGATCGTAAAGATGATGGGAATAACCGCAAGCGACAACGCCAATCCTCCCACAAACGCGTTGAGGCGGTACTGAAGCCCCAGCACCGACTGAATCAGCGAAGCCAGTATAATGAGGGCGAAAAAGCCGATAACCACCGAGGGAAACCCAGCAAGTATTTCTATCACGGGCTTCATAATCTCCTTGGCCCATTTCGGCGCGAAGGTCGAGGTATACAACGCCGCGAAAATGGCGAACGGCGCGCCGATCAGTATAGCGATCAACGCCACTTTCAGGCTGCCCGTGAACAAAGGGATTATGCCGTATTTCGGATCAAGGGAGACCGGCTGCCACACGCGGCCGAGCAGATTTGATACTAACGCCCTGCGGCCGGATGCGTTGGACGCATGGTCCTCCTTCGGCACATAGGCAACGACGCTGCTGTCGAGCATCTCGTCGCCGTAGGTTTCGCACTGAGGAGTTTCACACGCAGCATCTGCCTTTTCCGCCGGGGATGATGATGTAACAATCGACGAGGCCTCGCGCAGGACAAACACGAAGATCAGCACGATAAACGCAATAGAGAAAAATGACACCGTGGCAATGCTTTTCTCGATTACAAACTCGCCGGGCCTCACTCTTTTACGGGTAAAATCAGCGTGCACCGGCCCCGCGCCTTCAACCCGGGCGCCGGTGGAAGAGTTCTCCTGATGCGTTGCGACTGACATGCGTTACTCCGGAATACCTGTTATCATGACAGCAGGCTACCTTGTTGACGAATCGGATATGTTCCAATCGTCCTTCGTCCTCGAAAACAATCTGAAGCATCAAGGAAGATGGAACAGAACGAGGGACGAGGACGATTCTCCATGATTGTTACCCCATTTTGGTGATTCTGTCTCATGATGGGATACCGATCAACGAACCGGGAAATACCCTACATCCACCACCACGGATTGTCCCTCGTCGCTCAGAATCCAGTCGATATACTGCTTCAAATCGCCGGTCGGCCTGCTGCGGGTGTACAGATACAGATACCGGGTGATCGGATAGTTTCCCGCTTTTACCGCTTCGGCCGTCGGGGTGTATCCCTGACTCTGCGTATCCTTTTGAACCTTGACGAACTTAATTCCCTTGCCGTACGCAGCGCCGCCGTACCCGATCCCCATAGGATCCTTCGCCACCGCATTGACCACAGCGGCTGTTCCCGGCAGGCTCTGCATCAGGGGCGAATAGTCCTTGCCCTTGAGCACGAAATCCCTGAAATACACGTATGTTCCCGAGCTGTTCTCCCTGCCATACACGATTATTTTCGCGTCCGGCCCGCCGACCTCGCTCCAGTTGGTGAGCGCGCCGGTATAGATCGCATACAACTGATCAAGGGAAAGCTGTTCAACGGGGTTGCCCTCGTTGACATACACCGCAAGCCCGTCCTTGGCCACCTTTATCTCCACGCCGAGACTGTTATACCGCTGTTTCAGCTTGTCCCGCTCCGACCCCTTCATCGGACGGGAGGCGTTACAGACGTCGGTAGTGCCGTTTATCAATGCTGAAATCCCCACGCCGGAGCCGCCGCCCGTCACCTGCACCGTTGTTTCCGGGTATTTCCCCATATACTTCTCCGCCCACCGCTGCGCCAGAATAACCATGGTGTCGGAGCCTTTAACCGTTATCGCGGTTTTCTTCGCATACACGATAAAACCAATCAGCAAAACTGCGCATATTCCTATGATATAGGAACCCCGTAAACTCTTTTTCATATCTATCTCCTTTTGTTTTAGGAAGTTATACTATTAATACTTTTAGAACTTGTACTGAATCCGGAACGTAAACACGTCGTCCTGCAGGTCTTCGGTATAGTATTTCATGCTTGAGCTGTGGACAAAGTCGTCGTTCACGATTTCATTCATTACACGGTCATAGTACGCAATGAATTTTACGTTTTCGTCCCAGTGATATACCGCGCCGAATCCGATCGTGCTGTACTTGAGATCCGCAGCATTGAGACCTGTTGCCAGTGCAATATCGTCTCCCTCAATATCGATGTTCGGGTCGAACACATCGTATTTGAACACGAGCTGGCTGTTGATGGGGTTGATGTTCTGAACGACCATGCCGTAGAATCCGTTGCACTCGCGCATATAGGTCGGTTTGGAATTTGCGATATTTGATTTTGGCGAGCCGTTGTTGTCGGAAACCCCGGGCTGTGCAACCGCCTTGATGAACTCCCCGCGCAGGCAGATGCCGCCGATCACCGGCAGGTCATAATAAATCTGCACGTCGCCGCCAAGGTATTTCCGGTCGAGGTCATCATATTTATACCTGGTCTGTTTCACGAATTTCTTCGCGTCCGCGTCGAACTCGGCAATCGTATCGTTGAGCGCCGTTACTTTTCCCACGTAGCCGGAAAAACCGCCGTCAATGGCAAGATTGATATCATTGAAAGGCAGCGCAAGGCCGAATCTGCCGATGATGTCGCGGTTATTGTCGTTTTCCATGTTAATGCCGTTTCCCACAAACGCTCCCGCCTTGAAATTAAAATACTGCGCCCATGCCGGAAGATTGTCCGCGGGAATATATTCAAGGGAAACGCCCATGTCACGCTCTCCCGGAAACAGGGTCTGAAAAATGCGCGAACGCTCCGGCGATTCCCGCATACTCGACGAATAGGATATCTCGAATCCGAACGGCCGGTCGTATACGCCCGCTTTCACCGCGATGCTCTTCAGCCACGGTTCCGTGAACCGCAGGTACGCATCCTTGACCGTCACGCCGCTGCCGTTGAAAAACGCGCTGGTTGAACCCGATGACGCCGAGGTCACCGCGTTTCCAACAGTAAACGGCAGAATGTCAAACTGCACCACGCCCTGGGTCAGTTTTGCCTCGTACGCGACCTTCAGGCGCGCCCGGCGCATCTGAAACAGGTTCCGCGATCCGTCCGCGAATTTCCCACCCGCAAAATCGCCCACCGCATATTTATACTTCCCGGAAAAAGCGCCTTCCCCGATCGCGTTGGAGGCAGAGGTGTCTTTCATGGCTATGGTGTCCGGGTCGACAACGGTCCGGAACTGAGCCTGTATATAACCGGATATCTTGATTTTACTCAACTTGTCCACCGTGGACTTCGTCTCCAGATACGACTCTTCCAATCCGTTCAATTTGGCCTTGAGCTCCTCCACGGAAGGTCCTTCGGCTTCCGCTTTTTTCGCCTCTTCTGTCCGGACCGATTCTGATTGTATAGCAGCGTTATCCTGATACTGCTCATCAACTGCGCTCCCCGGCTCCTGCGCCGACAGCATAAAAACAAAGGGTATCATAAGTAACAAAGCAATTGTACGCATAGACTATATTCTCCTGTCTTTGAATTAAAGGTACTGTTTATTATTGGTGCTGTTTCCGGTTTTTTTCCTTTGGCTCCGGCACTAATAACAACCTCCTTTCAAAATGCCTGTCTCCTTCTCTGTTCTAAATATAGACGCCGATTATTAGTTTCATGTTAGGCGCCCGATAGGTTTTTGTGAGAGCACATGCGCTCACCTCTCATTGGTAAAACCGGAATGTCACGTTTGTTTTCGATTAATAATATCGCATCGTGTTGTTAATTATACATGCGGGAATTGTTAGAAGTGCGTTAACGGGTTTTCCGGCAAAATGCATTATCAGCCGGATGTTTCTATTACAGTATATATACGCGGGTTAACCCGGAAACAATCATACATACGTGCGCGCACTCCCTTGCGGCATCAGGATAATCGTCGCTCCTCCTAAAAACAGCATTAAAAGCACAACCGGATCGCAAAATTCAAAACCCATACAGCCTCCTTTTTTAAATGATTTATTAATACTTGAGAACGATTTTACCATAGGTTCGTTATCCATACCTCCCGGCAGCGGGAGAATCGCTGGATGAACGCTTATACGAGTTGCAGCACGGGCTCCTCAGCGTGCTTGATGTTTTTACCGATGACGGCAAAAACCGTCTCTTCAGCTATATTCATGGAGAGATCCGCAATCCGTTCGAGGTTTTTACTTACTCTGATAATGTCCAGCGCGATTTCGAAACCAACCCTGCCGGCAATGACTTCGGCCTGCACATCCTGCACGATTGAGCGATTCATCGCATCAACTTTTTCGTCCCTGCCCAGCACCTCACGCGCTATAGCTGGGTCTTTGCTGAAGAAACTGTTGAGTGCGTCCGAAAAAATGGCCTTGCAGATATCTCCCATATCCGGCAGGCAGAAAAAGCCCGCTTCGTATCCCGCGGCAGCAATGTTTATGGCCGATTCGGCTATATTGACCGCATGATCGCCGATACGCTCAAGCATGGGATTAATTTTCTGAATCGATACGATAGCCCGGAGCGTCTCCTCCTGTATTGTTACGTTGGTCAGCATTTTATAGGTAATATTATCGATATCAATCTCATAGGAATTGATCGCCTTATCCGCGTCTATTACATTGTACGCAAGCATGCTGTTTGACTCAAACAGCGCTTTAAGGGAAACCTCGAATGATCTCTTCACGATTTGAGCCATCAATGAAAGCTGATCGATCGACCGCTCAAGCGTTGCAAAGTGAATTAATGTTTCTTGCATGGATTGTTCCTCCTTTTAGTATAAAAGATACGATTGTTTTATTGGCTGAATGTTTTTACAAGGTTAGGATTCGGTTACTCAGCCTGTTGCTGATGCAGTTGAAAAAAGAGCGCCTGTCCAGCATGGTATATTCTAAATCAAAAGGAAGAACCGTGAGCGATCATACTACGTATTGCTTTGACGGCTTACAGTGTGCGGCTTAAATAGAATTCTTATTGTCATGTAACGAAAAAAACGTGGGATTATAATTCAATTCTCATGATCAAACCTGATTTTATTATAACGGTCATACTGGCATGCATTGCCTAATGCCGGCACAGCATACCCCTGCTACCCCGTTTCATAGTATCCCGTAGCTGGATACACACTGTCAAACAACATCAATTACCTGTAAGGAGGTTTCTATGGTTTCCATGCTTAAGAAAACAGCGGTTGCGTTATTCGCACTCGCTCTGACGGCAGCAGCCGGCCATTCCGGTTATGTAAGGAACATTATCGTTCTTATTCCGGACGGCTGCGGAACTTCACACCAGGCCGTTGCCCGATGGTTTAAGGGAGCCCCGCTTGCGCAGGACGAGCTGACGCCGGGCTTATGTAAAACGTACAGCGCCAATTCCATTATTACCGGTTCGGCAGCAGCGGCTACTGCCTTTGCCACCGGGTTTAAAACCTGGGAGCAGGACGGCGCAGTCAAATGCCTCGGCATGCTGCCCGACTCGGTTGTTTTCCCTGTTCCGGAAAGGCTTCCCGCCAACATGCAGTGGCGTCCCGT
>Ga0209287_10000828_pt1 | contig 17000 bp, 15 predicted proteins | sample PPLLak3cmMay2015_2_FD_187255 | JGI IMG/M metagenome (GOLD analysis project Ga0209287, IMG submission 187255) | Freshwater sediment microbial communities from Prairie Pothole Lake near Jamestown, North Dakota, USA - PPLs Lake P8 Core (1) Depth... | ecosystem: Environmental > Aquatic > Freshwater... | reverse complement strand
CTGAAACTTGCTTTATGGATAGTCAGAGGAAAAGAATACGGACACCAATTATATGTTATATTAATTTAAATATACGTTGCAATTGAATTAGCTTGTCATATATATTAAGCTATAATAAGAAGTTATAAAAATAAGAGCTCAATCCTCAAACCCTTTTCAACAGCTGATTGGGAGAAGAACCTTAAAATACAACGTTATACAGGAGAATAAAAAATGAGCTTCAGGGGAATATCTTCTATGATTCTATATCTCAGAAATATAAAACAATTGTCGGTAATCATATCGGTCTTTATATGTTTAGTGCCAATAATTGTCTCTGCATCGCCTCAAAAAGATATTGCCGTTCTGCCTTTTAAAAACATATCCGGAAATTCAGGCTGCAACATCGAAGATGCCGTGACGGAAATGCTCATAACGGAGCTGGCAAAAAACAGGAACTTTCATATCGTGGAGCGTCAGCAACTGAAAAATGTTCTAAAAGAAACAAAGCTGCAGATGTCCGGCCTGACCGATCCCAATAACGCTATCAAGTTCGGGAAACTTACAGGCGCAAAATATCTTATTTCCGGAAACATAACTCTCTGCTCTTCCGAAGAGGCAAAAAGCAGCTTCATTGTTGATTTCGGAAAACAAAAAGCAAGTGTTGAGCTGGTGGTCAGGGTAATAGACATGGAGACAGGAATAGCAGCAGGCGGCGCGGAAGGGAAAGGCAGTTCTGACCGCAGCACCACATCTTTTGATCCCGGATCGGTGGGATTGAATATACTTAATCCGATCGGCGGCGGCACAACGAAAGCTGAAAAGGCCGGCATTCTGATCGAAGCCGCATCACAGGCGGTAATCCAGTTGAATGACAAAATAAAAACCCTTTTCCCTTTAGAAGGTTATATAATCAAGAAAGACGGCGATACGGTTATCATTGATATAGGGAAGAACATGGTAGGCGAAGGTTCACGTTTTGAGGTTTATCAGATGGGGGAAGAGCTTATCCATCCGGTGACAAAGAAAAAGATAGGACAGGAAAAAATAAAGGCCGGTGAAATTATAGTAGATAAAATTCATGAGGATTTTTCATACGGGAAAATAACATCCGGTTCCAAAGAAATCAAAGTCGGCAATATTGTAACATTAAAAAACTGACGGCTTCGCAAAAAGCCATTATGCTGTTAAATCACGAAAGGAGACTTATGTTTAAAGAGTTTAAAGCATTTATCATGCGGGGAAATGTACTTGATCTTGCAATAGCAGTTATAATCGGCGGCGCTTTCGGCAAGATAGTGACTTCGTTCGTTAATGATATGATAATGCCTCCGATAGGGCTTCTTCTCGGCAAGGTCGATTTCAGCAATCTTTTTCTGAACCTTTCCGGAACTCCGTACGCGTCTGTTGCTGAGGCAAAAAAAGCAGGGGTGCCGACGATAAACTACGGGATTTTTTTAAATACCCTGATCGATTTTCTGATTGTAGCTCTTGTAATTTTCTTCGTGGTCAGGTTCGCGAACAAACTGCAGCCCACGAAACCTGAACCAGCCCCGGCAGCTACAAAAGAATGCCCGCATTGTTTGTCGGTCATTCCACTCAAAGCCACCCGCTGTCCTCACTGTACATCGGAATTGAAAGCTGCCTGATGTAATACGGAAAAGGAATAAGGATCACCTCCAAAAGAGTTGGTAATCCTATCCAGGATTCAAGGGTTCAAGGATTCGAGGGTTCGAGGGGCGGCAGGGGCAATGCCGTACAGACTCCATCAGCTTGAACGGTTCAGACCGAAAAAGAAACCGAAACCATAGATTCCGCCATTGTCGGACCTGCGGCGGAAGAATCAGGGATCAGTCTCCTGTTATAACGTAAATATATACTTCGCGGGGGCCGTGGGCTCCGTGAACCATCGTGGCCTCGATATCGGCCGTTTTGCTCGGACCGGTTATAAATGTCATCCCGGCGTCTATTCCTTCCGGACTGTCACTAAGCTCCTTGTCAAGAAGAGTATAAAGCTCATTAAAGTCGGCTATGACCTGCCCAAGTTTTATGACCGCCACATGAATGGAAGGAAGCAGTGAAACAATACGCTCATTGCCGGGCGCTGTTTTTAGGACAAGTGTCCCTGTTTCGGCAATACAATAGTCGGCGGAAGTAATTCCTATGAAAGAAACAGCCGATTCTTTAATAAGCCGGTCTCTTCCGGTCTTACCTTCATCCGGCCGATTCGAAAAGATGACGGAAATTTTACGCTCCCGGAGAATCTCTTCGATATTCATTTCTTCGATAAGAGGATGCTTCCACAAAACAACACTCTTTTCATCTCCCCATTCCGGCTTCTTTTCACAGGCAAGTTTTATTATCTCATGCGACGCATCGGTTAATGTTTGAACTGGTCTTACATCAAGATTTACAATTTTTGCCGAATCAATCATTTTATAAAGCAGCTGAAGCCGTAAAGAATGCGAACGGCTGCTTATTCTTTCAAGGATAATCATCGATTCCTGGTCAGGTTTCCTGTAAAAAATATCAGGACAGGCTCTGTTACCGTCAACACAAAGAGCCTTTCTTATATTGTCTATAAATTTTGCCTGCCCGTTATCGTTCATTTAAACCTTTTTTTTCGACTTCTTCCATTGCTTTATAAAACTTTCCCGCGCCGGAGGCTTCATGTCGCGGCTTTCTGTCCATCCTTTCAGGAAAAACGGAAGGCTTGAAATCATGCCTTCTTTGCCGGTAAACAACTTCGACCCTTCCCGTGAAAAACTGAGAGCAGCTTCATAAGCCCATCGCCTCTTGACAATCTCCGACCATATGCCGTACAGCATCTTCTCTCCGGTATTTTCCCTTCCGACATTCCACTTTGAATCACCGTCGGCAAGCTTTGATCTCAGCAGCAAAAGCATCCTCGGCAGGTCTATGTCTACAGGGCATGCTTCCCTGCATGCTCCGCACAGCGTCTCTCCGAGACACAGGTCTTTCGCCCTGTTTATGCCTGTAAGAAGAGGCGCCACAACGGCGCCGACCGGGCCTGAATAGGCATACCCGTACGCATGCCCTCCTATCTTGCCGTAAACCGGGCAGATGTTGAGGCATGCTCCGCACCTTATGCAGCATAACATCTCGCGAAATTCTTCATCCGCGAGTATTTTTGTCCGGCCGTTGTCTATTATCACAAGATGGAATTCGTCGGGACCGTCCGAGTGACCCGCCGGGCGCGGACCTCCGAGGTAGCTGACATAGCCCGCCATATTCTGGGCAGCCGCCCCTCTGGACAGGAGCCTGAAAAGAATATCATGATCGGAAAGCCTGGCAGTTATCCTCTCCATCCCCATAAAGGCTATATGTACTTTAGGGAGAGTCGTTGACATGCGGATATTGCCTTCATTTGAAACAACCGTGATATGTCCTGTTTCGGCGCATGCGATATTGCATCCGGAAATACCCATTCCGGCAGAAAGAAACTTTTCGCGCAATGCTTTTCTTGCGGCCTTTGTCAGAGTTTCAGGATCGGTCGTAAAGGGTATCTTCAGCTTTTCAGAAAAAAGGAGGCCTATTTCGCTTCTTGTTTTATGAATTGCAGGCGCAATGATATGTGACGGATGTTCACCCGCAAGTTGGATAATATATTCCCCGAGATCGGTTTCTGCAACCTCTATACCCGCAGCTGCAAAGGCTTCATTTAAACCTATCTCTTCGGTAAGCATCGACTTGCCTTTGACTGCAAGTTTTACATTATGCTTCCGTGCTGTCTCAAGAGCGTATTTAACAGCGGCGTCGGCATTTTCCGCAAAAAAAACATGCCCGCCTCTTGAGCGGATTTTATCTGAAAGACGCTCTAAAAGAAAATCCAGATTTTCAATGGCTTTCATTCTTATTTCATGCGCTTTCCGGCGAAGGCCAGGACCTTCAGGAAGTTTTCTGTACGCTTCCGCTGTGCCCCTGCCGAAACGAACCTGAAGGGCTGCAAGCGCCTTCTGCAGTACAGGATCATTTATCCCCTTTATTGCTTCCTCTCTGTATTTTTCGGTGTTTATTCTGATCATTATAGATGCTCGGATTTATACTTTTCGATTTTTATCATCCGCATACCTGATGCTTATTTGCACAACCATTGGGGCTGGCATAGATAACCGGTTTTGTCGCTTTGCAAGAAATTTTTCCGAAACGCAACAACGCCCCCTGATTGTTAATAAAGAGACACAGGCAAAGACAAAATAACGGCTTCGTGGGCATTTATCCACTGGGGCTGTCCAGGTCTAATGGGAGTGGATCTGTTGCCGTTGACGAAGTCTGAATCCGATCTTGCCAAACGGCAAAACCGATTACCTATGCCGGCCCCCCTGCAAGAAGCTGCGCAATATGCAATGTTTTAACCGGCAATCCCTTCCGGCTCAACATCCCCTGAATATTCATAAGGCATCCCATATCGCATCCGGTAACTACATCGGCATTCGATGAGATTATGTTTTTAACCTTATCTTCAAGTATCGCTGCTGATATTTCAGGATACTTTACCGAAAAAGCCCCGCCAAAGCCGCAGCACCTGTCTGAATCATTCATCTCGACAAATTCGGCGCCCCGGATTTTCCTTATAAGTTTTCTCGGCTGTTCTTTCACTCCTATACCACGCATCAGGTGGCATGAGTCATGGTATGTTATCCTTCCGTCGTATCTTGAGCCGAGATCCTCCACTTTCAGGACATCGACCAGATACTCAGTAAGCTCGAACGTTCTTATTCCGGTCTCTTTAGCTCTTTCAAGCATTTTTGCGTCATCCCTGAACAACTCCGTATAATGATTCCTGACCATGTTCACGCAAGAGCCTGACGGGCAGACTATGTCTCCGGCGCCGCCAAAAACATCCATAAAATGCTCTGCCGCCTGCTTCGCCTCTTTCCTGTAGCCCGAGTTGAAGGCGGGCTGACCGCAGCATGTCTGTTCCGCAGGACATTCGACATCAATTCCGAGCTTCTCAAAGATACGCGTTACGGCAAACCCGACCTCCGGGAAGATTCCGTCGATGATGCACTGGACGAAAAGAGTAACTTTACAAGACCTTTGCATAACACCCCCTTTTGCCCGATTTCAGCGTCAGCCTCAAATTTAGGCACGAAGTGAAGCTTTCGCGCTATCCTCGAAATACTCCAATGTATTCCTGCGGTTGCACGAAGTGAAGCATAAGAGCTATATTTTCGCCTTTCTTGAACCTGGTCAAAATTGGATATTCTTCAAATGTCTCAATTTTGTGGGGTAGTAAAACCATAATTTTTTTTCCCGCCAGGGCACTTGAACCCATGAATCCTTGAACCCTCGAACCCTATGCCTGTCACACCAAGAGATACTTCTTCCTTATCTCTTCGTTTTCCCGCAATTCCCGGCATGTTCCGTGAAAACGGATTGCCCCGTTGTCTATCACATATCCACGGTCGCTTAAATTCAGCGCGACCCTCTGATTCTGCTCCGCCAGAAGAACAGTAAGCCCGCTTGCTTTGAGTTTCAGTATCTGTTCTTCGAGCATCCTGACAATCAGGGGAGCAAGCCCTTCAGTCGGCTCATCGAGAAGAAGAAGATCCGGATCTGTCATCAGCGCCCTTGCTATCGTGAGCATCTGCTGCTCTCCGCCGCTCAGCAGGCCGCCTTTTCTTGATTTAAGTTCTTTTAACGGAGGAAAAAATCCGTAAACCCCGTCCCTGTTCCACCTCGAACCTTTTGGCGTTCTCTTTTCCGCTATCTCAAGATTTTCGTCCACGGTAAGATCGGCGAACACGCGCCTGTCGTCCGGAACATACCCCATTCCCTTACGGGCAAGGATATAAGGTTTGATGCATGTGACGGTTTCTCCCTTGAACCGCACGACTCCTTTTGCGGGAGGAACAAGCCCCATTATGCTTTTCATGGTCGTGCTTTTTCCCGCTCCGTTTCTTCCGAGAAGGCAGACAATTTCACCTTTTGAGACTGTCAGAGAAACCCCGAACAGGATATGGCTCAGTCCGTAAAAGGCGTCTATCCCTTCAACCTCAAGAATCACAGCAGATCCCTTCATCAGACCCTCCCAGATAGGCTTCCTGCACCCGACTGTCGTTTCGGACAACATCAGGCGCTTCCTGTATAATAGTTCTCCCGTGCTGCATGACCATAATCCTGTTTGCAATCGAAAAGACAAGCTCCATGTCATGTTCGCAGAAGAGTATTGTTATTCCGCGGTCGCGGGAGAGAAGTTTCATGAGTTCAAGGGCATTACGGGTCTCTTCAGGCGACATCCCGGCAGTCGGCTCATCCAGGATAAGGAGTTCCGGCCTGTTCCCGAGGGCAACGGCCATCTCAAGCACTTTCTGGTCGCCGTGAGAAAGTGATCCGCTTATTCTGCCGGCTTTTCCGGAAAGGCCGACGCTTTTAAGGATATTCTCGGTTTCGGAAACCGCCGTATCTTTCGCTTTAGAAAAAAGATTGAATGTGCTTTTATTATAAGACATCACGGCTACCCTGACATTTTCAAATACGGTCAGCCTCGAAAATATATTTACAACCTGGAAAGACCTGCTTATGCCTCTCCGGCAAATCTCATAGGGAGACATGCCGGCCAGGTTTTGACCTTTAAATATAATCCTGCCGCCGTCCGCTTTCAGTTGCCCGGTAATAAGATTAAAGAGAGTCGTTTTACCGGCGCCGTTGGGCCCGATAACTGCGACCACTTCACCTTTTTTGACTCCAAGCTGCGCATCACTTACCGCCGCAAAACCGTCGAAGGATTTCCGGAGACTTTCCACCTGCAGCATCATTTCTCCTCCCGGACCGGTTTCATGCCGCCTCTGTCAAACTTTTCCAGAAAATATCCGAGAACGCCCTGAGGCAGGAAGAGAATCAGCAACATGAGGACAATTCCAAGGATAATAGTCCAGTATTCTGTATATATTCCGACAAATGTTCTCAGCAGCACAATTATCGCGGCTCCCAGCATCGGGCCTAAAAAAGTGAACCAGCCTCCGAGAAGGCACATGATTATTATTTCAAGCGAAAGCGTCCAGAACATCAGCTCAGGAAACACGCTCCCCTCAATAACGACAAACATCGATCCGGCAATTCCGGCAAAGGCCCCTGATATGACCATCCCGGTGAGCTGCACACGCTTCACGTTAATACCCACAGCCTCGGACCTCACCGGGTTGTCGCGCACCGCCTGAAATGATCTTCCAAAAGGTGAATTCACGATTCTTTGCATTACTACAAGGCAAAGTCCTGTTAATACCAGGGAAAAATAATATGCCCCGGATGTGGAAGAGATGATATCCGGAACAGATATCCCGTGAATGCCGTCATCACCTCCAGTGAATGAATACCATCTGAAAACAACAGCCCAGACAAGGGAACCGAGGGAAATCTGCAGCATTCCGAAATAAAGCTTCGAAAGCCGTACGCAGATAAGTCCGATTGCAAGGCTTAATAACGCCGAGACGAGAGGCGCCAGAAGAAAGCCTATCCACGGAGAAAGGGCTGTTTTGGTTATTACAAGAGCCACGGTATATGCTCCGATTCCGTAAAATACGGCATGATGAAACTGGTACATCCCGCCAAGACCAAGCACGAGATTGAGGCTTACAGCAAGAAGCCCTGTCGTAAATATCAGGCCAAGCAGATAAACATGGAATCTCGGCAGAAACGAGGGCACAAAGAGGAATATGACAAATACCGCAAGACCCGGTACAAAATCCTTCCAGGCAGATCTACTACTATCAGACAAAATTGATTTCCTTTACCATGTTGATTTAAGAAGTCCTTTCGGGCGGAAAAACAGGGCTATCACGACAACAACATAAGGAAAAACTATTGCAAACTGGGGCAATACAAGAACTCCTATCGAGTCGGTCAAACCGAATATCAGAGCTCCAAGCAAAGCGCCCCAGATATTGCCGAGTCCTCCCATTATCACGATAAGAAAAGCCTCTATTATGATCGCATGATCCATACCCTGCCTTATGTTCTGGGTAGGAGCCACAAGAGCCCCTCCGAGTCCCGCAAGGAAACAGCCTATGACAAAAACCGCAGCAAATACAAGACTGACATTTATTCCGATAGCCCCTACCATCTCCCTGTCGACCGCCGCCGCCCGCGCAATTTTCCCTATCCTGGTCTTATTCGTCAGAAACCACAAACCGAAAGCGACAACAGGGCCGATTATTATCAAAAAAAGGTTGTACCTCGGAAACGGAAAACCGAAAATCGTAAAGAAACCCTGGAATGAGGCCGGAAGATCAACACATCTGTAATCAGAGCCCCACACCATCTTGACAAGGTCGCCGAAAACAAGGGTGATCGAAAAAGTAAAGAGAAGGAGCATGAGATGCTCCCTCTCATAAAGATGCTGAAAAAGCCCGCGTTCCACTGCAAGGCTTATCAGGGCTACAGCCACAGGAGAGATGAGAACAGCCATCCAGAATCCTGCCTGCCCCCCTCCAAAGAAAAGATTAACCGAATACATGATAAATGCACCGATCATATAAAGAGAGCCGTGAGCTACATTCGGAATCCTCAGCACACCCAGAATGAGGCTCAGCCCGGATGCCACAATAAAAAGAATCGTTGTCCTGCTTAATCCCACAAGAGTCTGCTGAAAAAGGGCTGGAATGGTAATATTAGAAGCAAAGTCCATCAAATACCTGTTTAGTTCCCATCCGGAAACATATTTCGGATTAAGTTGACCTTACGATTCGGAAATAGGCAATTTTGGGCAAGCTCAAGGAAATCAAGGGATTGCGAGGAGACATACATTCATAGTATGTCGCACAAGAAATCCCGCTGATTGACACTTTAGATCGCCCAAAAGGGCCATTTCCGGGGCTACTTTACTCCTCGTGCCTTCTTGATATCTTCAACGCTCGGCATTACATCCTTTCCGGGAATTGTAACAATATCCGTGGCGATAAGATAGTCATACCCTGCCATCTTCTTTGTGGTTCCCATGAACATGGGAAACATTACCTGGTGGTCGAAGGCACGCACTGTCAGCTCTCCTATGGGGCTTCCTACGCTCATTCCTTCCAGCGCATTTATGAACTTCTCGGTATTGATCTCTCCTGCTTTTTCATATGCCTTTGCAATGAAGTTGGCGGTAATATATCCGTACAGGGCGCCCACCTTCGGGAGCCTTCCATATGCGTCCTTGAATTCCTTTACAAAGGCCTTGTTTTCGGGAGTATCCGGAAAGTAATAAAAGTAGTTTGACGTTCCCAAAACACCTTCCGGGGCAGTAAGGCCCAGAGGCTCAAGGGTCGACATTTCGGTCGCGGTGTGCATGAAAAAAGGAACGCTCTTGTTGAAGCCGGTTGCCGCCGCAGCTTTCAGGAATGGAACGCAACTCGCTGCGCCAGTAGCAACTATGACCGCATCAGGCTTGGCCGAAAGGATAGCTGTGATGTAAGGAGTTAAATCGGGTTCCCCTACCTTCCACCATGACTGGCCAAGAAGCTGGACATCCGGCTTGAGTATTTTAAGGTTGTTCCATACATTGTCCGCAATTGAGTGACCATACTCGTAATCATCGCCGGCAATCCAGTATTTTTTATAAGGTTTTTTCGCAAGTCCGGCGGCCCCGGCCTTTCCGGCCATTGCAGAGTTTTCATTCATGGAAAAAACATAGCGGTTACCTTTTTCACCTGTAATTTTATCACTCTTTCCGAAGGTCACGAGGAAAGGTATTTTTTCTTTTGCGCATAGATCCGAAATTGCCAGAGAAAGGGCGCTGTTTACCGTACCCATGAGAATATCCACATTTTCTCTCATGATAAGCTCTTTTGCGGCGCTCAATCCTATATCGACCTTGAACTTGTCATCCCGCGTCACAAATTCGATCTTTTTTCCAAGTATTCCGCCTTTTGCATTGATCTTATCTGTCGCAAGCTTGAAAGCATCCCGGACATCATTCGTGTATGTGCTTGGAGGTCCGGTATATGTATCAACGATTCCTACTTTGATTGTTTTTTCCGCCCGCGCCGCTGTTCCGGCCAACAGAAAAGCAAGTGCCGTTAACAGACAGACAGCAAACCACATTCTTTTTTTCATGATAACCCCCTTTATTGATTAAATGGTTTATAGAGGAAGATAAAGTTTGATGCTATCGTAAAAAGTCATATGCGAACGGATTTGAGATTTTTTAGAAATCCCCAAAAAGCTCATTAGTAAGTTAGAAATTATTTCCGGATGGAAATAATTTCGTAAACTTACTTACACCCCTCAAGAGGGTACTGAAAAGAGTCCCGTTTATCGGGGCTAAGTGAGCATATTTAGACTTTTTACGAATCCATAAAGTTTCATCCTTTGTCTGTTACGAGTGCGTAAATAATGTCATATTCCCTTATCCCTCACTCTTTCATCATGCATTATCCGCTCCCTTATGCCTCTGCTTACATGATATCCGCGTCCAAACTCAGACCAGAAGTCCTTCTCTTTTTTCTTCCAGTCAGGACCAAAACGCTGGTCGAAATAATCGCCAAGAAGCTCAAAAAGAAGTTTCCACGGCGGCTCTCCTTTTTCATGGGCTGAAAGTATCCTTCCGAGAAGATCGTCGAGTTCAGGCAGTTTTTCCTTGGGAAGGTAGGCTATCGCCCCTTTCTGAATTGAAGACATGAGTGTTTCGGGATTAATGGCATGAGCGGTCAGCATTACCGCCGGAATTCCCCGGTCTACAGCCTCCTCAAGAAGTTTCAACCCGTCGACTCCCATGATATCCAGGATTGCAAGATCATACCTCTTTTCCTTTATCTTCCTCGAGGCAGTTTTATAATCACGCGCACGGTCAACCTGAGAATCCTCAAGAATATCCTCGATTGTCTCAAGTATATCTTCCTCATCATCTACAGCCAGAATACGCTTTTTCTTGAGATAAGATTTCGGTTCAGCCATTTTGACCTCCCAATCAGTTTGTTAGTACCGGTTTATGCATTCGTTAAAAATTCGTTTAAATATTATCATTTTTATGGTCTCACCTGTCGTACAAAGCCGCAGGAATCTTCATAGAAACAGGAAATATCAATTTAAATGTCGCCCCTTTCCCCTTCCTGCTTTCAACAGAGATATTACCACCGAGACATTTTGCCAGAATTAGAGCTCCGGCCAATCCTATACCGTGCCCCTTTCTTGATCCGCCTGAATCATTGCCTGCCTTGATGTACCGCTCAAAAATACTCTGATGATATTCAGGCTCTATTCCGGGTCCGTCATCAGTCACATCGAGCAGAAGAAGATCCGCCTCTCTTTTCATCTTGATTTCAACTCTACCGCTCCGGTAATAAAGGGCGTTTTTAAAAAGATTACCCGTTATCTGCCTGAATTTGGTTTCATCCTGTTCAATCTCCTCCAGAATCAAACCGGGAGCAACATCAAGAAAGATTCCATGCTCTTCAAGGCACTTTACAAGCCCGTCCCGCTTTTTCTCCTGTTCCGATATGTTTCTGCCGGTAATGGTTTCCATAGAATCAATCAGAACTTCGTAAACAACCTCGACCGGCATGAAGCGGCAGTAATTGAAACACCCGGCTTTTGACCTGCCTATTTCAAGTATGTCATGGAGCATTCCCCTTGTCTTCTTAGCGCTGCGCAGCATTCTTAAAAGGGTTTTTTCCTGCCGCTGTGTCAGGGCTCCGTATTTTTCCCTGTTTTCAAGCAGGAACCTGACCCCCGTCTCGATAACGGAAACCGGATCCTTCAGCTCATGAATAAGAAATTCGATCTCGATTTCACGGTAAAGGTAATCCGGCTTGCCGTTTTCAGTTTTTTCTTTTGATTTGCCGATCTTTATCATATTCAATCTCATCATTTGTCGCTTCAAACGAACAAACCGGAAGTCATATGCGAACGGATTTCCCGTTTATCGGGGTTAAGAGAGCATATTTAGACTTCCAACAAGTTCGTTGAAAACGAATTGCCGCTAAGCGGCATAAACTCAGCTTTTTACACTGCCATTAGTACCACCAGCCGCCGAAAATTGCAAAACAACAGTCGTTCCACCCGAGTTGAAGCAGTCCTCATCCGATTTGCAATAACTGCAGTTGATTATATCGCCCGGGCAGATATCTTCATCTTTTGGAATGAAACGGCATCTTGAAGAGGTCATTCTGATATTGAAACCGTATTTCTCTGAAAAAATTTTCATCCTCAGAAGATCGAATCCCTTTCCTCCTGCATAGAAATCATAAGGCTGCCGGGAGGAATAATGCATTGTCTCACGCGTTGTAAAATTGCTCTCGAATATCAGGCGCTGGTTTTCTTCCGTTATACCGACACCAAAATCCTTTACTTCTATCTCAGGTCCCTTCTCGCCGTTTTTTACAGAAACTGCTATTTTCCCGCCGTCCGGTGTGTTCCCTACCGCATTTCTCACCAGCCCTCCAACTATCTTGGAAAGAACTTCCGCCGGAATCGAAACAGCAGGCACCGGCTCGGTTCTGACTTCTACCCGGCATCTGCGGTGCTCGAACCGCACCCGAAGAGCCCGTATTTTTTTTTCAACAAACTCATTCAGGAATATATCTTCGGCTATTGCATCTCGCGGGCCGAAAAGCTCTTCAATGCGGTTACGGATACCCTGGACCATATCCTCATTTCCGGATTCAAGCGCAGCAAGAGCTTCTATCTCATCTGCACAGGCATCGATAAGGGTCAAAAGCATGTGGTATGTCGAATAATCTTTCTCACGGAGGATGTCCTCTATCTCATACTGCATGTCCAGAATGCGCTTAAGGCTTCTCTGAGCCCTCTCCATTATCGATTTCCAGTTCTTCTTATCCATGCTGTCTATGCCGGCAAGCCTTTTTACAAGCAGGGAAAGGGAAGCGGAAAGTACGGAAACTGGGGTTTTAAGCTCGTGGGAGAGATGGTGAATTACCCTGTCCTTGGCTCTGTTTAAGCTTTTGACCTCTTCATATGAGCGCTTCAGTTCTTCGTTGATCCTCGCATTCTCAATCGGAGAGGCTACAGTGCTTGCAATAGCGCTTAAGAGTTCCAGATCATCTTCATCAAATTCGCCTTCTTTTTTGTTAACTGAGCAGAGGATTCCGATAATCCTGTCAGGCGTGCGTATCGGAACGTCAAGCATGTTTCTGGTCTGGTAACCTGATTGTTCGTCTACCTGTCCGAAATAATACGGACTTCCGGGATAATCAGGAACAATTAAAGGCTTGCCTGTTCTGTATACATAACCCGCAACCCCCTTGTCGGCCGGAAACCTTATCTCCTTTATTCTCTTATCGGTCTCCCCGTCTTCATAAACCGCTTCACGAAAGAAAAACTCATTTTTTTTCTCATCGAGAAGTATCACAGACGCGCCTGTTAAACCGATTATATCCTGTACTTCCTTAATGATAAATTCAAGCCGCTCGTTAAGAGACTGATATTGGGGAAGGGCTTTTGCAACACGGTAAAGGGTTTCGTTCATTCGTGTTATACGCTTTTCCCTTGTAATATCCCTCAATATTATCACCTGCCCGGCAGGCTTGTTTTCATCTTCGAAATAGAGAGAAGCATTTAATACAACATCTATGGCCTTGCCCTCCTTTGTCAGCCTCTTTGTTTCGAAACCATGAATAACTTTTTCCCTGAAAAGCAGTTTTATTCCTTTCCGGGTTTCTTCTTTGAGATGATCGGGAATAAAAGGTATCAGCTTTCCTTCAAGATCCTCCATGCTCCAGCCGAATACTTTTGTAAATGCTGGATTTAAATAAATAATATTGCTTTTAAGATCTACGAAGATAACAGGATCAGGCAAAAATTCGAGGAGAGCCCTATAGCGCTTAACTGCGCCGGTGTTTGCTTTATCAGCAGAGTTCTCAGGGTATTTTTCTCTATTTGACGTTTTTTTTACAGCCATTCAGACAGGTTCTTTAGTAAGTAAAAAGATTATTTTCTGCGTTCTTATGTATATAAAAAAGTAAAGAATTTCCGGATGGAGAGTCATGTTATTTTTTCGACATGGTTTCCCTGATGAAAAAGCTTGATATAAAGGCTATGATTGCGCAGCAAAAAAGAACCAGAAAAGCATTCTTGTAACCCGCAACTGTAAAGGCCCCTTCGATGCGGCCCTCACGCTCAAGAATATATCCCAGCACCGGCTGGAAAACGGCTCCGCCCGCGAAAGGGAATAAATTCACAAGCCCTATGGCAGTCCCGGCCATCTGTACAGGAAAGAGTTCTTTCGTGGCGGTAAAGCCAATGACCACTATCGCGCTCGAAAAGATTCCAAGACCGAGACAAAGCGTGTAATGCCAGAAAACGGATATTCCTTCGGTATGAAACGCCATAAAATAGGTAATCACGAGAACAACCGCGCTCGAAATAACAATAACCGGTTTTCGCCCCCGGAACAAGTTGTTGGACATGTAGCTGAGCAGGGGGCTTCCTATCACCATCCCTATGGCAAGCATGGAAAGAATGCGACCGGCCTCCGGCTTGGTCATTTTGTAAACCTGCATCAGGTATGGCCCGCCCCAAAGCCCCCCGAAGGAAAAAAATGTTGCGCAGTCAAAAAAGAACCATACCGCAAGAGGCCAGAAAGACGGAGAGGATATTACTTTCTTTATACCTTCCGAAAGCCTGATAGATTGGGTCCCGTCCCCGGTGTGCTCGGCAGGAGACGGCCATCCGCGGTCTTCAGGCCTGTCATATACAAAAAACCATATCAGGACGGCCAGCAGAAGAGTCAGAATGCCTACAATTATGAATGAAAACCGCCAGCCTATCCAGCCGCTTAAGAGCGCAAGGGGAACCGTGGCCGTGAGCGATCCAAGACCTCCCATAGCCATGAGAATTCCGGTCATCATTGCAAACTCTTTCTTTCTGAACCACTCGGCAAGGACCTTCATCGTAGCCACAAACAGCATGGCAATGCCTATTCCTACAAGTGTGCGGCCGAGTATGGCCAAAAAGACCGAAGGCGCGAAGCCAAGGATAACGGAACCTGCAAACGCGATAATGAAGAACAACGTGATTGTCTTGCGGGGGCCCCACGTGTCCGACAAAAGGCCTGCCGGAAGCTGCATCAGGGCATAGGGATAAAAATAGGCCGCCGACAGGAACCCTGTAAGGGCTCCGCCGGCGTTCAAATCCTTCATCATGTCAACGGCTACGACCGCCGGACAGAGACGGTGGAAATAGACAAGAACATAACCGAACGCAAGGATCCAGAAAATCACCCAGCGATAGCTCAGTGCCTTGCGAAGCTTTTCATCGTTGGTAATCTCAAGATCCATTTTCCTCACCTAATTCCATTCACTCCCCTGGAAACGGGAGTCCAGAAATAGCTGAAAAGACTGGATAGCGCTCACGCTTCACCAAGTGCCCCACTTTCGCGGGAATGACATGAAAGAAAAATATTCGACTTTTTACGAAGCCGTCAAACATGTTATTTATTATAAAGCCGGCGCTGCCGACTCAATCGCCTCCCAGAAGCCCATAGCCTTGGGAAGCCATAAAACGAGGTCCGGCCAGTATGTCATGATAAAGAGAACGATTATCTGTATTATGATAAACGGCATAACAGCCTTTGTAACAAAAACAATGTCCTTATTAGCCATTGCTCCTGTTATATACATGCTGACTCCCACAGGAGGTGTACAATAGCCTATTGCAAGGTTGACCGTCATTAACAGGCCGAAATGCATTACATCAATTCCAAAGGTACCTAACATTGGAATAATAACGGGACCCAGGATGAGCGTCGCCGATATAACATCCATGAACATTCCCACGATAAGGAGCATTACATTCATTGTCATCAGGAACATAACAGGCGAATGTATATTGGCAACTACGGCTTCGGCAATTTTACCGGGAACATTCTCGAATGTAAGGTAGCGCCCGAAACAGGAGGCTCCCGCAACTATAATTAAAAGTGTTGCCGAAGTAACCGCTGAATTTATAGTGACTTTCTTTACGGTGCTTAACTTCATAGACTTATGAATGAATATCTCGATGATAAAAGCATAGATGCAGGCAACAACAGCGGCTTCATTTGCCGTGAAGACACCCGAAAAAGTCCCGGCAAAAATAATTACCGGAAGCATCAGGGACCAGAATCCTTCTTTAAGAATAACGAGCACTTCCTTAAAAGACGGGACAGGTGCGCGCTCAATTTGTGTGTTATTCCTCAATACCATATATGTATAGATACAGGTGAAAAGCATTATCAGAACACCCGGGATGAATCCGGTTAAGAAAAGCCCCTGTAATGACACGTTTGTTATCATGCAGTATAGAATCATGCTGATGCTGGGAGGTATTATTATTCCCAGGTTGGGAGCTGCAGTCATGAGTCCTATGGTATAATTTTCAGGATAACCTTTTGCCAAAAGCGCCGGGATCATGAAACCGCCGAGGGCTACCACCGTGGCCACTGTAGATCCTGAGATGGCGCCGAAAAGGCCGCATGCCAGACAGCCTGCCATGCCAAGCCCGCCGGGAAGCCAGCTCACCAGGGTGTTTGTCACTTTTACGAGCTTGTCGACAATGGTGCCGGCAGTCATTATGTTCCCGCATAGGATAAAGAAGAGCACAACAACAAGGGCGAAATTATCCATGCTCCTGAAAAGAGTCTGGGTAAGAAGAAGAAGGGGAAGATCTGTAAAAGCGATAAAAGCAATCACAGAAGTAAAAAAAAGACACATGAAGACCGGAACATACGCCGCCATCATGCCGAGCAGCAGAAGAAGAACAATAACAGCACTAATATCCATAACGCAGAGGCTCCTTGTTAAACAGGATCGGAATAATAAACATGCCGCATTTTATTAAGCTTTTTTGGCACGCTCTCTCACAACATCATCATAAATCACATGAAGCGTACGAAAAAACATCAGAACACCGGTCAGCGGTAAAAATACATAAAGATAGACAATGGGAATCTGAAGAATTACCGTCTTTTGATCCGTAGCAACCTGAAGTTGGGCCATCTCCACACCGTAATAAATCATCATGATTGAAAAAACGAGAATTACCAGGTTGCTGAATATCGAAAGTGAAAATCTCACCCCCGG
>Ga0209287_10000827_pt1 | contig 17012 bp, 14 predicted proteins | sample PPLLak3cmMay2015_2_FD_187255 | JGI IMG/M metagenome (GOLD analysis project Ga0209287, IMG submission 187255) | Freshwater sediment microbial communities from Prairie Pothole Lake near Jamestown, North Dakota, USA - PPLs Lake P8 Core (1) Depth... | ecosystem: Environmental > Aquatic > Freshwater... | reverse complement strand
TACTATTGCACATTTCTCCCGTTCAGAAGAAGAAATAGGTATTTTTATGCTATTTTTTTTACCTTTGAGGACTTAAAAATTTTATTTACTGTAACATGCAATATACCAAAGATTTATTATTTAATCTTTACCGTACTATGCTGCGGATCAGGCTGGCTGAAGAGAGTCTGGTAGATCCAATCCTGAAAGGCGAAATCAGATGTCCGGTTCATCTGTATTCAGGAGAAGAGGCCGTAGCTACGGGCATATGTGCAAACCTGGAAAAGACTGATTACATTTTTGGAAATCACAGATCTCACGGACACTATCTTGCAAAGGGCGGTGACATGGGACAGATGATAGCTGAAATTTATGGTAAAGAATCCGGTTGCTCCCGTGGCCGCGGCGGATCAATGCATCTGATTGATCCTGAAAACGGAGTTATGGGCATTGTTCCTATTGTTGCAGGTACGATTTCGCTTGCACTGGGAGCCGCACTTGCGTCAAAGATCAGAAATGACAGACGCGTCACTGTGACTTTCTTTGGCGACGGAGCAACAGGTGAAGGCGTTCTCTACGAATCCATGAACTTCGCAGCTCTTAAGAAACTGCCGATAATTTTTGCCTGTGAAAACAACCTTTATTCTACTCATTTGCCGATCAGGGAAATACGGGTCAATAATAATATTTCAGAAACTGCATCTCCGTTTAAAATCCCGGGAATAAGGGTTGAAGGAAACAAAGTACTCGAAGTTTACGACGCAGCAAAGAAAGCTGTGGAGCATTGCCGGAGAGGTGATGGCCCTGTTTTCTTTGAGTTTCTTACCTACCGTTTCCGCGGACATGTAGGCCCGGATGATAACATTCAGGGCTCCCATGTCGATATCAGGCCAGAAGAGGAAATTGAAGAATGGCGTAGAAAAGATCCGATCGATGATCTCAAAAAGTATCTGCTGACCAGTAAAATATGCGCGGATAGCGAAATATCCGTAATTTATGATGAAGTCACTGATGAGGTTAATAGAGCAACTGACTTTGCATTGAAAAGTGACTATCCGAAACCATCTGATCTATTGAATTATGTCTACAAAAGCTAGAAAACTGACTTATAGCCTGGCGATTAATGAAGCCCTGAAACAAATTATGAAAACTGATGATTCGGTTTTCATAATCGGACAGGGAGTTAAGAGCCCATGGTATGTTGGCAATACATGCAAGGACCTGATAAGCCTGTATGGGGAGGAAAGAGTTATAGATACACCAATATCTGAGAATGCAATGACCGGTGCCGGAGTTGGCGCATCGCTGGCTGGCATGAAAGCGGTAGTAATGCACCCGCGTGTCGATTTTTCCCTTTATGCTTTTGACCCCATAATTAATCAGGCCGCCAACTGGTCATACATGAATGGTGGGAGAGCATCAGTGCCTGTAGTTTTCTGGCTCGCTGTGAACAGGGGAGGAGAACAGGCGGCACAGCACTCACAGGATCTTCATTCTCTTTTTTCACATATTCCGGGATTAAAAATCATCTCACCCTCCAATGCTTTTGATGTAAAAGGATTGCTCATTTCGGCAATTAAGGATCCTGATCCTGTTGTATTCATCGACGACCGATGGTTGTACAATAAAGAAGATGTTGTGCCTGAGGAAATATATGAGATACCTCTTGGACAAGGAGTTATCAGAGTGACTGGAGACGATGTGACTGTCGTTGCGTCATCTTTTCTTGTGAATGAATCTGTTATTGCTGCCGGAGTCTTGAAAGGAGAGGGTATTAAAGCTGAATTGATAGATCTAAGAAGTATTAAACCTCTTGATTTTGAATTAATTATTAAATCGGTTGCTAAAACCGGCCGGCTTGTTATTGTTGACGGATCATGGGCGACCAGCAACATAGCCTCTGAAATTTCAGCCACAATAAATGAAAAGCTGTTTGGAAAACTGAAATCTTCTGTTGTCCGGTTATCTCTTCCCGACTCTCCTGCTCCGGCAAGCAAAACCCTGGAAGCTGTATATTATATTAAAAGTGGCCAGATAATTCAAGCCATCCGGAATGTTGTAAATTCATGATGTTGAGTTTAATATGAAAATGTTACTTGATTTCTTTGTCGCACTTTCAGGACTTATAATTTGTTCTCCTGTGCTTATACCTATTTTAATACTTGTATGGCTTCAGGATTTCCATTCTCCTTTTTATATTGCAAAAAGGGTTGGACGGGGAGAGAGAATATTCAGTATGATAAAGCTCAGATCCATGGTGATTAACGCTGATAAGACAGGAGTAGATTCTACCTCGGCAAATGACCGGCGTATTACAGGAGTCGGCAGATTTATCAGAAAATATAAGCTTGATGAATTATCACAGCTTTTCAATGTTCTTTTCGGAGATATGAGCCTTGTAGGGCCCCGTCCAAATGTAAAAAGGGAAACCGACCTGTATACAAAAGAAGAAAAAAAACTCCTCACCGCTAAGCCCGGCATCACAGATTTCTCCTCAATTGTCTTTTCCGATGAGGGTGATATTCTGAAAGATCAGGATGATCCTGATATTGCTTACAACCAGCTGATCAGACCATGGAAAAGCAGGTTGGGAATATTTTATATTGAAAACAGAAGTTTTGTCACTGATATTAAACTCATTTATTATACCGGATTGGCAATCTTAGGCCGGGGAAAAGCATTACATAAAGTCTCCGGATTATTGCAGAAGCTTAATGCAACTGATGACCTTGTCAGAATTGCCCTGAGAATTGACAAACTGGTTCCGGTTCCTCCTCCAGGCTCAACAAGTATCGTTACAAACAGGGAAGGAAGAGTGGACGAATAACCTGTTTCCACTGATCAAAAGATTCACTTTAAATTATCAGATATGCGCAATGTACCATTTTTCAATTATCCTTATTTATTTAAATCACGGGAAGCTGACTTTCAGGGTATTTTTACCGATGTAGGCAGGAGAGGAGCTTACATCCTGCAGAAAGATCTTTCTGAATTTGAACAAAACCTTGCAAAATTCACGGGTAACAGATATGCTGTCGGAGTTGCCAATGGGACAGATGCCATATGGCTGGCGCTTATGGCAGCCGGTATTGGGAAAGGAGATGAGGTGATCTTTCCTTCACACACTTATATTGCAACAGCAGCAGCTATACATTTTGTCGGGGCGACGCCTGTACCTGCCGACTGCCGCAATGACCATATGATCGATCCGGAGTCAGTAAAGAAACTGGTTACGAAGAGGACAAAAGCAATACTTCCAACTCAGCTTAACGGGAGATGCTGTGATATGGACGCTCTTATGGGAATTGCACGGGAATATAACCTAATGATAATTGAAGATGCTGCACAGGGGCTGGGAGCGAAATTCGGTGGCAAAGGAATAGGTACTTTTGACAAGGGCGCAACAATTAGCTTTTATCCTGCCAAGAACCTTGGAAGCTTCGGTGATGCAGGAGGATTTGTGACAAGTGACAAGGATATGTATGAACAGGTTCTGCTCCTGAGAGATCATGGCAGGAATGATGATGGACTATTTGTCAGATGGGGGTTCAACTCAAGACTGGATAATCTACAGGCAGCAATACTAAACTATAAGCTAAGCTATTATGAGGAGGAGATTGAGAAGCGCAGGAATATCGCATCATTTTACCAGGAACATCTCGGCGACCTGGAAGAATTGCTGCTTCCTCCTTCCCCCGAATCAGACGAAAGATACTTCGACGTGTATCAGAATTATGAGATAGAAGCTGAACGCAGGGATGAACTTAAAGTCTTCCTGAAGGAAAATGGAATCGGATCCCTGATCCAGTGGAACGGACAACCGGTACACTCACTTACAAGTCTGGGTTTTACGGGGAATGGACTACCATATACAGAAGCAATGTTCAGGAAATGTCTGATGATCCCAATGAACACTTCTCTTCAGACAGAAGATCTCGACTATGTCTGTACAGCGATCAGGCGGTTTTATGGAAAATAAAACTTATTCGGTCAGTAGAATAACCATACAGATATGTTAATCCTGAAGAACGAAATATTGAGATATAAGATACAAATCTATATCTTATGTCTTATTATTCTGTTTTTTATTTTCAGGGCTTCTAATCCGCTTTTCAAGTACCCGTTTATTTTGCTTTATATTTCAATCCTGCCTGCATTAATATTAAGAATAAAGGAGCAGAGGGGATTGTCTCTTAAACCTTTAGTCAGGGAATTTATTCCGGTCTTTCTCTTTTTTCTCGTATTTTTTCTCGCATTTCTTTTCTCCAATAAGCTTTATTTGATTGTCTTTAAAGAGATAGTAAGTATTTTACTTTTATTCTCCTTTCTTCTATTCATTAACATCCTTGTATCGTCAAAAAATGATCTGTTGCTTTTTCTTCAGGCTCTGATAAAGCTTATTGTAATATTTTCAGTTTTTATTGCTGCTGCCGGAATTCTTGATCTGTTTGGGATACTGTCATACATGGATTATTTTCTGGTTGAAAAGAGCTTCTTTCGATCTATCCCGTATGACACAAATTTCAGTCTTTTACCTTTGGTTTTTTCGATAATCGCTATTGTCTTTTATATTTTAAATAAAGAATATCCGATTCTTAGGATCTTTCTTTTTGAACTGCTACTCCTCTTCTTTTCATTTTACATATTTTTATCAGGATCACGAAGAGGGATATTAGCACTCTTGATCATAACCTGTATTGTATTGCTGGTGTTGATATTTTCATTTATAAGAAAGAAAACCATGTCAATAAAAGCAAAAACAGCTAGCGGAATCTTTGTTTTAATAGTATGCTTTCAACTGACAGGATTTTATTTTTTTGTGACAAAAGTCCCATTCCTGACTAAGAACAATTTCCTGAACTTCATTGGAACTAAAGACCTGACTTATACAAAAGAGAAAATAAGTAATAATATTTTTAAAATATATAAAATTGTTGGCAACAAACTAAGTCTAAGGGATTTGCACGAGAAGACATGGTCAATGCGTTTCAATCCTTTTGATCCGGATTTGGGCTGGGGTGGAATGGGCATCCATAAAACTGTTTTCCCTCTGACTGGCACAAACAGTGAAATTGTTCCAGCCGGCTCCAAAGGATATCTGATCGATAGCACATTTGAAGCAAGCACCTGGGATGGAGATGCTTATTCAATTACAATGCTAGGCAGACTAAAGGGTGAAGAAAGTATAAAAGTCAGAACTTCATTATATTGCTATGTTTCTCATGACTATAATAGTGACTGGTTAAAATTGATTCTGCTAAACACCAAAAAGAGGGAATTGCATTGTGATTATGATCTTAACCATAAAGGCACCTGGCAACTACTCAGTTTAGAAGATACTTGTTCAGCCGAGTACTGCGAAGCCAGATTCCAGTTTGCTAATTTTGGTACGGAAGATCTGACTTCAATGAATGGATTTGTGATCATTGCTTTCCCTCAATTTGAGAAATTCGATGAAAAAGGTCTTATTGAATCCTTTTATGAAAAGAATCCGGTTGATTCTTCATTTTTATATCAGCACCAGTATTCTTCGCCAGATACAATTATAAAACTATCCTTATTCGATTTATCAGAATTAAACAGAAGATTGATGGTGGAGGATCCGCTAAGAAAATGGATTAAAAAGGTTTTTGCTGAAGACACAACATATACAGGATTCAAGACCAAACTCATTCCCGATTCAGTGAATCTGCCCCTTCCTGATAACCGCACAACCCGATGGAAGATCGCATTACGAATATATTCAGGTGAATATAATATGCTGGAGAAGATTACAGGCGGTGGATTTAAGCATCTTAACTGGTATGGATATATCTTTTTGAAAAACAAGACTATCTCTGACTGGCCGCATAACCCGTTTCTGTCAGTGTTATTATATTCAGGCCTTATTGGGCTGATTTTATACATTTTTATATTGTATAAAACAATTTTATATTATGTCAGGTATATCAGGATTATGCCACTGCCTTTTATCTTCTTTATTGTAACATTCATCTTCTCATTTGTAAGCGGAGACAGTCCGTTTGATCCACCGATTATGGGATTCTTCATTCTCTTGCCTTTTCTTATTCATAATATTCACAAGAATGATCCTGTGAAGGGAAAAGCTGAATTCAGGTAAATGCCAAGAATCCTAATAACAGGAGCTAATAGTTTTATTGGGAGAAGTTTTATTCGCTCTTCGAAATTTAAAATCATTGAAGAGGTTTCTCTTCTTCAAACCACTCCCCCGGAGATTGATTTCAGCAGATATGATGTAATACTTCATCTTGCAGCAATTGTTCATCAATCCCGCCGTATAGAGAAGAATGAGTACTTCAGGATCAACAGGGATCTTTGTATTGATATTGCTAATAAAGCAAAAGAAGCCGGTGTAAAGCAATTTATATTCCTGAGCACAGTCAAGGTATATGGTGAATTCGGGAACAGGAAAGAACCGTGGAATGAGAGATCTCATTGTAATCCAACTGATTACTACGGGCAAAGCAAACTTGAAGCTGAAAACAGATTGACAACCATTGAATCACCTGACTTCATTGTATCTATTGTGCGGTCACCGGTTGTTTATGGTGAAGGTGTAAAAGCTAAAATATTAAGCCTTGTTAAACTGGTGGAAAGATTCCCTGTGCTGCCTCTCGGAAAGATTAAAAACCTCCGCAACTTTACTTACGTGGAAAACATGGTGGCATTCATAGACCGGGTAATTGAAAAGAAAGTGGCAGGAACTTTCATTGTGATGGATGACACTCCTTTGTCAACATCAGAGTTTGTTAAGCAAATAGCAGACGGACTTGGTAGAAAAAGAGTTTTCTTTAAGCTCCCGGAACTGATTATTAACCTGGGAAAGACGCTCATGCCCCAATACTTTGAGCGTATTTATGGATCGTTACTGCTTGATAACCAGGTAACAAAAGACAAGTTGAATTTCACTCCTCCGTATTCAATTGAGACGGGATTGAAAAAAATGCTGGATTCATATAAAAAGGACTTGTTCTTTAATCAGAAGAGATAAAAGCTGAATTATATTTAAATAAGATACGTTGCTTAAACTAGTTGTACTGATAATTCTGCTGGCCTTTTTATCCTTCATGCTTACTTATGTCATAAGACAATATGCCTTGCGAAAGAATATATTTGTCATTCCCAATGCGAGGAGCATGCATGAGAAACCTACTCCCAGCGGGGGAGGTTTATCATTCGTGATTGCATGGTATATCGGGATCACAGTGCTTTACTTTTCGGGTCTGCTGGAGAAGGATCTCTTTTTTGCTTTACTTTGCGGGATCCTGCTGGCAGCAGTAAGCCTTATTGATGACATACTTGATCTCAGTGCTCTCATCAGGCTTATAGTTCAGTTCATTACTTCAATAGCGGCTTTCTGGTTCCTGGGAGGACTCCGTCCGGTAATAATTCCTGAGATTGAGGTTAATTATACTTTTATTATCTATCCGCTGGCTGTTATCGGGATCGTATGGTTTATCAATCTGTTCAACTTCATGGATGGTGTTGATGGCTTTGCATCAGTCCAGGCTATAATAATCTGTCTGGTTTTCTACTTTTTCACCTGGAATCTGATTGCTCTGCTCCTGGCTGTTACAGTTGCCGGGTTCCTTTACTGGAACTGGCCAAAGGCAAGGATATTCATGGGAGATGTGGGCAGCACTCAACTCGGGTTTATTTTGATCATACTGGGTATTTATTTTCATAATGTAAAGGATTTCTCAATACTGAACTGGATAATGATCGCCTCCCCATTCTGGTTTGATGCCACACTAACCCTGTTCCGAAGGTGGAGAAACAGGGAAAAACTGAGTGAAGCTCACCGGAAACATGTATATCAGAGAATAGTCCAGGCTGGTTATTCACATGTTAAAATGATTGGTTTTCTTGTACTGGTAAATATTATCAACATCATATTCATTCTGATATACCGCGAAATCAAGTTCCTGCAGATTCCACTCTTTGTTCTGACTCTCATAATATACTACCTGATCACACGCCAGGTTGACAGAATGGTCCCTTTCCGGAATGATCATGCCGTTAAGCCAACATGAAAGAACGCAGGACAATTAAATATTTTGCCCGGAAAATACTCGAATCCGAACTGATAAGAAATACAACTGTTCTTATTTCAGGAACTCTGTTTGCACAGCTGATCTCGATCCTTTTACAACCTTTCTTACGCCGTTATTTTTCACCTGAAGCATTCGGCACCTATTCTGTCTATATAAGCCTTGTTTCAATTCTTGCTGTTGTTACACCTCTCCGTTACAATGATGCAGTTGTTCTCCCAAAAAAGGATTCAGATTCTGCCAATGTCCTTATACTTTCATTGATACTGAATTTTCTGATCAGTCTTGCGTTACTGATCATCATTATTATTTTCGGAAACAGGCTGATAGCTGTCCTTAACATGCCATCTGAATTTCCGGTTGCTTTGTTATACCTCGTACCGCTGAGCGTTTTCCTGCTGAATACATACCAGAGTTTTAACTACTGGCTCATCAGACAGAAGAAATACTTTGCAGTGACAACCAATAAACTCGTCAGAAGGGGGGCTGAAGGTGTTGCTCAGGTTATATACGCAATAATGAAGTATCCGAAAGGACTGATTTACAGTGATATCATCGGGCAGGTTGCAAATGTTGCCGTGACAACCTGGACCAGTTTCAAAGCCGGATTCAGTTTGAGTTATTTGAACAGGGAGTCACTTAAATTTGTAATAAGAGAATACTCAGATTTCCCCAGGTATAACCTTATTCCCGGAGTGATGAGTGCCTGCAGCTATTACCTTCCGGCTATTTTTATAAACAGGCTCTACAACCCTGAATTCACAGGATATTTCGATCTGTCAAAGCTGTTATTGTCAATTCCCCTTGCATTCATTGCCACATCAGTCTCAAATGTATTACTGCAGCGGACCTCTGAAAAATTCCGTAAATCAGAAAGTATTATTGACGACCTTAAACCAATCTTTTATATGGTCGTTGCGATCTGCATTATTGAAATTGCTGCAATAATGATGTTCAGCCAGGAAATATTTGATATAGCGTTTGGTAAAAACTGGAGGGTATCGGCCGGGATATCTAAAATCCTGGTGTGGTCATTTGCCCTGAATTTCTTCGTGTCGTCATTCTCCTGCATTTTCATTTCAATGCAGAAGATCAGGATTTACAGTATCTGGCAGACTATTTACTTTGTTTCCATTGTGGTTTTATTGTTTTTCAGAAATCTTGGCTTTAATGACTTCATTAAACTCTATGTTGCAATTGAGGTAGTCTGTTATTTGATATTAACAGTTATCATGGCATGGATGGTAAACAGTTATGAAACAGACAATCGCATAAGTTCTGGGGATATGAACAATAAATTTCTGTAAAATTGAAATTCCGCCTTTTGTTGATAAGCTCAATGTACAGTGGATATCTCGAATCCTTCTACCGGAAACATCCTGATACAAAGGACCTTGATTACGATAATCACTACAATTCATTATTGTGTGATTCAACTGAATTTGTTGCCTCCTATGTCAATACGTTTAATAAACTTGGTATAAATGCTGAATGTATCATTGCAAATGATGCCAGCCTCCAGAAAAAATGGGCCAGGCAGGCAGGAATTAAACAGGTATCCGGCCAGGATACTATTCTGGAACAGATTAAATCCATCAGTCCGGATGTTTTATGGATAGATGATTTTCACAGAGTTGAGAGGGGCCTTTTATCCAGGGTAAGATCGGAGGTTCCCTCCATCAGGCTGATAATCGGATTTCATTGCAGTCCCTATGATTCAGGAGTTCTGGAAAAAATGAGGTTGACCAGTTTCCTGTTTACATGCACTCCGGGGATGAAAACTGAATTTGAGAACTCCGGGTATAAGTGCTATCATTTGTACCATGCCTTTGATACTGATCTGCTGTCACGACTTGAGAACATATCTTCTGACCCTGAGAACCGCTTTATATTTTCAGGATCTCTTCTGCAGGGAAGAGGATCTCATAATGTAAGAATTCAGCTCATAGAAAAACTGTTGAACGAGAATGTGGGACTCACAACATATCTTAACTTTGAACCCTGGTACAAGATTAAAGCTAAACAGTCGGTATACCTTGCAAACCGAATCATTACGGCGCTTAACCTGAATATCCTGAAAAAGCTGTTTCCTGTTTTTGAGTACATAAATTCACCAGTCATAGACTATCCGTCATACCTGACTGCAAACAACAGAAAGCCGGTTTTCGGGATAGAAATGTACAGGCTGTTTGCTTCTGCAGGCATTGTACTGAATATTCATGGTGAGGCAACAGCAATGTATTGCGGGAACATGAGGATGTTCGAAGCTACAGGTGCCGGAGCATGCCTGCTGACAGAGAATATGATCAACATAAGGGAGGTATTTGAGCCTGGCATGGAGATAATAGTATATGAGAATCCCGACGATTGTATTGAAAAGGTAATTTGGCTTCTTGAAAATGAATCAGCTAGGAAATCAATAGCTGATGCAGGACAGAGAAGAACACTGAAAGATCATACAGTTGAGAAAAGATGTTCGCAAATGATTGAAATTATAGAACACGAATTAAAGAAAAGGTAGAATCATTATAAGCTCAATGTTTTCCCGATCAGTTATAAAAAAAACATTACCGGAGCCGATAAGACGTTTTTTAACAGGAATATATTATGGATGGCATGGCAATTATGCTTCCTGGGAAGATGCGGCTAAGAAATGCTCAGGTTACAATTCAACTGCTATCCTGAAGAAGGTTAAGGATACTGCATCAAAAGTCAGGGATGACTTTGCAGCATATGAAAGGGATTCTGTAATTTTCGATAAGATACAGTACTCATATCCTCTGTTATCAGGACTCTTGTGGGCAGCAGCCAGGAAAAGCGCCAGGCTGAACGTCCTGGATTTCGGCGGTTCACTTGGCAGCACCTACTACCAAAACAAGCTGTTCCTTGATTCCCTTGCTGGGTTAAACTGGTGCATTGTCGAGCAGCCTGAGTTTGTCAGAGAGGGGAAGGCATCCTTTTCAAATAACCGGCTGCATTTCTTTGATTCTGTTGAAGAGTGTTTTGAATCATTCAGGATCGATCTGGTTTTGTTTTCAAGCGTCCTTCAGTACCTTGAAAAACCACATGAATTGCTTGAACAGATTATAAAAGAAGGACCGGAAGTGATCATTATTGACAGAACGCCTTTTGTTACCGGTAAAGACCGGCTTACTGTACAAAAGGTAAATCCATCCATCTATAAGGCAAGTTATCCCTGCTGGTTTTTTAACAAAGAAAAATTCCTTGGGATGTTTGGTGACTCTTACAATTTAATGCTTGAGTTTGAGGCGCTTGACAGGGCTAACATTAAATCTGAATTCCTTGGATTCATTTTTCAGAAGATTAATAATCAGACTAATACCCTGTAATCAATGAGAAGGAAAGAATATAAGGTTTCGGTGATAGTACCTGTCTTCAATGAGGAAGGGTGTGTGAAGCCATTAACTGAAAGGGTTTTGCACGTGATAAAGAATTATTCGGATTATGAAATTCTCTTTATTGACGATGGCAGCGGGGATAGTACCCTGAACATGCTCAAGGAACTTCATTCGGATGATAAAAAAATTAATTATTTGTCATTTTCCCGTAATTTCGGCCATCAGAACGCCCTCAGGGCAGGTACAAAATACGCTAACGGAGATTGTATTGTTTCACTTGACGGCGACCTTCAGCATCCTCCTGAAATTATACCTGAACTGATAAAAAAGTGGGAGGAGGGATACGATATTGTATATACGATCCGCAAGGACATTAATAGACTGCCTTTTGTTAAAAGGATAACCTCCAGGCTGTTTTACAGGATCATGAACAGCATTTCCGATATTGATTTCAAATTCGGCGAAGCTGATTTCAGGCTTCTTGACAGAAAGGTAGCTGATGAGGTAAATAACCTCGGTGAAGATGCTGTTTTTTTACGCGGGATGATAAAATGGCTTGGCTTTAAGCAGACTGGGGTGGAGTACACACCTGATAAAAGAATATGGGGATCAACACAATATTCCGGAAAGAAAATGTTCAGTCTTGCTATGTCGGGTATCACCGGGTTCAGTACCAAACCATTGCGTATTTCCACAATGATTGGCATTATAATAGCTTTATTATCATTAGTTTACGGTGTATATGCCTTATATGTAAAACTTTTTACTGACAACGCCATTGAGGGTTGGACATCAGTATTTTTCATGGTCTCCTTAATTGGAGGCATTCAGCTGATTATGATCGGGATCCTGGGCGAGTACCTGGGAAAAACTTTCATGGAGACCAAAAAACGGCCACATTTTATTATAAGCGAAAACAGTCTTGCAAAGTAAGCCTAAAATCAGATCCGGCAATGAAAACTGAAAACGACCGATACGTTCTATTCTGCATAGTACTTTTCGTCTTTCTTTTCCTGTCTGTTACACAGACACTGACATCAGGATTCCATTTTGTGGATGACCATGAGATAGTAAGGATAAAATATGATCTCAGAGAAAGTTCGTTGAGCGAAGTTACCGGAAACTGGATTAAGGAGGACATGAATTCAACTGCGAGATTCAGGCCTCTCTATTTCGCCAACAGGGTTTTCATGACATGGATATTCGGTTCCGATTTCTTTTTCTGGTCATTATACAATGGACTGTTGTGGTGCATCACCATGATATTTTTTTACCTGGGGGCCAGAAACCTGATGTTTAACATATTTGAATCAGTTATCTTCCTTGTAATATCTTTTATCGGACCGCAAAGCGAGATATGGTGGAGACTCGGACCACAGGAGAGCCTGGGGGTTACATTTCTGAGTATTGCTTTCTTTGTCATGTCCTTGTCAATCCATAGGAAGAGGTATCAGCTTAATAATCTGATTTTTGCTTTGTTCCTGGTTCTTGCATCCCTGGTAAAGGAGAGCTTCATCCTGGTAATGCCTGCTTTTATCTTTCTGAAGGTCATTACTGAAAAGACTATCCATAAGGGCAATCTAAAAGAACTGATCTTCAGAAACACACTACTCCTGATTCCGCTTGGTGTGGGTTTACTCGAGCTTTTATTAATCAAATACAGGATCGGAACTTCATATTCCGGAATCGCCGGTGATCCGGGAGCCGTTCTCAGCAACCTTTTTAATGCATGCCTTGATTTCCTGCAAACGTACCTGAACCTTATTATTGCCGGAATAATTCTGTTGACTGGAGGTATTTTTATGAAAAAACGGATATTCTGGTTTGACCCGGCAGGATTTATCTTTTTCATTTTGATATTTATCCCGAATATCCTGCTATATGCGCGAACCGGCCTTATGGAACGTTATCTGCTGCCGACATCCATTGGTCTTGCATTTTTCATTGTCTCATGCCTGAAAGATGTAGCCGACAACTCCCTCTTATACAGAAAAGCCTCATATATACTAATTCTGTTTTCATTCCTCCCGTATATAATTCAGGTGACCAATGATGCATCAGCCTTTGCCACAGAAGGCAGGGAGACTGACAAACTGCTTGATGCAATTGCACTTAATCATGAAGAAGGCAGTCAGGTTTTAGCAGTGGTTGATCCGATGATGTCTTATGAAAAATCGGTTTCGCTTAAAACATACCTGTTCTGTGAAAATGGATTGGACCTTTACGGCTATCCGGTTATGCCTGATAGTGACAATGTTGAAATGCAGGGATATCTGGATGGATGGGAGTCTTATTTTTCAGGGCAGCTTTATGAGAACATGACATCGAAACCGGGAATGTTGATTTTTCTTGACAGCAGACTGTCTGAAAAGTTCTTTCAGTCCGGACCGCTAATGATAAACAACTTTGAACCGGTTGAATCGGGAAGCTATACCTATTCAGTATTCAAAAGAAAATCAGAGGATTGAAAGTATAAAATGCCAATAAAGAAGCTATCAATAATCGTTCCGGTTTACAATGAAGCAGGGACAATCTCAAAGATCCTTGACAAAATAAGGAATGTGGACCTTATTAATGGCATTGAAAAAGAGGTGATTCTCATAAATGATTGTTCCACTGACGATACCGATGAAGCGATCAGAAAATACACTGATGCACATAAAGGATTTTTGATAAAATATATCAAACATGAAGTAAACAGAGGAAAGGGCGCCGCTCTGCATACCGGTATTGCCAAAGCCTCTGGCGAATATTTGATAATTCAGGATGCTGACCTTGAATATGATCCTGCTGAATACAACGATCTTCTGAAACCGGTCTTAAAGGGCAATGCAGATGTTGTGTACGGTTCAAGGTTCATGGGCAGCCATCCTCACAGAATACTCTTTTTCTGGCATACAGTAGGGAACAAATTTCTTACCGGGCTTACAAATATGTTCTCAAATCTTAATCTCACTGACATGGAAACATGTTATAAAATGTTCAATACAAAAATGCTTCAGTCGGTGAGGCTAAAAGAAAAACGATTTGGATTTGAACCAGAGGTAACAATCAAAATTTCCAGAATACCCGGGATAAAAATATATGAGGTTGGCATATCATACTACGGAAGAGGATACGATGAGGGAAAGAAGATAGGATGGAAAGACGGATTCCGGGCAATTTATTGTATCATTAAATACGGCCTGTTCAGACTCTGAAAGATGCTTTTGATATTGCTCCTCTGGCTTCTCATATTCTTCATTTTTATTTCATCAGGCTATCCTGTTTTATTGCTTCTTTATAATAAGAACCGGACCGCATTAGAAACCGTAACGATTGATGAAGCTTTCTTCATGGGATTCCTCACGATATCGGTTATTTCAGGGTTTCTTTCACTGTGGATCCCGTTAGTCAGGACTTTGTTGATTGCTCTGGCAATAATTTCAATCTTCCTGTTTTCATTGAATTATTCAGGTATTATGAATAGTATGAGGAAGGCTGTATTATCCATCTCTTTGCTGCGCCGGTATGAAATAGCTCTCTTTCTGTTCCTTGTTCTGTTTCTTTTAATGAGTGTGGCACACAGGATAACCTGGGGAGACACGGAATCATATCATGTTCAGGCAATAAAGTGGATAAGGGAATATCCTGTTGTTCCGGGACTTGGAAATATCCACGGCCGGTTTGCATTCAATTCAATGTTTTTTGTGGTTTCCAGCCTCTTTTCTTTTCAGGTCAGGGATGTTATCATGTTTCCGTTAAACGGCATTTGTTACGTTGTCCTGATCTGGAAATTATTTACACTATATAGTAAGGAAATCCGGGGTGAGGATAAGTGGAAAGCTGTATTTTATGGTCTGACATTGCTGGTTAGCATGTTATTCATGATCTCCAGCCTGAATTCACCTTCAGCCGATGCCATATGCGGAACACTGATCATTTACCTATTTGCTTTGTTGCTTGAAAGAAAGGGGAGTCTGGAAAAAACAGAACTCCCATCGATGGTAATGGTCAATCTGGTTATTTTCAGTTGCATCGCATTCAAATTAAGTTCTTTTCTCATAGTTACAGCTTTAATGATGCTTTACAGAGAGAAGCCTTTAAAAAAAATAATCCTTTCAATCGTGATCGGTTCAATTGTCATTGCACCATTCATTTTACGTAATTATTTTCTTTCAGGTTATGTTGCGTATCCGTTCCCGGCCATTGATATTTTCAGACCTGACTGGAAAATTCCTTATGAAAATGTCCTTTCAATGAAACAGGAAATTGAAGGGTGGGCTAAGCTATCGTCTGTTCCCTATCCCGAAGTAGTTAAAATGGGAGTGCAGGAATGGTTTCTGCCCTGGTTCAGATCACTCGGCTTTAATGATATGTGGCTCTTTGCGGGAAACACCCTCTCGATCTTTTTTCTTATCATAATGCTTATCAGGAAAGAGTTTTTTCTTGCTCTTCTTCAGATAATTATCCTGACCAATATTCTGTTCTGGTTCCTTATGGCACCGGACATCAGATTTGCCTATGGATTCCTCTTCACGGGTTTTGCGCTTGGTATAGCTTCTATCGTCAAGCTGATCGAGTCTTCGGCGCTAAAACAGGGACTCAGATTTGTAAGGATCTTGCTTCTTCTCGTCCTGCTTCTTGTAGCCGGACGCAAGATTTCAGGTCCGCTGGATACCCTGCAACATCCCTCAAGATGGTTGTTGCCAGACAGGTTCGGAACAGTTGAAACCGAATTATATTCAACAAATTTTGAATACCGCACCCCCATTGAGCGAGGGGGATGTCTTAACACGGATATTCCATGCGTACCTTTTCCATTCGACAATGTACTTATGAGAGGTAATTCCGTCAGGGATGGATTCAGGGTGGATACAACTGTTTATTCAGGAATACATTATATTGATTAAAAAGTGCACTGTTTCACAACGCTGTTTGATTCTTTCTATTTGAGCCGCGGGCTTATAATGTATAAGTCGTTGGTCAGGTATTGTCCTGATTTTCACCTCTATATATTTGCATTTGATGATATTGCCTTTTCTATTCTTAAAAGCATGGATCCTGAAAATGTCACGGTAATATCTTTAAGTGAATTTGAAACTCCTGCACTTCTTGAAGTCAGGAAGACAAGGACAAAAACGGAATACTGCTGGACCTGCACCCCTTCAACTATTTCCTATGTTTTGGAAAAGTATAAGGTCTCACAATGTACATACATCGATGCTGACCTTCAGTTCTTTTCAGACCCTTCAGTTCTTATAAATGAAATGACAGAACATGATAAATCAGTTCTGATAACTGAACACCGCTTTTCATACCTGCCGCGGCTATATGAGGAAAAGAGGGGAGGAAGATTCTGTGTTCAGTTTGTGACATTCAATAATGACAGTCAGTCACTTGCAGTTCTTGATAGATGGAAGGGGCAGTGCATTGACTGGTGCTTTTCGCGATATGAGGATGGTAAGTTCGGTGACCAGAAGTACCTTGAAGAATGGCCTGGTAAATATAATAATATACATGTTCTCCATCATCATGGAGGAGGCCTTGCGCCATGGAATATAGGGCAATACAAGATATATGAAAGAGGAGGGGTTCTTAATGGAGAGGTCCGGGAAACAGG
>Ga0209287_10000824_pt1 | contig 17020 bp, 16 predicted proteins | sample PPLLak3cmMay2015_2_FD_187255 | JGI IMG/M metagenome (GOLD analysis project Ga0209287, IMG submission 187255) | Freshwater sediment microbial communities from Prairie Pothole Lake near Jamestown, North Dakota, USA - PPLs Lake P8 Core (1) Depth... | ecosystem: Environmental > Aquatic > Freshwater... | reverse complement strand
TCGGAACACTGCGCATCGTTTTCTATGCGCTGATTCTTGTAGCCTTTATCATTTTCCGCAGTGAAGGCATAATGATTTACGGACAGCGCAAATATCAGCAATTTGAAAGGTGGACCCGGATATGAAGCCGGATATGAAATCAGGCATGAAACAGGATACAGGTAAAGAACCGATTCTCCGGGTAGACAAAGTCAGTAAGGCCTTTGGAGGCATTCAGGCTTTAAACGGTGTAAGTTTTGAAGTCAATGAAGGCGAAATACTGGGGATTATAGGCCCCAATGGCTCCGGGAAAACCACAGTGGTAAACTGCATCACCGGATTCATCAAAAAAACTTCAGGGCGTATTTTCTTCCGGGGCACGGATATATCCGATAAGCCGCCCCATAAGATTGCCGACATGGGCATTACCCGCACATTTCAGATCATGCGGCCCTATTACACCCTGCCGGCCTATAAGAACCTCGTCATTCCCCTTTTTTCCCCCCGGGCGAAACGCACCGGGGGATGGCGCGGCGGCGGGAAGCTGGGTGACAGAAATACGGTCAGCATCGATATTCTGGAAGAGATCGGTTTTGAGCGTGATTCATACGTGCCCTACAAAACAGCCTCCACCCTTCCTACCGGCTATCTCAAGCGCCTGGAGCTCGCCCGATGCCTGGCATTAAAACCGGAGATCATTATCTGTGACGAAGTTTTTTCCGGTTTGAGTATGAGTGAAATAGCCAGCATGGTGCCACTGATTGAACGTCTGCAGATGGAAGGAATTACCCTGATCATGATCGAACACAGGCTCAGGGAGCTGTTTCGTGTTGCTAACCGGATAATGGTGCTCAATTTCGGAGAAAAGCTTACTGAAGGAAGTTCTGAAGAGGTTATGGCCGATGAGAGAGTTAAAACGGCCTATTTCGGATCACAGAAGGTTGAGGAGGTTATGAAACATGCTTGAAGCGACCGGGCTGATGGTGTTTTACGAAAATATGCTGGCGCTCAACAATATCAATATCCGGTGCGGTGTCAACCAGATTGTAGGAGTATTCGGTGCCAACAGCGCAGGCAAATCGACGCTGATGTACACCCTTTCCGGCATAATGCAGGATATTCAAAAAAAAGAGTCCATGGCCGGCGGAGAACGGATCACTCTTATGGGTGAGATCAAATATATGGGCGAAGACATTTCTGCTCTGAAACCGAGCCAGCGGGCACGCAAAGGCATTGTGCTCTGCCCTGAAAGGCGGCGCATATTTAACGAAAGCAGCGTACTTGAGAATCTCAAAATCGGCGGGTATCTTGCTTCATCGTCCGAGGCCCGCAACACGCTTGAATATATATTCAAAATATTTCCGCCCCTTGAAAAGCTTAAAAAGCGCATAGGAGGCTTCTTAAGCGGTGGCGAACAGCAGATGCTTGCCATCGGTCGGGCATTGATGGCACAGCCCAAAATCCTGCTTCTGGACGAACCGCTTATGGGATTAAGTCCTTTGATGCAGGCCGAACTCATTCTTGCCACCAAGGGGATTTGTGATGAAATGAAACTTTCCATCATTATTACCGAACAATATGCCCGCCCTGTCTTGCCGATCGTTGATTACGCCTATATTCTTGAAAACGGATCGGCGGTAATGGAAGGCAGCAGACAGGAGCTGATGGATAACCCTGATGTGCGCTCTGCGTATTTCGGGGTTGAGGAGTCATATGATTGATAGAACCGCCGACAATAGTTTCGCCGATGAGATGACTTATACACGATTTGACATGATGGTGGGAAAATACCCGAAGAATACTGCCATTATCTATATGGGCGAAAAATTTTCCTACAGCAGGCTATTTGACTTAAGCGCGCGTTTTGCTGGCGCACTTCAAGATCTGGGTGTCCGCAAGGGCGACCGGGTGATGATCTATGTTTCCAATTGCGTCCAATGGGTGATCGCCTTTATCGGAATCCAAAAACTGGGGGCGGTACTCGTTCCGGTTTCCCCGATCTATACCTCCCATGAAATCGACTACATGGTCCGGGATTCAGGGGCGGAAACCATTATATGCCTTGACACCAATTTTTGCTATGTCAGGGAGGTAATGGAAAAAACAGGCTTAAAACGGGTTATCGTCACAAATCTTGTGGATCAGCTCCCGCCTTGGAAAAGATATCTGGGTGTTTTGTTTGATAAAATACCCAACGGTAAAGTAGATTACGGAACAGGTGTTTACAGCTTCAACTCCCTCCTGAAGCACGCGCCCCTCAAGACACCGGCTGACATAGATCCCATGAAAGACCTTTCCTACCTGCTTTATACCGGGGGAACAACCGGTTTTCCCAAGGGCGTCCCCGGCAATCACAGCGGTATGACTTCATATGTAAACGATGTTACCAATGATGTGGCAGGCAGCCGCCTGTTTGAAGGCCGGGATGTCTACATTGCAGTTAATCCGCTGTTTCATATTATGGCCCTTGGGCTCTTTATGTCGATCGGTCTGAACAAGGGCAATGCTACGGTACTTATGCCCGTTCCCCAGGTTGACGCAATTCTTGAAAGCATTCAGCGCTTCGGTGTGAGATGGATTCTCGGTGTGCCTGCCCTGTACCGGATGATTCTTGATAATGACCGGCTTGATCATTATAAGCTTGATTCCCTTCTTTATTGCTTCTGCGGCGGTGATGTGCTTCCTGTTGAGATATATAACCGCTGGGAGGCGCATTTCAACATTCCGATCTACCAGGTTTACGGGTCCACCGAGGTGGGACACGTTTGCTACAGCCGGATAGACAAGAAGCCAAAACCCGGAACCATCGGTCTTCCCTTAAGAAGCAGGGAATGCATTATCGTAAACCCGGCTACGCTGGAGCCGGTCTCTGCCGGTGAAAGTGGGGAACTGCTTGTATATTCGCCTTACACTATTAAAGGCTACTGGAACAAGCTGGATGAAACTGAGAGGACCTGTGTAACAATCGGAGGTAAAGTTTTTTGCCGCATGGGCGATTTCGTATCTGTAGATGATGACGGTGAGCTCTATTATGTGGAGCGCAGCGCCGATCTCATCAAGCATAAAGGTTACCGGATATCGGCCTCAGAAGTAGAAGCTATACTTCAGGATCATCCTACGGTTATAGGAGCCTGCGTGGTGGGAGTGCCTGATGCACGTGTAGGCGAACGGATAAAGGCCATCGTGGTTCTCAAGGAGGACGCGCGTGGTGTCGGCGGATCGGACCTGATTAAATGGTGTCGCGAACGACTGGCTTCCTATAAGGTTCCCGCTTATATCGAATTTAGGGACATGTTGCCCAAATCCAAGGTCGGCAAACTGCTGCGCCGGGAAATCCGGGATGAAGAGCGGCGCCGCATCTCAAAAGATTAATTTTTCGGAGGCGCGCCTTATTTATTTGCTTCCGCCCGGAGAAGCTTTTTATTGAGCTTTCCAACCGATGTAAGCGGAAGATCCTTTCTTATCTCAACTATCTTCGGAACCTCGTTGGGGGCAAGCTTCTCTTTTGCAAACCTTAAAATATCTTTCTCTATTTCTTTTTTATCCTTATCCTCATATTACTTCCGGATCGGTCTGATAAATCATCCTGTTAATCATTTAAATCCTGTCGGATATGTTTTTTTTGAGGTTTGCAAAATTGCATCAAAGGGTGGATGCGTCAATACGAAACAGCGTGGAAACATAAAAAAAGGGGCAAGGCGAAATCGATTCACCTTGCCCCTTTCTGGAATAATGGTTGTCAGGAAACAGATGAAATGCCGTGAAAGCAAATATCTGCTTCGGCTCTTGATGAAAGCAAAAACAAAGACTTCATGAGTTGCCGGATAAAAAAATGAGCCTGCCTATTTGCCGCCTTCATATTTAAATGAAAGCTGAACCCTTGCCCTGTAAGCGGTGACTTTTCCTTTTTCTATTTTCATGTCCAGTTTTGTAATTTCCGCGACTCTTAATTCGCGAAGGGATTTTCCCGCAAGTTCCACAGCGTTTTTTGCCGCATCTTCCCATGATTTTGTGCTTGTTCCGACAAGTTCGACTATCTTGTATACACTCTCTGCCATTTTGCCCTCCTTTTATTAAATGCTGGTTTCTGGTTTACGGTTTCAGATTATTTAAAACAAATACCTTGACCTGTAAAAAATCCAATGGAAGCTCAACAATGACATTTTAAAAATTGAACTAAAAAAAAGATGTTATATGGAATATTATCTTATATTGATTAATACGGTGCCGGGAAAATTATTTATTGATTCACATTTATAGAAGAAATATGAATAAGTCAAGACTGATGCTGACAACAAAATATCTTAAAGGCAGGCATTCTCTCTGCCGGATTTGAAAGGTTTGAACCGAAGCAGCGAGCGCATTAATAGCCGCTTGCAGCGGGGATCTTCAATATTAGGTGAAATGGCGTGAAAATAAGTTGGCAGCCGTGATTTTGTGCCTCACCCCGGAACGATAATTGCTTCGGTTTGGTAAAAAAGACTGATAAAAAATGCTTGACACTGGAATGGGATTTGCTTATTTAAGAATCGACCGACCAGTTGGTCGATTCTTAATCTGGCCAGTCGGATCAGTTTTTCCTGTCTTTTGATATTCATTATTATTGATTGGCCTGTAAAAAGTCATACGTGAACTTACACCCCTCAAGGATGTACTGAAAAGAGTTCCGTTTATCGGGGCTAAGTGAACATATTTCGACTTTTTACGATACTGTCATTATTAAGGGAGTCTTATATGCCCCCTATCCCTGAACTGGAAGCTATAAGAAAGGCCCAGATTCTCGAAGCGGCCTTAAAAACCATTTCTGCTTCCGGATACGCGAATGTCACGATGGATGATATATGCCGCTCGGCAGGACTTTCCAAGGGCGGCCTTGCCCATTACTACCATTCAAAAAACGATTTATTCGTCGCTGCCTTCGGAGAATTTTTCGAGCGTATATTCCGGAGAAGCAAGCAGACAATGGAGCTTCACGATAATCCAATAGATAAGATTCTTTCTTTTGCCTGGCTTTATGACCGGAATGATCCTGATGTTAATGTCGGGTATCCTGTTCTCTTCGACTGCATGTCACTGGCAGTGCGTGAAATAAAATACAGAACCATTTTCCATGACTGGTTTGAAAACTGGGTCCGTCTCTTAAAAGATGCGATAGATGACGGGCTGGCAAAAGGAATATTAAAGGATCTGGATCCGGATGCAACAGCGAGGGCTGTTTCATCAGTGTACCAGGGGATAGCAACCCGCTGGTACCTTGACCATGCTTCGCATCCGACCCAATGGGCGGTTGAATCTTATAAAAAGGCCATTATCGGCCTGCTATTTCCCAACAACAGATAAAGAAGGAGGCATTATGGCAGTATTTGAAAGCACCGAAAAGATGTATGAGATTCTTGGAAGCCTTTTTAAAAAGCTTATGGCCGATCCCGAGATGGGAGTAAAGTATAAGGAGTCAAAAATCATTATCTGCTTCAATATCACCGAACCCTCCGGTCAAATCTGGCTTACGGACCAGGGGGAGGTCGTCTGCGGGAAAGCCGATTTGAAAGCGACTATTGAGATGGATCTGAGCGGTGATTCCTGCCACCTGTTCTGGCTCAAGGAGCTTTCTCTTCCCATTGCGCTTGCCAAGGGTAAAATTAAGGCAAGAGGGCCGATGCCGAAGGTACTGAAACTTCTTCCCATGCTGAAACCGGCGTATGAAACATATCCGGAGATTGCAAAAGCTCACGGAATATTAAAGAGCTGATTTAAATAAGGAGGAAATATGGAAAGAAGCATAAAAAAATATGAAGAAGACAGAATCGACGCGGTAAGAGTTGCATCGCTGCTTATTCTTGCTTCAGGAACAACTTCCCCTCGGGTTGGCGGTGTGGGCGAATGCACAATTCATATAATAGACGATCCGTGCGATATAGAGGACCTTTGCCAGGAGATGGAAAGGATGTCGGCAATTAAAAAAAGCTGGGAATTTTATTCCCGTGATTCTGCAATGATAAGGGATGCAGACGCTGTTCTTATCGCGACATCATTGAGATGCGTCAATGATCCTGCCGACATAAACTGCAACATGTGCGGAAAACTGACCTGTGAGTATCTTAAAGCTGAAGAAAAACTTCCGGATGAGCCGGATGTGGCGTTTAGGGGGCCGCTTTGCGTTTTCAGGGCTAACAATATCTCTTACGCTATAGACGGAATGGTTTCACAGGCAAGAAATCTCGGGGTGGATTACGGTGTTTACTGGTCAGCCGGAGCCGCAGCAATGCGTATGCGGATACTTCCGAGGGATACTGGTTTTGCGCTGGCCGTTGCCATTTCGGTCACGGAAAAGAGTCCTTTCAGGGATGTCCCGAAAAGATATGCCGAGATAAACCAGAGAAGCATGAACGACAGGATGATAAAACGGTTGTGGCCCCAGTTCAGGTCCATATATAGTTAAGCGTTAAGATTGATGGTATCGCAAAAAGTTTAGATATGCTCTCTTAATCCCAAAAATCTCAAATCCGTTCGCTTATGACTTTATACGAATCCGTCGAGATTGAAAAGGAGGAGAATATGGCGGTTAAACAAATGGAAGATCTTGTTCAAAACGGGCTCGACAGTGCGGTTGAACTTATGGCGGTTGCCGCCCACAACAGCTTCCGTTTTGAAAACAGGAACAGCATAAAGATTATAGCCGTAGGAAAGGAGGAGCTTGAACAGATAGCCGAATTCTGCTTCTCATTAGGCGACATGTCGCCTCTTGCGGCTAGAGACGGAAGGCATGTGATGCAGCTGATAAAGGAGCCGTGCGCGCTGCTTCTTATCGGAGACAAACGGAAATCGGATTTTAATTACAATTGCGGCGCCTGTGGATACAGGACCTGCGCCGAAATGAACAAGGCCGAGGAGGTGGAATCACTGACCGCGAGGGGACCGAGTTGCCAGTTCAAGAACATCAATCTGAATATTGCGGTAAATGCCGCAGCTTCGGCGGCACACAGGCTTGGTCTTCATTGCAGGGTTTTCAGCACTCTCGGGTTCAGTGCGCTTGCAATGAATATAATTGAAGATGTTGATCTGTGCGTAAGCGTTTCAGTGAGCGCCGCAAAGAAGAATCCCTATTTTGACAGGCATGAATTCTGGACGAAAGAACACTGGGATGAAACATTCAACAAGGAATTTCCGACTTACAACAGGGGTTTTATCGGCGCTGTCGAGGAGTAAAAGGAGAGATTCTATGAGCTCAAAGGCTTATCTTAACCAGGCCATCGTATCCCACCTGCTTGAAATAAAAGCCGAGGAAAACCCGGACAAGGAACTGTTCGTTTTTGAAAAAGGGGTTCACGGAGAAGATATCCTTACGTATAAAGACCTTTACGAGAATTCAAACCGGATTGCGGCCCTTTTTCTGGAAAACGGCATTGGAAAAGGCGATGTCTACGCGGTCTTTATGCGCAACCATCCTGAATTCGTGTATGCCATGCTTGCGGGACCTGTCATAGGCGCAATAATGGTTCCGATAGATCCGAGAAGCCGTCGCGAGCGGCTGCGCTATTTTCTCGATAATTCGAAAGCGAAAGCGGTTATCGTTTCAGGAGAAATGCTTTGTCATCTTGAAGAGATATTGAAGGATCTTCCGGATATAAAACTTGTCTGTGTTGCCTACCGTGATGAGCAGGGAATTCCCGTATCATCGAAATACCCGGTTTTAAATGAAGTCCTTTTAAAAAACCGGATTGCTGTCGAACAGAAAATCATGGATGTCCGCCACCCGATGCAGATAATATATACTTCCGGAACAACCGGTGATCCCAAAGGGGTTATGATCCGGAACAACAGGTTCGGGCTTTTCATGATAGTGACAAGGCTTGTCTGGAAATACTCTTCAAAGGATATTCTTTATACCGGTCTTTCTCTTACGCACGGGAATGCTCAGGCGGTCACATTGTTTCCTGCCCTTGCCTCAGGCATAAAAGCGGTATTCAGCCCGGGTTTTACGAAAAGCAGGATATGGGATATATGCCGGAAGTATGGCTGTACATCTTTCTCGCTCCTTGGCGGCATGATGGGCGGAATTTATAATGAACCGCGGCGGGATAATGACGCCGATAACCCTGTCCGCATTGTCATAAGCGCGGGGACGCCTGCCGCCATATGGGAAGATTTTGAAAAACGGTTTAATGTTAATATTCTGGAATGGTACGGCTCCGTTGAAGGAGGGTTTGCTTATAAAGTTCCCGGGCAGGGGCCTGTCGGTTCATTTGGAAAACCTCTTCCCGGCATGATGGAATTCAAGGTCGTGGATGAAAATGACAACAAGGTTCCGGACGGAGAGACCGGGGAATTGATCGTGCGGCTGACCAAAGGTGAAACAAAGGTGGATTATCTCGGCAAACCCGAAGCATCTGCGGAAAAGACCAGGGGAGGGTGGCTTAGAACAGGGGATATGGTACACAGGGATGATAAGGGGTGGTATTATTTCGATTTCAGAAAGGGAAACGAACTGCGCAGGGCGGGCGACTTTATCCAGCCTGATCACATAGAAAAGGTGATAGGCGAGCACCCTGATGTAAGCGAAGTCTGTGTTTACGGAATTCCCGCCGCATCAGGCGCTCCCGGTGAAAGCGATATTGTTGCGGCAATAACTCCATTTGCAGTAAGCAGGATTGACGTTACCAGCGTATTTGAAAAATGCAGAAAAGATCTGCCGCCCAATTCCGTGCCTTCATATATCCAGGTGGTTGAAACTATTCCGAAGACGATATCGGAAAAGGCGCTGGACAGGGTACTGAAAGCCGGGTTTTCCACGGACGCTCATAATGTATATAAGTATTAATGACGACTTCGTAAAAAGTCATTCTGCTGTGTTGCGCATAATCTTTCGTCATTGCAGCGTACGAAAAGTACGCTTCACTCCTCAAGATTCGCGCGCCTTGCATAATGAGCTTTTTACTTTGCCGTCAGAATTAGCAATTATTAACTTAAAACAAACTCGTCAATTTTGATGAATCTGTTGGAAGTCATATGCGAACGGATTTGAGATATTTGGGAAATCCCCAAAAAGCTCATTAAGAGAGCATATTAAGACTTCCAACAAGTAAGTCAGAAACAAGTTGCCGCAAAGCGGCATAGAATTACTTTTTATGAAACCAGGAGGCATAAATGAGTTATATAGAGCTTAATATGGAATTGACACGCGAACAGAAAACAATGAAGGAAGAGACGCACCGGTTCAGCAAGGAGGTTCTCCGTCCGGCGAGTCTTGAGCTCGATAAGCTTCATGATCCTGAAGATGTAATAAAGAGCCCTCTATTCTGGGATACCATGAAAAAAGGATATGAGCTTGGATACCACACCATTTTTATTCCTGATACATGGGGAGGACTTGGGCTTGATCCGCTTGAAGTGCATATAGTACTAGAAGAAATGGGGTGGGGAAGCGCAGATTTTGCAATTGGGCTTGGAGTTGCCTGCTTTCCGGCCTTTTTTGCTTCAATGGTTCCAAATGACCGCCTGATTGAAGATATAATAGTGCCTTTCGGGAAAAATACCGATGCTTCGATCATCGGATGCTGGGGAATAACAGAGCCCGATCACGGAACGGATACGCTTGTTCCCGGTACCCCCGAGTTTTCGAATCCCGAAATCAAAGGACAGGTGAGCGCCCGCCTTGACGGAGAAGAATGGGTGATTGAAGGCCAGAAATCAGCCTGGGTTTCAAACGGAACTATTTCAACCCACAGCCTCGTTTATCTTAACATTGATCCATCGATGGGATTGAAGGGCGGCGGCATCTGCATAGTTCCTCATAACCTTCCCGGTGTCAGGAAGGGCAGGCCTCTCGATAAAATGGGACAGCGTGCGCTCAACCAGGGAGAGATATTTTTTGACAAGGTAAGGGTTCCCAAAGATTATATGCTTGTGGATCAGGAAAGCTACGAAGCCCTTCTTGACGTGACCCTTGCGACTGCCAACGCAGGAATGGGAGCTATCTTCACCGGAGTTGCGCGCGCCGCTTATGAAGAAGCGTTAAATTATTCAAAAACCCGTATTCAGGGAGGAAAGCCTCTTTTTGAGCACCAGCTGATAAAACATAAACTGTTTAACATGTTCATGAAGGTTGAAGCTGCAAGGGCGCTTTCCCGTTCCGCCATAGTATATAATCTGAACAATACGCCGCCTCTGACCAAGTATTCGATTGCCTCAAAGGTTTTCTGCACGAACACGGCATTTGAAGTTGCAAGCGATGCGATACAGATATTCGGCGGTATCGGCGTGAGCAGGGAATATCCTGTTGAAAAGTTTTTCAGGGATGCCCGCGCCGCAATGATAGAAGACGGGGCCAACGACAGCCTCATGATCACAGGCGCTCACTCGCTGTGAAAAAGAAAGGCTCAAAGGCACATAGGCACAAAGGTGAAAAAGTGAAGATTGAAAGGAGTAATTGATGGAAGGTGTCTATATTATCGGACTGGGAATGATACGGTTCAACAAGTATCCGGACAGGGATGTGAAGGATATGGCTCATGAAGCCATAAACTTGGCCCTTGAAGATGCTGAGATTAAAAAGGAGGCGCTTGAAGCGGCCTTTTTTTCGAACACATTCTGGGGGATGTTTTCAAACCAGCATTCGATCAGGGGGCAGGTTATGCTTCGTTCGATGGGAATCGGAGCCATTCCTGTTACAAATGTTGAAAATGCGTGCGCGGGAGCTTCAACGGCTCTTCACATGGCGTATACCGGGATACGGGGAGGCATGTATGATGTCGCAATTGCAATAGGATCGGAGAAGATAACGAATCCGAACAAGGCCTTGTCGCTTGGCGCCTATGCTTCCTGCATGGATGTCGGCAATTTCGAAAAGCATCTTAACATGATGATGGAGCTGAGCAAAACATTTGATGTAAAGCCCTCCGATGGCCAGTCCGCGCCCGGAGAAGGACGGAGCATCTTCATGGATGCCTATGCGATGGGCGCCAAATGGCATATGAGCCGCTTCGGTTCGACACAGAAACAGCTTGCCGTTATTTGCGCAAAGAATCACTGGCACGGGTCTCTTAACTCAAAAGCCCAGTATCAGAACACGATGTCGGTCGAAGAGGTCCTTGCCGACAAGCCGGTTGCATATCCGCTCACAAGGGCCATGTGCTCTCCTGTCGGGGATGGAGCTGCAGCGGCAGTCATATGTTCGGAAAAATTTCTCAAACGGCTTGCCTCTCCCAGACCTGTCAGAATGCTTGCTTCGGTTCTCGGATCCGGAACCGACAGGGATATAAACGGAGAGGACATCGGTGAAAGGCTTGTAAAGAAAGCATATGAAATGGCGGGAATCGGTCCGAAAGAGATCAGCCTGGCGGAGCTTCATGACGCCACTTCTTATGGTGAGCTTCACCAGACAGAAGCCATGGGTTTCTGCCCTATCGGCGAAGGCGGTCCTTATGCCGAATCGGGAGCAACCGCACTTGGCGGAAAACAGCCGGTAAATACGAGCGGAGGTCTTGAGTGCCGCGGTCATCCGATCGGAGCATCCGGCCTCGCCCAGATTTACGAGATAGGCATACAGTTAAGAGGGGAAGCCGGAAAGCGCCAGGTGGAGAATGCAAGGATTGGTCTTGCCGAAAACGGAGGAGGAAATATCGGGGTCGAAGAGGCAGCGATGTGCATTCATATCCTGGAAAAAATGAAATGAGGTTGTTTTGTAAAAAGTCTAAATATGCTCACTCAATGAGCTTTTTGGGGATTTTTAAATCACTTCGCTAAATCACAAGAAGGTTTGGGTTGACACCCTCAAAGCCTTGTGATTTTTAACGCTCGCTTCTTTAAAAATCTATTTCCCAAAAATCTCAAATCCGTTCGCATATGACTTTTTGCAATTTTATAAGTTGAGACTTTCGGCATAAATAAGTCTTATTGGATTTTTTGAAATAGGCGATGGCGGCGGAAAGGAGTTTTCCATATGTCGCGTTATGAATTAAAAGGCAGGCATGCGCTTATAACAGGGGCATCTTCAGGAATAGGAAAAGAACTTTCACGTTGTTTTGCTAAGGAGGGTGCGCATTGCGTATTGGCTGCGCATCCTTCCGAAATGTCCGCCCTGGCCGCTCTGGCAGCAGAACTGGAAAAAAGTCATGGAATAAAGACGTGGTTTTTTGGTGTGGACCTTGCCGTAGAATATGGGCCGATAAAGCTTTATGATGAAGTAAAGGCTCATGTCCCTGTAATCGACGTCCTGGTGAACAACGCCGGAATGATGGTTTACGGAGATTTTCACCAGGTTGATATTACCCGCCAGCTCACCCTCGTTCATCTGAATATCAGGGCGCTGATGCTTCTCATGCACATGTTTTTAAAGGATATGTCGGATCGCTGCGATGGAAGGATATTAAACGTATCATCAGTTTCGGCATTCCAGCCTACAGTTCACCATGCGGTATACGGGGCCTCGAAGGCGTTTGTTCAGAGCCTGAGCGAAGCAGTACATGAAGAGGTCAGACGTTCGGGCGTCATGGTCTGCACTCTCAACCCTTCATATACAAACACGCCTCTCATAAAAGGCGGTGATTTCCCCGAGAGGCTCTGGTGGTATGCAGTAAGCGGCCTTTCCGATCCGGCTGTAATCGCGCAGAAAGGAATAAGGGCTTTAAAAAAGGGAAAGTCTCTTTATATCCCCGGATTGAAGAACTGGATTATACACATATTGCTGCAAAGGATATCCTCAAGAAAACTTATCAATTACATTTCATATTATGCATTAAAAAGGAGGCTATGAACATATTCTTCCCGATCCGGCGATAATTATCTTGACAAATTAGCATGTTATGATACTTTCTTCAAAAGATTTCCTTTTAAATCCGGGCGTTCCGCTTTCTTTTCCAACAGAAGTCTGCCGAGGAGAGTTCACCTTCTTTGATAGTCAATGATTTAAATAACCCTCAGCCTGACTGTCTGGACTGTCCGATTAAGAGTCAGCGGAGCAGGGGCGTCCTTTCAGCATATTACAGTGATTGTCAGAATAATGTTCCGATGGTAAATTGTTCAGGTTGACGACCGTTAAGGAAACTATGAGGATGCCCAAGATACGCGGGAGGGAATAATTCATGAAAAGCCTGTTTAGCATGGTATCTGATTTTGCTGAATTTATAAACGAAGGCATCTGGAGAATACGTCTTAAGGATCTTCCGAAAGGAAGGCGGCTTCTTACCAGATACCTCAGGGTTTTTATTGTTGCCGCGAAGCAATTCAGAGGGGATAAATGTCCGCTTCGGGCTTCGGCGCTGACATTTTACTCACTGCTCTCAGTTGTTCCGGTTGTGGCCATGGCCTTTGCAATTGCCAAGGGATTCGATCTTCAGAAGCACCTTGAAACGCAGCTTATGGAGAAATTTTCCGGCCAGGAAACGATGGTCACACAGATAATCGAGTTCTCCCGAAACATGCTTGACAACACCAGGGGCGGAATAATAGCCGGTGTCGGGGTTGTTGTTCTCCTCTGGGCGGTCATAAATGTTCTAAGCCAGATCGAAGAATCCTTCAATGATATCTGGGGGGTAAAAAAAGCCCGCTCTTTAGGCAGAAAATTCAGCGATTATCTCTCCATAATGCTTGTAGGCCCTCTGCTTTTGATCATGTCGAGCAGTGTTACGGTGCTGATAGCTACCAATCTTACACAAATAACCGATAAAATCGCTCTGCTGGGCGTATTCAGCCCGCTCATAACGCTCATTATAAAAACTCTTCCATATTGTTTCATCTGGATACTCTTTGCCTTCATTTATATTTTCATGCCGAACAAAAAAGTCCTCTTCTTTTCAGGCCTTATCGCAGGCATTGCTGCCGGGACAATCTTTGTTATTGTCCAGAAGCTTTATATCGATTTCCAGATAGGAGTAGCCAAGTACAACGCGATTTACGGCAGCTTCGCCGCCCTTCCTCTTTTTCTGGTATGGCTCCAGATCAGCTGGCTTATCATGCTCTTCGGCGCCGAGATATCCTTTGCATACCAGAGTGTTGATGAGTACGAGTTTGAGCCTGACAGTAAAAAGATCAGCCCCTTATTCCGAAAACTCCTGAGCCTCCAAATCGCCCACCTGCTTGTTATGAATTTTATCCGAGGCAATAAACCCATGACCGTATCTTCGATCTGCACCAACCTCGATATTCCTGTCCGGCTTGTTCAGGATATTCTTTATGACCTTGCCGGATGCGGTATTGTGTCAGACACCACAGCGGAGAATGACGGTGCGCCTGGTTATCAGCCGGCCCGTGATATTAACGATTTAAGCGTCTCGTTTATCCTGCTGGCCATGGAAAACAAGGGGATCGACTCCATTCCTGTCGCGCGGACAGATTCTTTCAATGCCCTTTCCGAAAGATTGAAGGCTTTTGCGGATACCCTTGAGAAGTCACCGTCGAACACTTTGTTAAAAGATCTTTGAACTTAAGACCTGTTCGACATAAAAAAGTGGGAACGATATGAGTAAAATGACAAAGCTTATTAAAAAATTATGCCGCGTTTTACTGGTTTCATTTTTTGTTTTCACAGCAGCAGGCTGCGGCCTTTTCGTCAAAATAATTCCAAAAGGTGAAATTTTGGGTAAGGTTACTGAAGACCGCTATGTAACGATAGATAATGTAAATTATCATTACATGGAGTATCCAGGACCAGGGCGGGATATTTTCCTCCTGCACGGTTTTGCTTCCTCGACATATACCTGGGAGAAGGTTATTCCGTATCTGACCGGAAAGGGGTATCATGTATGGGCTCTTGACATGAAAGGATTCGGCTGGTCGGATAAGCCTGAAGATGCAAAATACGACACCATTACGCTCATGCAGGAAGTGAATAAGTGGATGGATATCATGGGGCTTAAGAATGTTGTTTTTGCAGGCAACTCTTTAGGCGGCGGGATTGCTGTTCTTATGGCGCTTGAGCATCCCGACAAAACAGATAAGATTATACTGATTGATTCGGCAGGATACCCTATAAAAAAACCTCTTGTAATCAGAATGGCAAAAATACCGTTTGCGGGAGAAATAACGAAGCTCTTTTTCGGGCGATGTATTGTAAAAAGCATCTTAAAAGAGGTCTTGTATAATGATGAAAGACTTACTGAAGAAAAAATAGATGCATATTTTAGCAGAATGTCCACTGAAAACGCTCTGGGCGCTCAGGTTACTCTCGCCAGATCACTTGATTTTGATGCCCTGAGTTCTTATACAAAAAGAATCCCCGAAATCAAAAACCGTACTCTAATATTATGGGGTGAAAATGACGAATGGATACCACTGAAGTCGGGACATAAATTTAAAAAAGATATACAAAATTCATCTCTTGAAATATTACCTCAATGCGGGCATATTCCCCAGGAGGAAAAACCGGAAGAGACGGCTAAAATCATTATAGATTTTATAGAACGGGACTGATTCGGGGTCGAAACAAATAACTGTTTATGGTTCACAAAAAGTCAAAATCTCGTCACTCCGGTGAAAAGGGAGTCCAGAAACAGTTGAAAAGACCAGCAAGGCTATTTATTTTACGAATCTATCAAAGGTAGAGAGCAGGTGAGGACTATGGATGAAAAATATTATGGATGGAGCAAGGAACTCGGCATTTCTTTGCTGGATAAGCTTAAAGCGGATTTGAAATCATCGATGCTGAAAAAAGATGACACTGTAAGAAATACTGTCCGGCAGATAATGTCGGAATTTCCGAAGCTGACGGTTCCCCTTACACTCGAAAGCGGGAAAAAATCGTTCAGGCTGAAAAAGGGCGAAGAGATTACTGATGATGATGTTCTCGGCATTATAAGAGGGCTTGTAAAATCGGAAAAAACCGTTCTTGAGCTTACTAAAAAAGAGAGCTCGGAGTATCTTGAAATACTGTCGACATATCTTCCTCAGATGGCGGAGAGAGCAGATATCGAAGCGTGGATAAAGGCGAACATAGATTTTTCTCAGTATAAAAATTCGATGCAGGCAATGGGAACCGTGATGAAGCATTTCGGGAAACTGGCCGACGGGAATATTGTAAAGGAAATTTTAGTAGGGATTGATAAAAAATAAAGGTTTATTCAATGGAAACGCATAAAATCATGGGCGCCCTCGTGCTATTCCCTTATAAAAATACCTGACGCGAGGGCTATAGAATATCCACTATATCCCCCCGACATCAAATTATTCCCTTTCTATTCAGTGAGATAATAAATATCTTTCCCCAACTGACGGATCAGCCCAAGCACCTTTTTGAAGTAGCTTATATGATTCTCGGAAAAAACCCTTTTTCTGCGCCGATGTTAATGTTGGATGTATTATGAGTTGGGAAACCGCACCATGTACCTTGATGCGAAACGTGTCATCACCTGATCGTGACGACAGAGGGAGAAGGGCGATCAAGAAATACCTCGCGCTGCCGGGATGATTATTAGTTAGATTTAAATTGCAATATCAAGCATTTCCCTGATAGGTAACGTTTCCTTCTCGGCATGTTCGGGCGTATACCCGGGGACAAATAGGTGACATCAATATAGATTCCTGAGAAGTAATTCACTTTTAAGCAGATTGCCACAATATGGCCGTTTCGAATGGCTTGTAAATACAGCATAATAAATTTGCGTGAGCTGTCATTATTACAAAAAACAGAGTTACTTCTCACGAATTAATATATAAGTTGACAGCGGTATTGAAAAGGATGATAGACAAAGAATGTGCTGAGAAAATTCAGGATAGATGCTGCAGGGGCTATTCACCATGTTTTCGCACGGGGAATAAACAGAGATGAGGATATGTGATGGTGTGGGGGGTGATGATTGCAATGATCGTTACCATGCTGGGGTATTTCCGTAAAAAGCAATTTTATACCGCTTTGCGGCAATCTATATTCGACGAACTCGTTGGAAGTCTGAATATGCTCTCTTAGCCCCGATAAACGGGACTCTTTTTAGTACCCCCTTGAGGGGTGTAAGTAAGTTTACGAAATTATTTCCATCCGGAAATAATTTCTAACTTACTAATGAGCTTTTTGGGTATTTTTAAATCACTTTGCTAAATCACAAGAAGGTTT